>CZKC01000029.1_pt2 | contig 22430 bp, 23 predicted proteins | sample 1122341 | NCBI WGS metagenome assembly CZKC01 (sample SAMEA3539301, study PRJEB10725) | soil metagenome | biome: tundra; feature: field; material: soil | place: USA | collected 2010-05 | depth 0.15 m | reverse complement strand
TTCAACTGTTTCAATGACGACGGAGTTTTTGGTAGGGACAGGATATTACGATGCACTCCAGGGCTTGTCAACGCGCCGCTCTCTCTCAATACCCACAACCCGACAAAACTGCGTTTAACTGGAACGTATCTGGAACACGGACTTCAAGAATTCAGAGGCAACTCGTCACCGTGCCTCAGTCTCTTTTGCCCGACCTGTGGATTGCTTCCGAGTGCGCTGTGATCCAGGCACAATCGTCAAAGTTACAGGACGGGTAGATCTCCGATCCGCGTACAAATCAGGCTTGTAGCGAGAAGCAGACTAAACAAGTCAGCAAAACTCCCAAAACGAGCCCCAATGTGACGCGTGAACTTGACGCACGAGGGCGGTTGTCATATGGTTTTTGTGCCGAGATAAAGTTGGAATCGGAAATTCCAAATTAGACCTTTCAATCGGGATCCACTTAGTTTCGGAATAGGAGGGAGTCAAATGCCTAAAGGTGAATCGGTGAAGCACGGAGATGTGACTCAGCGAGTGGGCGTGGAAGTGATTCGCGCCCGAGGTGTGGACGTCGAGAAACTCATTAAAATGTTGGTCGCCAACGCAGCAGCGGAATTTGCAAGCACCTATTACTACTACACGATCCTTCGCATGAACCTTGCCGGCCACGAAGACTACAAGGAGATCTGCGAAGATGCGCGGCTCGAAGACCGGGCCCACTGGGAACTGATTGTGCCGCGGATCTATGAGCTTGGAGGCCAATTGCCCAATGACCTCAAAGCATTCCACGATCAGGCGGGATGTCCGGCGGCCAAGCTTCCAGATCCTCCCACGGTTGTCAATATTCTCACGCTTCTTCTCGAATCGGAACGATGCGCGATCCGCAGTTGGAGCGCGGTGTGCGACGTGACGTTTGGAAAAGACCCGCGGACCTATGACATGGCCGCTCGAATTCTCAACGAGGAGATCGAGCACGAGGCGTGGTTCATCGAGCTGCTGGCTCACGAGCGTGACGGCAAGTCGGTCCCGTCTGGCCACTTCCGCAGAGGCGAGCCCGGAGAAGCCCCTTACAGCAAGAATCGCGGTTTCTACAACCCGTAAGAGCGGGTTTCATTCGGCAGACCTTGCGCTGAGACGCGCCTGATGAGCAACGACCAACCATCCCGGGACTTTTTTCGAGTGACGCTCCTCACCCCGTTCGGCGTGCGAACTCTATCTGCTGGTAGAAATGAGCATCTTTGGGATGCGGCACAGGCCGCCGGGATATTTCTCCCTGCCATCTGCCATCAGGGTCGTTGTCTGAGCTGTGCAGGGCAACTGATAGAGCCTGGCGAGTTCGATCCGAGCGATGCGGAAACTTATTTCCAGCAGGACCGTGAGGCGGGCTTCGTTTTGCTTTGCACCGCGAAGCCCCGCTCGGACCTTCACATAAGAACTCACGTCGAATACGTAATGCGCACGCACCGGGTGAAGCTTCAACTGCCGGCGCCATACGCTTGAGCACAAGAAGAAGCAATGGGGTGTCAAATCCGCACACATCCCGGCTGTAGATCGTCTATTGCTACTGGGACGATGAAATCATGGATCCCATTTCTGCGGGCTTCCGAATCAGCTAGGTCCAATTCCTTCCAGAACCCTCTACCTTCGCCGCTGTTTGAAGTGCGCGAGAGTATGTAGACAAATTTGGCCGCCCGTAACCTAAGGGCCTTTTCGATGTCTCGCCAGAAGATTTCGCCGCCGAGGAGCTTGGTCAGGTCGCACCAGACACGGTAACCGTTTCGGGCAAGTTGAAGGGAGAGCCAGCGTGTGAACGTGTTGTCTTCTATGGCGTGGCTGATCATTACAGCGTCACGCTGCGGAGTGTGGCGATGTTTGGTGGGCGTCCCCCCCCCCGAAACGGCATCGATGCTCTCTGGGTCCTGCAATAGCGTTATGGAGAGAGTAAAAATTCCAATGAGCAAATGATACCAGCTTTGCAAGCTGATAGGATAAGACTTGGGGAGAGTGGAGGATCGACCTCATAGGTGGGAAAGGCGCTTTGGGTGAGGCAGAAATGTCTCGCCTTAGCGGTTTTGTTTAGCAACGTCATTGAATTAGTGTTTTTGAATCAATGCTGTCCCATCATAAGTTGAACAGATTCAATTGGTTACCCTGATCCTCGTCGTCGAGAGTGTCGGCGGTGTGAGAAAAACCCGATAAAAGCGGGGTTTTCTCGAGAATGGTGACACTCAGGATCTGCAGGATCTTGTAGAGACTCAGGTCCAGTTTGGCCTGTTTTTTTATCATGGCAACCAGCATGTAGACGGTGATCGCAACCCAGACTTGCGTCTTGACCGCGTTTTCCGAGGTGCCGAAAAAAGACCTGCTATGAAGATGCTGTTTGATCCAACGAAAAAACAACTCCACGCGCCAGCGAGCGCGATACAGTTCGGCAATGGTGAGGGCGGGGAGCAGGAAGTTGTTGGTAAGAAAAATCAACCGCAGATCTTTCTCCGCGTCGAAGTAATGGATGCGCCGCAGCGGGTCGGGATACAAACGTGCGGTCTTGGGCCCGGTGAGTTGAATGGTTTGATCGGATCGCAGTCCGGTGGAACGGCGCACCGGTCGCCACTCGCGCCGCCAAAATTGCGTATTTTGCTTGGCGCGCGTGACGAAGAAAGCGCAACCTTGTTGGAGCACGTAAAGACGGGCGAAGTCCAGGTATCCGCGGTCGAGCAGATAAAAAGCCCCTGCTTCGGGCAGCAGTTGGTCGAGAATGTTCACGTCGTGCACCGCGCCGCTGGTCACATAAACATTGGCTGGAATGCTGCCGCGCAGATCGAGCAGAGTATGCACTTTGACCGCACTCTTGTGGCGGCGGAACTGCGCCCAGGGAAACAGCGCCAAACACAAATCGATGGTGGTGGAATCCAGCGCATAGATGGTCTCGGCCAACTCCACGCCGAACGGTTCGTCCCGGTAGAATTCGCGAGCCTGGGCAATGAGCACCCGCGCGAAATCGGCGAAGATGCGCCAGTCTCGGGTTTCGTTGGCGTGCGCCAACGTGTTGCGAGAGATGCGTCCGCGGAAGCCCATAGGATAGAGCTTGGACTGCTGCGAGCGCAGACACGCTTCGATATCGCGCAGGCTTTCGCGCCCGGTGAGTTGTGCAAAAGCCAGACAAAGAAACTCGTCCCAACAGGAAAAGCTTTGGACTTTGTAATCGCCCCGGTAGCGTTCCACGCAGCGGCGAAACTCGGTCACGGGAAGAAAATCCATCACCTGAGCAAAAATGGTTCGGCCACGGTTCATGCGCCATTCCCTCCATCGTTTCGGAATGGCTGTAGCGTAGCCGTGAATTCAAATCGATTTCGCTCCTTTTCATGTCTAAATTCAGCATCCGCAGTGCCTTGTGGCGTGCCTACCACTCAACATTGGGACAGCACTGTTTTCCAATCACTTACATTTTTTCGAGTCGGAAATTTTCGCCAATTAGCCTTCGGTATTGAGCCGAAGGGTGCTGTCCCGGCGTCCGGAAGGTGGGGTCCATCCATCTCTTGTGGACTCAGCGACATGCGCAATTCCTCGTTGTGGGTCCGGCAAGAACATCTCGGTTATGTTTGGGTGCAACAAGATTCGTTCTCATTTCCGAGCATGTCAGATTCGGGCAACCGAGCGCGAAGGTGCTCGTAGTTCAGACCGATGGAGAAAATTCATGAGCGAGTTTAGAATGGACGCGGTGATTCAAAATTAGATTCAGACGTGTGGCGGGAGGCCGGAGATGCAACAAAGCGAGTTACCGAAGGCCATCAAGAGGGCAATGCGCTCCCTCGTTGGGATCGCGCATGAAATTGAGCTTAGGAGAGCGCTTGAAAAGCTGTACGGAAACTTCGAGGAATGGAAGTCGGGCGGGATCGATTCGTTTGAACTGTCCGATCAGATTCACAAGTTCCACGACGGCCCGAACCGGGACATCTATCTTCGTTACACGATCAAGCTTGATCGTCGAATCTTGGTTCAGCAAGCTCTGGAGGAAGGTACGCTACAAAAAGCTGCCGTTCCAAAAGAAGTCTGGCCGTATTTGGAAGTGTTCTCTAATCTGCCGGGAAGATCGCTCGAGCGCTGACGACTGGGATGCGTACATCAAATGACTGCAGACTTGTTGAGTCAAAAAATACTGATGGAGCTTGCGGGGGAACGCGTCTTTGAGCGCGGCGCGGACTACTTCGCGGACGGGCGCGTCGCTGGCTTAAAAGAGAACAACGGTGCAATTACGGCTCGGGTGCGAGGAACGTATTACTACCGCGTGACGCTGCGGCCCGAGGAAGAGGAACTCACTTCCGAGTGCAATTGCCCGGTCGGACGAGACAACGTATTTTGCAAGCACTGCGTTGCAGTGGGCTTGGCTTGGATCGACCGGCGCGACCAAAAAGGTGGCGTGTCGAGGCAGCAAACCAAGCGGGATGTGACCGCCGAGGAAATTCGCGCACATCTGATGTCGCAGGAAAAAAATAGCCTCGTTGAATTGCTGATGGACTATGCGGAGTGGGATTCCGAGTTCCATGACCGTTTGGTTCTGGCAACAGCGCAGGGAGGCGGGAAAGCGCCTGATCTTGCCGCGTTTCGCGCAGCGATTGACAAGGTCATTCGCCATCGCAGCTTTGTGGATTACCACCGGATGCCGGAATACGCGCGCGGGATCGAGGCGGTTGTGGATTCGCTCCGCGATTTGCTCAAGCGTGGCCATGCAAAAGAAGTGCGCGAGTTGACAGAGCGGGCGCTCGAGCAGATGGAATCCGCGATGAACCATGTGGATGACTCGGATGGTTTTATGGGCGGAATCTTAGTTGAGTTGCAAGAGTTGCATCTTTCCGCCTGCCGCGAGGCGAAGCCCGATCCTTCCGAGCTTGCGAAGTTTCTCTTCGATTGGGAAGTCAGGAGCGACTGGGAGATCTTTCTAGGCGCTGCGGAGACCTACGCTGACGTACTGGGCAAGGTAGGGCTGGCGGAGTATCGCAAGCTCGTCGACGGCAAGTGGGCAAAAGTGCCTCCGTTAGCTCCGGGGGAAAAGGATCCCGCACACTATGGCGAGCGCTGGCGAATCACGCACATGATGGAGACGCTTGCCAAGCAAGCGGGCGGCGTCGAAGCCCTGGTGGCCGTTAAGTCGCGTGACCTTTCTGAGGCCTTCCGCTTTCTGGAAATCGCTCAAATCTATCAAGCAGCGGGAAATAACCAAGTTGCGCTCGAATGGGCCGAACGAGGCGAGCGAGCGTTTCCCGTTCACACGGATGGGCGGCTACGTAACTTCCTGATCGAGGAGTATCACAAACAAGGCCGGCATGACGCGGCGATAGCGATTGCCTGGACAAGTTTCCGCGAGCACCCCGGCCTTGATGCATATCAAGACTTGCATCACAGCGCGCTTCGCGCGAAGCAATGGCCGCAACGGCGCGAGAAGGCGCTGCTTCTATTGCGAGAGTACCGCACAGGCAAGAAGAAACAGCCGGGGAAGAACGAGTTGGGCGCGCCCGCGCGAGCGGATCATTCCCCTCTTGTCGAGATATACCTTTGGGAGGGCGATATAGAAACCGCATGGACAGAAGCTAAGAGTGGAGGTTGCCATGACGCTCTGTGGCTTCGTCTCGCCGAAGCCCGAGCGAAATATAATCCCGAAGATGCAATTGCTGTCTACAGCGAGCAGCTCAAGCCTGCACTTCAATGGGCGCAACAAAGCGCCTACGGGAAAGCGGTACACATCCTTCGCAAGATTCGACAATTGATGATGCGAATCGGCAAACAAGCTGAGTTCGTGTCCCTCGTTGAATCGATACGCGCACAATACAAACCCCGGCGTAACTTCATGAAGCTTCTGGATGCCCAAGAATGGTTATAGCTCGCCCCGTATTTCAACCTCCTCTTCACTGTTTCTTAGGCAAGAGATGCTTGAGCACAGAGGTCAATTGCTCTGCAAGGCGACCCGTCTTAGCAACGGTCTCCAACTGCCGGTAGATGTCCTCGGCATCACCCTGCTTGCGAACACCGACGGAGCACACGACGACAGTACGATGCTCAGGATAAGTTCGGTAAATGACGCGATGGCTTCCGAATTGGTGTTTCCAATAGCCGGCCAGGGACCCGCGCAGTGGCAGCCCGTATCCTTCCGGGTCAACAGCCAGTTTCTTCTCTAGAACTTTTCGGAGCTGATTCCGCACGCTCCCGTCGAGAGCTTTGATTTCCGCTGCGGCGTCTGACGTGAATCTAAGTTCAAAAGTAAGTTTGGGACGCGCCTCTTCTGGCAATGACGCAGGGGACGAAGGTTGTTTTCGACGTTTGCTCATCTGCCGAAAACATCTGCTGTTGTGAGAAGCCGGCCAGCCGCAACATCGTCGTCAATGCTCTTTGACAGAGTCAGCAAACGGTTGGTGAGTTCGCGATCGACGAGAATCTCCAGAGTAGCGAGAATTGACTCACGCTCTTTCAAAAGGGAGTCCAAAAACTCCTTGTCCACCAAGTATTTAGCAGGTTGACGTCGATTTTCCACCAGGACCACTCTGTTTGCCCGGGCTTGCTTAAGACAATTCTTAAGTTTGTCTCGAAGGTCCGTGGCGGTGACCTTCTTCACATTGATGGAAACTCTCGGCATGGGCCCTCTTATAATGTACGTTTGAACGATATAAACGTACATTAGCGCTGGCATCCTGTCAAGAGAGAGGCTTCGTCGCATTTCGCGGCGGCGAGCCATCACCGACCAGCCTGGTGCGAAGTTGACAGCAAAGAAATGAGAGCAAGGGTGCCACCAGAGCAGGCCCCAGCAATGTCGCGGGGTTCCGACAACTCGTTTTTGTTCGCCGAGACTACCTCAGTATCTTGAGAAAAAAGAAACTGTGGGAGTTTTCCTTTAATTTCCCTGTATCATACATCCGATCGCGTTTCCTCAATCAAGGAGAACTCTTCCGTGACCAAAACTGGCTCGTGGCACGCAACCGTGGATAAGATTCACCACGACAATACGAAATGCAAGCCCGCTAGTGATGTTCAACCGACGAAGCGAAATCCGGGTACTGGAAATAAACCTCACTGTGCGGAGTGTGAAAAACACAATCAAGAAGGAAGATAGCCAGCCAGCAACAGTTGGGACAGAGCTTATACACGTATCCAGATGATTCCCCGGCTCGGCGACTAGGGAGCACCGCACAAATCACGCAGGGACAGACGCAATCCGTCCACTCAGACCGAATGGCAGCATGGCTTTCCCTTCATCGCTTGCCATCCCTCACGCAAAATCAGTGGCAACAAGAGCAAGGCGGCGACGGGGTCTGCCCAACTCACTCTCCAAATTGCATTGACGACTAGCCCCGCCAATGCAATCAGAGCCAGATAGCCGCAGACGGCGGACTCGGCAGCATCGGCCCTCAACGCTGCACTGGCGGTGTCCGCTGAAAGTTGCCGTTTTTGTTTTGCAAACCAAGGCATGACCAGTGCGGCAAGGATGAGCACCGCGATTCCGATAGGACTGGGCAGGGCTTCGACGTGTCTTAGTAGCGTCAGAACAGAAGCGAGGGCAACAAATGCAGCGAGAACGAAGAGCAAGCCTCCTGCGAATCTGGCCGCTTGCTGCTCCGCGTGGTCTCCGCGAGATGGTGGATAGAAGCGCCAGAGCACAACTGCGGCAGAGAGAAGTTCGACCGCGCTGTCGCCGCCGAAGCCGAGAAGCGCCGGGCTGCGGGCGAACCAAGCCGCCCCCAACGAAACCACCGCCTCGACGCTCATCCAGACGAGTGTAAGAATCTGAATCCGCACGATGCGGCGTGTAGTCTCTCGCGAGAATGTTTTCGGCGGCGTAGACACAGAAGCATTATGCATCTGCGCTAGAGAGGACCACTACCAAATCGGCGAGTGCGTCACAGTCAGGGTTGGGCCGCGCGTGCTGGTCCCCATGAAAAGTGTGAACGAAGTTGCCTGCAGAGGAATTCCAACCAGGCACTATGGGAAACCGTTTAGTGAGCAAAGAGGATGAACTTCAACTTGAGTTCAACGTTCCGATTGAGCGAGAGTTTCGCTAGACCGATGGTAGCCACCTTCAGAGCCGAAGCCATCCTTACCCCGGAAAAACTCGCAGCAAGGCTCAAAGTCCGCAAGACTTAGGTTTACGAGCAAACACGCTCTAGCAGCCGGAATCCTCTCCCACGCCTCCGCATGGAGCGCTATCTCCGATTCGACTGGGCGAAGGTTGTGGAGTGGCTGACTTCACCCGAGAAAATCTCGGCAGAGAGGCAATTGAAAAAGTGAATGAGGTTGGTGTACTCTCTCGCCCATGCAGATTGGTGAAAGACTCAGAGAACTCCGGGAAGCCAAGAATTTCAGCCAAGGTGACATCGAGAAGCGAACTGGGCTTTTGCGCTGCTATGTCTCCAGAGTTGAAAACAGCCACACCGTGCCTGCCGTCGAGACGTTGGAGAAATTCGCCCGTGCGCTCGAAGTCCCGTTGTACAAACTTTTCTACGAGGGGACAGAACCGCCGAAGAAATTGCCTCGTGCCGAGCGCGCGGGGCCACTGTGGGGAACAAGTGCCAAGGAATGGCCAGAGCTAAGCAGACTTGCCAAGGCGCTCTCCCGGATGGATCGGAGCAAGCGAATGCTTCTCCTCGGGTTGGGTCAGCGGATGGAAAGCCGCAATCAGACAATGCGATGAACCCATACCTGTGAATTTCTGCGGAAAGGTCTACTCGAGTACTTCGGAGCGGGGACAAATGAAACTTTGGGGAATGCTGTTTGTAGATTGAACGGTTACCACAACGGTCTTGCAACTGTTGATTCCGCCGCCGCCCGATGCGGCGTGAATCGTAATTTTCATATCGCTTCGACAGACCTGAAGATAACGCGGGTTTCCAGAATACAGCCAATCTCGCCTAGGGATAGACCTAAGTAGCGCTTTTACGTCACTCATTCTGCGCCCATTATATCCCGAAGTTCCATGCCGAGTGCTGTTCAATTCTATATTTTCGGGAAATAGGCTTGTGCGAGATTAGGCTATTGAAGTGTTCTAATTTGGTTCTGCGAATAGTACGGCAATGGCAAAGGTCCATCGCACGTCTACAGTTTAGCAGCGCCTTCAATCTGCACACTTTGTCGAAGCTGTAGTAGAGTACGTGCATGAGACGCCGATTCGGAAATTACGTTGTCGCGGCCCTGCCGCGAGAACTTGCGGGCGGAAGCGGTTGGCTCGCGGACTTTTCCCTTGAAGAGCACTGCCGTTCACACGTGGAAGACAGGATGTACTTTGGTACGAACGTCTATAAAAGCAAAGAGATTGCCACGAAAGTCTGCTTCATTTCAGGCCAGCGCGTAATCGCTCAATTCACCTGAATGTCCGCGCACGGGTAGCTACGATCCACGGCAGGCTGTGACGCCCGTGTGACGCACACCTGCCGACACTGCCGAGTCGTAGGACAACTGAGAGGTGAGTGGCACACCTATCTATTTTTCTCGCACAAAGCCAGGAATCGCAAAACCAGACCGCTCGTGAGATGATATTGCGCCTGTCCGATTCAGGTCCCGCCACATGCGGCATGACAGACTGCAAACGGGCAGCAAACCAAAGGAGGGCGTCTTGGATACTGGAAGAATCGTAGCGGAACTGAAGAGGGAAAGAGACCGACTCAGTAGAGCCATAGCAGCGTTGGAAGGTCAGTCACCGAAATCCACCCCAAAGAGTAGTGCTGTTCCCCATCGAGCCACTCACACCAAGAAGAAGGGCGGCCGTCTCACTCCGGAAGGCAGGAAGCGGTTGTCGGACTTGATGAAGAAGCGATGGGCGGATAAAAGAAAGAAAGGTTCCAAGAAGAGTCAATAAAACCCGAGAGTTGCTCGGAAAATTTGGTAGCATCCCCTCAACAGGTGTCAGTTCTACATTCCTGTGACTGGGGCCATAGGCACCATCGGGTTTGGGTTGTGTGTAAAACGTGGCGCAAAAGTCATCACCGCAAAGGCGTCGGTCTAGAATCATCAATCCCGGCACCTTTGCAGCCAATTCGGGGTTGTCTTGCTCATCAAGAATTGCTGATGTCCGGTGGGAATCGCAGGGAGTACGTGCACGAGGAGCAGCCGTTTTTCGATGCGCCGATTGACGGGAAAATCTAGGAACAACTTCGACGCATTTGAGGGAGAACCGTGGCTTCCCAATAAGGCTAAGCGACGGCTGAGCAATGACTTATGATTTTGAGAGCGACCCTGTTAACCGAAGGGTTGGAAGTTCGAATCTTCCTCAGGGAGCCATTTCTATTATTTCCAATCACTTGCATTTTTTCGAGTCGCAGATTTTCGCCGATTAGCATTCGGTAGTTATTCTCCTCGCGGAGGCGCTCGCATTCCACTTGCTTCGATTTGAGACGCTCTTCGATATTATCGGCGGTCGTCATTTCTCTCCGTGGAATGGCAACAATTCTTATAAAATCCGGGAACAAGAACACAAAACACAGGTGTTGAGTATTCTAAAGTTTTATCTTAAAATACTCATATGCGATATGTGCCTCGCGATTTGGGTAATGTGGTCAGGCAGGCAGCCCGGCATTTTCCGGCGTTGGTCGTAACGGGACCGCGCCGCGCTGGAAAAACAACCCTCCTCCGACAGTTGTTCCCCAAGGCTCGGTACGTGCTTCTTGAGGATCCTGACATTCGCGGAAGAATTCGAAGTGACCCACGTACATTTTTGGAAGAGCTGCGACCGCCCGTAATATTCGACGAAATTCAGAATGCCCCCGAGCTCCTCAATTACGTACGCACGCTCGTCGATGCGGCACCCCGACGGATGGGGCAGTGGCTATTTACCGGTTCGCAGGAAGCGCCGCTGATGCAGGGCATCAGCGAATCGATGGCTGGCAGGGCTGCCATTCTGCAGCTTCTGCCTTTCAGTGTAGCGGAGAATCCGAAGGTGAATGTCCTTCACGGCGGGTTCCCAGAGGTAGTTGCCCGGCCGAAGTCTCGCGGGCTGTGGTTTGCTTCCTACCTCCAAACTTATTTGGAGCGTGACGTACGGGCAATCACGAACATACGTGACCTGGTGACGTTTCGCCGGTTTCTGGCGTTCCTCGCAAGCCGCCACGGCCAAATTCTCAATAAGAGTGATCTTGCGGCTCCCCTCGGTGTTTCCGTCCCGACCATTAGTGAGTGGTTGCGTATTCTCGAGGTGACCGGCCAGATCATAGTTGTCCCTCCCTATTTCGAGAATCTCGGGAAGCGGCTCATAAAGTCACCGAAAATCTATTGGGGTGACCCTGGTCTTGCTTGCTACCTCTTGGGAATAACGTCGGAGGCCGAGCTTAGGCGTTCACCATTCTTGGGGAGACTGTTTGAGGGCTTTGTCGCGGCGGAAATACTCAAGAGTCAGGCGAATCAGGGAGCAAGAAAAGAACTCTACTACTTTCGCGACCAACAGGGCTTGGAGGTAGATTTTCTAGCACCTAGGTCGAATGCGGGACTTTGGCTCATTGAATGTAAGGCTGGGAAGACCGTCCGGCCCGCAATGGCCAATCCGCTTTTTTCATTGAGCCGCGCGTTGGGGACGCGCTCAAAGCGCCTGATTATCGTGCACCAAAGGTCGCGTTCGAGTCCGGCTACCGCGGCCATCGCCAACGGAGTGGAAGCGTTTGATTTGGAGCGATTCGTCGCGAAGCTAACCCTTCACCTCCATCAGGTTGGGTAGGGGACTTTCACCCCCCAGCTATCGAACATGCTCGGCACACAACAAAAAGGCCTCGTGGGACGAGGCCTTTTTTGTGCAGTTCGATTATGACGATTTCGAAGAACGAGTCAGCCGTGGTGCAGCGGACCGTTTATGATTTTCTTGCAAAAAGGCCCACGCCGAGTTGGATCAAGGAACTTGGTTCCGGAACGTCATGGCGGTTCGGGCAATGATTGTCCTTCCCGTACACGCATGGTTGTGTTTGAGCGTTGGTTGGTGTGCCGCAAACGAGCAAGCCGATGCCAAGCACGAGAGCTGGAAGTGCAGCCATGCCGACAATCGACCGAATTACGAGCGCGGCCGTACGAAGAGTTTCAATCTTTCGATTCATTGCTTACCTGCTCTTTTTCGATCCCCTCAGTTTTTGGGACTGGAAGACAAGGCGGTCGTGCGATATGTCTCGCAAATCATTCTAGCTATACCTACACCAATTCTGAGGCCGAAGAGCTCATCTGCCGCGTACGCGCAGTGAGATCAGTGTATCTCTTTTATTTTCAATGGATTGCGAGATATCGAGGTCGAATGGAGATGTTTGCCATGGACCGAAGGGTAAGAGTTTTCCCACCAGACGGACCTTGGTGAGAAAAAGAAGGGAGTTACGCCGAGGTCGGCAGTGTTTCATTTGGAGCCGGGCCACGGGCAGTTTGGCGACAGGCTGGCTTCCGAAGGGAGGCTGAGTGAATTCAAGCGCAAGCCAGTTCTTGTCAACAAAGAAGTTTTCAGTGTCACGAACGATCACAGACCGTTCGATTACATTCTGCAGTTCTCTAATATTTCCTGGCCACGCATATGACTCGAGTAGCTCAAGGGTCTCCTTATTGATACGGCGAATGGCCTTTCCGGCTTTGCTCGCGAAGCGATCGATGAAGTATTCGACCAGAACAGGAATGTCTACTTTTCTCTCACGCAGAGGAGGAATTTCAATGGGAAAAACGTTGAGGCGATAAAACAGATCTCTTCGAAAAGCGCCGGAAGCAATCGCAGAGCACAAGTCGCGATTCGTCGCGGCAATCACCCGCACGTCGGCGTGGATCGGTTGGTTTCCTCCAACGCGCTCAAATTCCCGCTCTTGAAGAACGCGCAGGAGAGCGATCTGGGTTTCCGGAGGGAGCTCACCAACCTCATCCAGAAATATTGTGCCTCCTTCCGCCAACTCAAAGCGGCCCAGCCGCCGCTGGAGTGCTCCGGTGAACGCCCCTTTCTCGTGCCCGAACAACTCCGAAGCGATCAGCGGAGCGGGAATCGCAGCACAATTTACACTCACAAACGTTCGTGAGGATCGGCGCGACCTCTTGTGTACCGCCCGAGCGATAAGTTCCTTGCCTGTATCGGTTTCACCCGTGAGGAGAACCGTGGAATCTGTTGGGGCGACCTTGGCAACGCGCGCAAGCACAGATTGCAGAGCCGGTGACACGCCTACGATTTCCTCGAACGTTGACGCGCTGTCGATTTCTTCACGTAACGCGATATTCTCTTTGAAGAGCTGGTCCCTCAACTTCTTGATTTCGTCGAGAGATTTTTGAAGAGAATCTTCGGCTTGCCTGCGATCCTCGATATCGATGCTCGATGCGTACCACTTAATAATCTCCCCGCTTTCGTCGCGCAAAGCTATTTTGTGATGCAGCATCCAGCGATACTTGGCATCCGCTCGCCGCATGCGTGCTTCGTACAAGAACGGTTCTCCGCTGGCTAACGATGCGCGCCATTCGTCCACGATTCCTTCGACGTCTTCCGGGTGAATCACGGACGTCCATTTCCATCCCTACAATTCTTCAAACGGAAGTTCAACGTAATTCACCAAAGTTTGATTGAAGAAATCAAGGTTGCCATCAGGCAGTGCGGTGTGGATCAACGCAGGAATTGAATCAATGAGGAGTTGAAGGTTCATGGGCTCGAATTTGTGTTCCTGGGAGGCCACGGCGTGAATCATACACCTACATGAATTCGGTAGGTGACGGGCAATCGGGCTTACAGACGGGCTGGAAGTTTCTCACCGACGGTTATCAGCGGGCCTGAATTTCCCAGCGGACTTCGGCAGCTTCCGTTTTATCCAAAATATTGAAAATTCTTCCAAAATTCCGGCCAACTTTGGCGCAGCCCGCGGCACACGTAGATGTCGGGATGGTCTCGCGTTTCCTCATTTTCCACTCCGTATTCGTTCCAGATTTTCGCGACGAGTTGGCACGATGCGAAATTCCTTTCCACGAAGGGACGCGTAAATCCCACGACGATCACTGTTTCCGGCGGTGGATCGCCATAACCGTGCGCCCAAAATGAATTTCCTCCGCTGATGGCCGGAGGTAATCCGTATTGCGGACCCAGAAGATTTACGGCGCCAGCTTCGCCATAATTTGCCGCTAGGACGGCGGTGCGTTCTCGTTCGGCTTCAGGCAACGAATTGCGAATCTGCGCGAGCGTCTGCACCAATTCCGGCCAGCCGATTGCGTCCCGGAAATTGCCGTTTATTTTTATGGCGATTTTTCCCCACTTGGAATTTATCGCCGCCAGCGGCAATGCCAGTGCCGCGACAACAATGATGTCAATTGCAAGCGCGGTCCATACAGCTATGCGGATTGTTCGCGCAGCATTTGCGCGCAGCGTTGCGAGCCATTCCTGGCCCCATACGCTTCCCGCCGCATAAAGCATCGGGTATGCCGGGGCAAAATAATATCCGCGTGCCTTTACGATTATGAATATCGCCAGCGGCACTAAAAACATCCAGGCGAGCGGGCGGTATTTGCGGCCCTGTACCGAAAACAAATAGAAATATAGCCCGGCGATCCACAACGGAAATGCCAGCAGCGTCATACTCAGTTGGCGGGGCAGAAAATAGTTCGTGAAGCCGATGCGGATATCGCGCGCGTGAATGTTTCGCAAAAAATCGAGCGATACAAAATGGTGCTGCGCCTGCCAGATTAAATTGGGAAGAAAAATCAGCAGCGAAACTGCCACGCCGTACCACAGCCATTTGTTTTTTAGGAATTGCCGCGCATCCGTCACGATTACCGCCGCTGCGATTCCGGCAATAAGGAACACCATGGTATATTTCGACATCATACCCAGACCGATTGCGCTCCCGATGCCGATCCACCAACGCGGATTTTCACTTTTCAGCAGCCGCACCATGAAATATGCCGCGAGCGCCCAGAAAAAATAATCGAATGACACGTACTGCATCAGTGCGCCACCGCTGAGGCAATACGGAACCGCCGCCAGCGCCGCCACGAGTTGCGCGCCGCGCCGCCCGCCCATTTCGCGCACCATTAATCCCGTAAGCAGCACCGCCCCCGATTGGGCTAACGCCGCGAAGAAACGGAACCCGGCAAGTGATGTGCCGAAAAGCGTCAGTGACAGGCGTCCGAAAAATGGCGTGATTGGCGGGTAAGCGATGTAACCCCACGCGAGGCGCCGCGCGTCGTCGAGCGTGGCAAGTTCGTCGCGGTGAAATCCGTAGCGTCCCCCGGCCAGCACGTGCGCTACAAGCGGCGCTAGCGCGATGTAACACAGGATCGCGACATCGTTCGACCAAATCGATCGGGTCTCGGCGGCAGAGAAGGTGTGGGACGAACGCGCTCTGTTATCAATACTCACTTGTGGATGATTGGCCGGCAATTGTCGATCCTCAATACCTTCGCTCAAAGATTCGGCCTGAGGCCGACGATTTGAAATTCTATTCCGTAAAGTTCGGAATCCAGCCACGCGAAACAATCGTCTTAGCCTAGAGATTTAAGGTGAACCCTGCAACGAAAGCTTTTGAGCGCATGGAACCCAATCGATTTTTTTCAACTCACCACAAAAATGCCACACAGTACGCGGCGGTGGAATATGATCTGATGCGGCAACGAAGCTTCGGACCAAGCCACATGGAATCGAGACACAAACAATGACTCCGCTTCCAACGCCGGACGCGCGCAAGGTGCCGCGCCGGCGCTGGGGTATTGCTCTGTTACTCGGATTCGGCGTCTTGGTGAATTACATCGACCGCGTAAATCTCTCCGTCTCGAAAGACGCGCTTCACACGTCGTTTGGCATCTCGACGGTAACGTTCGGGTATTTGCTGAGCGCCTATAGCTGGACGTACGGAGCGTGCCAGCTTCCTTCGGGCCTGCTGCTGGATCGCTTTGGCGTAAAACTTGTTGGCCGCGTCGGATCGTTGCTGTGGAGCGTGGCTTCTTTTGCAGCGGCGATTTCCAGCGGGCTGACGGGTTTCCGGGGCGCGCGGCTCTTGCTGGGAGTCGGAGAGGCTCCCATATTTCCAGCAAATTCAAAAGCAACCGGGTATTGGTTTCCCACCGCAGAGCGCAGCGTGGCGACGGCGATCTTCGATTCCGCGGCAAAGCTCGCCTCCGCGGTCGGCGTGCCGATTCTTGGCGTGTTGTTGTGGCGGTTCGGATGGCGATGGAGTTTCGCTGCTACAGGATTCATCAGCTTCCTCTATTTTGTTCTGTTTTTCATTTTCTATCGCAACCCCGGCGAAGATAAATCGCTTTCCGTGGCGGAGCGCGATTTCATCCGGCAGGGCGGGCCCAACCCGAGGATCGAGTCCGCGCAGCGAAGGGCGCGCCGCTTGGATATTTATTGTGCCAAAGAAAAGTGTGGGGGCTTTTGCTGGGTTTTGCGTCATACAACTACACTTTTTATTTATTGCTGACTTGGCTGCCCTCGTATCTTTCCTCCACACATCATGTCGATTTGCTGCATTCTTCTTTGTACACCAGCGTACCGTGGCTTTTTGCGACGTTGACGGGCATCCTCATCGGCGGTTGGCTCGTAGATAAATTAATCAAGCGCGGACGCAGTTCTTCGCTTGTGCGCCAAGCCGTTCTGGTCGGAGGCACCACATTTGGCCTCGGAGTGATCGGAGCAGCGTACGCGCAGAGCCTGACCGCCGCCGTTATTTGGATCAGTGTGGCCATCGGAGGGCTTTCTGCAGCTGCGCCCGTGGGCTGGTCAATTCCATCACTGATTGCGCCGAGGGAAAGCGTGGGAACGCTGGGCGGAATCATGAATTTCGACAGTCAGATTTCCGCGATCTCCGCGCCGATTGCCACAGGCTATATCGCCCAGGCCACGCATTCGTTTTTCTGGGCGTTCGGCGCTGCCGCCGCGTTTTTGGTAGCCGGAATCTGCGGTCCTGCTTGGCCGAATTGATGTGATTCCGGAACCGTCGTAGGTTTTCGCGCCTGTCGTGGGACACGATTAAGAGATCAACGCGGCGCGTAATGCTTCGCGGTTTGCGTTCGCGAATTGAAAACTTCAAGATTTCCGTCTTCCCAAACTGTCAGCTTCAAATAATTCGCCGCGTCCGGACCCGGAGGATTGGCAATCAAAGATTCGCGGGAGTTGTGCGCCGCGCCGCCTTCGTCAGAGAAATGAAGCTGCCAGAGATCCTCAAGCTTTGGAGAGTTCTTGATGATGTCCCATGACGAAGGCGAGCCGCCCTTGGCAGCGCCGTTATCCATAATGGCGATGCGCGGGGAAATCGCCGCCAGAAGCGCCGGACTGTTACTCTGGTTGAAACCGTGATGAGAGACGATGAAAACATCCATATGTCCCAGCTTGTTCACCGGGCATACCAGCTCCATCTCCTTATCCCACGTAAGATCGCCTAAATCCATGATTCGAGTTTTGCCGAACGTGATGACAATGCCGAGCGAGCGGGCGTTTTCTGTTTGGTCGGCCGGCCGTTTTTCGGTCGTTGAACAAGCGGTATTCTGCGAACCCGCACCGGGCAAAGGCTTTTGTAGCAACGCGCCATCGGCGCTCACCACGTCCGCATGAATTCCGCGGATCGGGAGCGTGTCACCCACTTTCGCGACGACGCGATTGATCTTTTTCTCCGAAAGAAGTTTCTGGTAGGCCTGCCACCCTGCTTCCGTATCCGCATCGCCCGGCTCGCGGTTCGGGCCATGATCGATGAACGCGCCCACAGGAATTTTGGCCACGAGTTGCGGGACGCCGCCGACGTGATCCCGGTGATAGTGCGTGAGCAGAACGAAGTCAATCTTAGATAGACCGGCCTTCTTTGCCGCGGCAGCGATTCGGTCCGCGTCACGTCCGTCGAAGCCAGGCCAACCGGTGTCAACGAGCAGCGATCGTTTTTCTGGTGTTACAAAAAGCGTCGCCTGCCCGCCTTCTACGTCCACAAAGTAAATTTCCAAAGGCTTGCCTTGCGGCGCCGCGTGGAATGACCCTGCCAAAAAGCAAAACGTCGCGCTGATAAAAGCGACAGCGACTACGCGATTGAAAAAGCAGCGTCCCGCGTGTTGAGGATTAAGAAGAGCAGATAGGTTTCGCCACATTTTATTCTTGTGCTCCTATTCCGAATCTGAATTCTGGAGACGAAGGCAAACGTCATTGACGATTTCTTCGGGTGTGGAGGCAATGTCTTCGACGATCGCTCCGGAAGGCTCCTCAAGCGTGGCAAGCTGGCTGGGCACAAGTGATTCACCGGCGAAATGATCTTCTCGTGAAGCCAGATTGCGGTGGAGTTGATCGCTGGTTCCGCGGAGAAAGACAATGGTGAGATTCAGGCCCGCGCCGAGCGTGTTCCGATACTCCTGCTTCAATGCGGAACAGGCAAGAGCAATATTTTGTCCGGTGGCGTTCGCGCGAACCAGTTCGTCGTGAATGGCCGCAAGCCACGGTGCGCGATCCTCGTCACTCAGCGGAATGCCGCGGTGCATTTTTTCGCGGTTGGCGCTGGAGTGAAAATCGTCCGCGTCCAGAAAAATAAATCCCAGGCGCTGCGCGAGCAATTTCCCGACCGTAGTTTTTCCCGAGCCGGTGACGCCCATGACAAGAATTATCATAACGAGATTATTGCATTGAATCTGCGTGATGAGACAATCAGCAATTGAAGTCGGGCGGCTAGATTTAATTGCCCGCGGCTGCGAGGAAGAACATATCTCGCACTGAACGCTGAATGAAGCGATGATTGCAGAGGAGCGCCGATGGATCTGCGGATGTGTTTCAACTCCAGTGAAAATAAATTCGCTTTGCCGCCGCACATCAAGCAGCGATACGGCCCGTTTGGTTTTCCTGAACTTGCCGACACGGGCCGTCCGTACATTACTTCCAATTTGGTTATGGCGTTGGACGGTCGAGCTTCGTTCAGGGAGTTGAAGGGGCGGGCTGGGGGCAACGTCGTTTCAAAGAGCCGGGACGATCGCTGGTTGATGGATTTTTATCGCGCGCACCACGATGCACAGTTGATTGGCGCGAGCACACTGCGAGAGGAACTTGGCGCTAACGGACAGAGTTTGGACTACGGAATTGATGATGAGGAATTGCGAGCGTACCGGCGGGAAATTCTGAAGCTGGGGTTGCAGAAAATTATTGTGCTGACGGGTTCTGGGAATGTGGATCTTGGCGCGCCGCTTTTTAATTCGGCACGAGTGGAACCGTGGATCATTACGTCTGGTGAAGGCGAAAAGAATATTCGTGCGCGGCTTAAGACATCCGGGCGAGATGGCGGGATCAAGATTATTTCTGTTGGAGACGACGAACGAGTTGATGTTTCTGTTGCAGTGCAGGTACTGAGTCGAGAGCATGGAATCCGGATATTGCTTTGTGAGGGCGGGCCGAATCTTTACAGTGAACTTTTGAAGAAACAATTTATTGATGAGGATTTTCGGACGATTTCGCTTCAGGTGCTGGGTAAATCTACTGTTCCGGGGATCGAGCGGCCGACGACTTATGGTGACGTGAGCTATACGCCGGAAACTGCGCCGTGGTTTCGATTAGTCAGCATGCACTATGCGCTGCCTTACCACGCGTTTTTGCGTTTGCGCTACGAAGGGCACCGGAAGTTTTCGGAGTGAGGGTGGATGGCTGCCCGATAGGCGCGCAAGATAACGCTCTTGATATCAACTAAGGCTTCCCTGCAATGTGCTTAAGTAATAGAGCATCTCAGGAAGATTTTCATTCTTGATGGCAGACCGCAATTCTTCTTCTCCAAGAAGTTGTGTTTCACGCAAGAGAATGTTGACCAGGGTTCTGACTGCCGCATCGATTTCGGCCTCCGACCTACTCTCGGAGGGCTGGAGTTTCCCTTGTTCCTTCCACATGCTTAGAAAACTGGCGGCGTCATGAGAGGTTGAATGAAACAGGACAACAAGAGTTTCTCTAACGTAGGCGGCGACGGTTGTTTGAAGCTCCGCAACACTCTCTAGGAATGCAAGGCCGCCATTCGCTTCTGCGGGAAATTCTGGCGAGCATGTAAGCACGAGACACTTCAGCTCATCGTGGAGGCGCTTAAAGGCACGGTTCAGGCGCTGTATCGCTATCTTCGGCTTTGTTACTTACCATGATCACTCCATTCAATTTGCCTGCACAAAATACATTTACGATTATACGGCAAGGATGACGCCACTCAGGAGATTGGTGCTCCCCGCGACGATAAGCCCAGGGGCTGGAAGCCTCCTCTATTGCGATCGGTATGGCACGAGTGAACTCGTACCCTGATACAGGGATCAGCTGAAAGTTGACAACCGGCGAAGCTTGGTGGAGAATTTGGCGTAGGCGAACAAAAAGCGAATATTGTGGAGCTTCTTTTTGCCTCTGGATCTGACATGGCTGGAAATCTTGCCCGGTTGCGCTCTCAGGTCGAACTCGCCCTTGCCGGGCGCGTTACCGCTCCATTTACGTACAGGGACCGGAATTTTGCGGAGCACGTTTCCACCGGAATTTCTGAAATTGATTTGCTGGCGGGAGGTTTGCCGCGCGGCGCGCTGACGGAAATTTTTGGGCCGGACTGTTCGGGCCGCACGAGTTTGCTGTTTTCGGCGCTGAGCATGAGAACCGCGCATCTGGAAGCGTGCGCGCTGATTGATGGATGCGACGCTTTCGATCCGCAGTCGGCGCACGCGGCGGGAGTGGACCTGAAACAACTGCTGTGGGTGCGTTGCCGGAATATTCAGCAGACGCTGCGCGCGACGGATTTACTTTTGCAAAGCGGCGGGTTCGGATTTATCGCGCTGGATTTGAGCGATGCTTCGCGCGAGGTGGTGCGACACGTTCCCCTGGATGCGTGGTTCCGTTTCCGGCACGCGGTGGAGGATACGCAGACGATTCTGGTGGTTCTGGAACAGGAATCGAATGCGAAGACGTGCGCTTCGCTGGTGCTGCGGCTGGAAGGCGAGCCTGGGCGGTGGGCGACGAGTTCGCAGGCGCCGGCGGTTGCCAAACATGACGTGAAAATTTCGCGTGATGTAGGGGATTTTTCGCGGTATTCAATTTCGCGAGAGGCATTTTCGCGGAATCCGTTTTCGCAACAGGCATTTTCGCAAGGCGCAGTTTCACGCCATGCGGTTTCACGTCACGGACTTTCAAATTTGCTGAGTGGATTCGATGTTCGCGCGGAAGTGCTGCGTTCGCGCGTGCAGCCGGTAGTTAGAACAACTTTTCGCGAAGGGCTGGCGGCGAATGCGTCCGGCAGATCGGGAATTTTTGAAGCACACGCGACTTGGAATTACCAGAGCGGCGCGTGGAACGAACTGAAACCTAAATGACTAATTGTATTGCGTTGAAACTTTTATCGAGGCTGGCGAAATTTATTTCTTATGGCATTTGCATCTATTCACGTTCCCAATTTCATGGTGCAGGCGGTAGTTTCCGCGGAACTGGAGCTGCGCGGACGCGCGGTAGCGCTGGTGGATGGAGTTCCTCCGCTGTGCGTTGTGGTGGCGGTGAACGAAGCGGGGTGGCTGGCGGGAATTCAACTGGGAATGTCCGAATCGCAAACCGAGGAATTTTGCGATGTGAAAATACGGAGGCGTTCTGCGGCGCGAGAACGCGCACTGCATGCGGCTTTGCTGGATGTTGGATGGTCGGTTTCTCCTCGAATTGAAGATACCGCGCCGGACACAATTATTTTGGATATTGCCGGGCTACATTTGTTGTTTGGTTCTGAAGAACATATTGCTGACGAGTTAGTGCGACGTGCCGCGGCGCTTGGACTTTCCGCCCACGTTGCCGTGGCTGCGAATCTGGAAACGGCTCTTCATGCGGCGCGCGGATTTTCTGGAGTCACTTTAATTCCTGCGGGCGATGAAGCGAAATGCCTGGGGCGTTTGCCGGTTCACGCGCTTTATCCATCCATTGAAATTCAGGAAACTCTGGCGCGCTGGGGGATTCGTACGTGCGCTGCGCTGGCAGCGCTGCCTGTGTTGCAACTTTCCGAACGGCTGGGACAGGACGGAGTCCTGCTGCACGAACTAGCGCGCGGAGCGACGGTGCGTTCGCTGATGCTGGCCGAGCCGGGAATTTGTTTTGTGGAAGAAATGGAGCTTGAGGACGCGGTGGAGGATTTGGAGCCGTTATCATTTTTGCTGGGACGGTTGCTGGATCAATTGTGCGCGCGTTTGCAGGCGCGTTCGCTGGCGACTGCGGCGATTCATTTGCGATTTGATTTGGGCGATTTTTTTGGAAAAGAGGCGCAGGTGCAGAGTGAAAAATCTGCGGAGGACACTTCGTCCAAAGTTTATGAAAAAGTTTTGAGTTTGCCCGTGGCCATGCGGGATTCCAAAACACTTTTAAAATTGATGCGGTTGCAATTGCAGGCCAACCCGCCGCACGCGTCCATATTGAAAATTACACTTGCCGCTGAGCCGGCGCTGGCGCGAGCGGCGCAGGCGGGATTATTCCGCCCGAGCATTCCAGACCCGGAAAAACTGGAATTGACGGTGGCGCGGCTGGCAAGTCTGGTGGGCGATGCGAATATTGGCTC
>CZKC01000120.1_pt1 | contig 25053 bp, 24 predicted proteins | sample 1122341 | NCBI WGS metagenome assembly CZKC01 (sample SAMEA3539301, study PRJEB10725) | soil metagenome | biome: tundra; feature: field; material: soil | place: USA | collected 2010-05 | depth 0.15 m | reverse complement strand
CCGCGTGAGCAGTTACATACATTCAGCCGCAATCAGGCACAACTCGACTCCCGCGCTAAATGCTGATTCTTGAAGACTGTGCCTCGTAACTTTGAGAGTAGATTGGTCGGGGCGTGGAGATTCGAACTCCAGGGCTCCTGCGCCCAAGGCAAACTCTAAAACGCCAAGTAGTTGTCTCGTCTATCTCTTTCGCGCATCTTGTATCATGGTTTATGGCGGTATTCGGCGGTTATTGTTCCCACATTGTTCCCAACTTGGCTGCCAGGTCGCTTCCACCAGCCACGTAACGATCCTCCGCATTGTACTTGTCAAGCAGGCCGCTTGATCCTATGCAGTCGGCTGCGGGGTTATGGAGTCTAAAGCGCGCCGGAGTTTCTCATTCACCTTCCCCGCCAGTTCTTCCATTTCAGTGTGATTGGCCACAGAAAGCATTCTCACAGCATCGACCGCGCCGACGTGGACTTGACCGCCCTCCTCATACACTACGACGTTGCAAGGCAACAAAAGCCCTAGGTTGATGTCCCGTTGAAGAGCTTGCTGCGCGAGCGGTGGGTTGCACGCTCCGAGGATGACATATCGCGGGAAGTCAACTCCCAGTTTTTCCTTTAGCTTGGCCTGTATATCGATCTGGCACAGGACGCCGAACCCTTCAGTCTTGAGCGCGCCTTCGATCCGCGCGACCGCATCGTCGAAGGACATCTTCACTGTGCGCACATCGCCATATCCACAGCTTGTTGAGGTAGTCAGGTTCGAGGGCATGCGGTTGCTCCTTGTTCTCTATTTTTGTTGGGCTGGTTTCATGGGTCGCGTATTGACACCGAAGAGCGCCCACGCTGGGCAAAAGCGGACCAGCCCTGATACGAACGCGATCGCTCCAACGACAAAGGCGGCGATGGCCCAGCCGCCCGTCACGACATGAACCAATCCCAGGACCACTAGACCGATGCCAAGCAGAATCCGAACTGCCCGGTCCACCCCTCCTACGTTGTAAGTCATTTTCGTACCTCCGTCTGCGCCATCCCCAACTTCTCCCTAGAACTCCCGCCGTTCACTGCGGAAAGACTTCCTTAGGAAACGCCTTAGTTGCAGGATAGCAGGACGAAGGATCGAAGCTGTGACCTATGTCACAAGTAGAAATGCGCCTCTTGCACGCAGGTTCTGACCGGCACTGCCACTCCTCAAAGTGGTCTTGAAAATTCTGAGGGCTAGCCTATTGTGCTACAGTTAGCCCGTGCGGCCCGAGATCGAGCAAGTCATCCAACTGATCCAGCGCAAGGACTCTCAGTCTTTAGACGAAGCGCTGGCATTGCTACAGAAAACAGTTTTTTCTTTCAGCATGAAGGTGTGCGGGCAGCGGCAAGATGCCGAAGATACTATGCAGGAAGTGCTTCTCAAATCGGTTCCCAACCTGCCAAAGTTCGACAACCCCAAGGCTCTGATGGTTTGGCTTTATAAAGTCGCCAAAAACCGTTGTCTAATGAGCCGCCGCAAAAGCAAATTTGCTCCCAAGGAAGCTCTATCCCTCGAAGAATTGATGCCCGATCGTCGGGAATTACAAACGCTATCGGGCCAAGCCGATCGAACGCCAGAGACTGCTTTGTTGCGCCGCGAGAGTGCCAAGCGCCTCCGGGAAGCAGTGCAGAGACTGCCTGCGGAGTACCGGCTCATTCTTGTGTTGCATGACATGGAGGAACTGTCCGACTCAGATGTGGCCGAAATCACAGGTCTCCGGTTAGGGACAATCCGCGTGCGGCTGCACCGGGCGCGACTCTTCGTCCGAAAGGAACTAGCTAAGCAGGATCAGCATCGTATGCGCCGTAAAAGGGCGAAACCCTCTGAGGAAATGCATCTCTCCGCACAACCGCGTCAACGGCGCTGCAAGGAAATGTTCGCCGAACTCTCAAACTATCTTGATGACGAGCTTGATGATTCCCTTTGTGAAGAACTGGAGAAGCACATGGACGGCTGCGAGCCCTGCAAGGCATTCTTATCGAGCCTGGAGAAATCGATCCAACAGTGTCGAATGGCAACAAATGAGTCACCCGACCCGCGCGTCGCCGCGAGATTTAGACGCGAATTGATGGCGGAGTATCAGAGACTAATGAGCAAGATCACTAGGCAGGACGCCAGCGAAGTTAGCCCGAATTAGCCCCCCCCCACAAACCCGCCCCAATTCCTCCTGCATTTTCCTGTAACAAAATCCGCTCCTTTGCATTTATTTGTGTGGCCCCGAATTACCGGGGCCTGTGAGAGGCACAAATGATCACCGCTAAAGTTATGCTAACTCAGCCACTTAAGACAGAGCGGCAGTTCGCCGCGACGACTGGTAGCGAGCACCACATGCTGCTCGACGACCCTGCCGGAGGTACGGGGCCCAAGCCTATCGAGCTGGTTGCAACAGCATTGGCCGGTTGCACGGCATTCGATGTGGTTACGATCCTGCGACAGAAGTTCCACCAGAAAGTGACGGGTTACGAAGTGCGAGTGGAAGCCGACCAGGCGGAACGCCCGCCCCAAGTGTTCACGGCTGTCCGCATCTTCCATGTGGTTACTGGCTTCGAAATAGATCCCGCCGCAATCGAGGAAGCAATTCGGCTCTCCGAGGAAAAGTATTGCTCGGTGGGCGCAATGGTGAAGCAAACGGCTAGCCTGCACACCACCTATGAGATCGTCGAAGAGAAAATGCAATGGCTCGCACCGACTCCGGCAACTGTACATGGGTGAAGACCTCCAATGAGAATCTGCGAACGACAAGCCGGTGAAAAAAGTCAGAGGCCGCCACGAACTCTTGTGGGATTAGAACGCCTATCTTGTTTTGCAGGGAACACCTTGATGACCTCGCTTCTCGCGTTGTCGATTCCGGGGTTGCTCTTCGCTCAGCAAGCGCAACAACCTTCTCCCCTTACGCTTCAACAGGCAGTCAGCATCTCGCTGGAGAAGAACCCGGAACGGAAAGCGGCAATGGCCGACACAAAGGCCGCTTCAGTCGGGGTCAAGGAAGCTCGGTCCTTCCTATTGCCGCACGTCACTTTTTCCGAGACAGCCACCCGCGGCAACGACCCTGTGTACGTCTTTGGCAGCGAATTGCGACAGCAGCGGTTCACGACGGCCGACTTCGCGCTGAACGCACTGAATACTCCCACTCCGTTCGGCAATTTCGCGACACGCTTTGGTGGAACCTGGAATCTGTTTGATTCGTTCGGTAGTTGGCGCGCGGTGAACCGCGCGGAGCGAGTGAAGGAAGCCACTGGCCATCAACTGGAACGCACCGACCAGGAAATCATTTTCCGCGTTGTGGACTCCTACTACGGCGTGTTGCTCGCGAGGAAGCAACTGGAAGTCGCCGAGCAAAGCACGGAGACGGCGCAGGCCATTCTCGACCGCAGCAAGGATCGTTTTGAAAGCGGCGTCGTCGTGGAATCCGACTACCTGAGCGCCCAGGTGCGGCTGGCGACACGGAAGCAGGAACTGATTCGCACTCAAAACAACCTCGCGCTAGCACGAGCGCAGTTGAGCACGACTATGGGAGTCTCGACGGAAACCGAATTCGATCCAACTGATGCTCTGGCAGAAAGAAGTCTTCCGACAATATCACTTGAAGAAGCGGAGAAACAGGCCATGGAGATGCGCCCGGATTTGAAACGGGTTCGCTCGGAGGAGGCGGCACAGCAACAGAGCGTCTCGATCGCGAAATCGGCCTTCGGTCCACGCGTCAATGCTTTTGCGGGGTGGGAAGCTGACAACCCAACGTTCCTCGCCGGAGGGGGCGGGAACAACTGGTTAGCAGGAGTTGAGGTCCAGTTCGATCTCTTCGAAGGTGGAGCGAAGCGCGCTCAGCTTTCTCGTGAGCGAGCGATGCAGGAGAAGGTTGTGGCCGCAAAGGAAATGGCAAGCGATGCAGTCCGGCTGGAAGTCCGCCGCGCCTACTACGATGTGGATGAAGCCCGCCAGCAGATAGAAGTGGCTCGTGCAACGATCGCAGAGTCTCAGGAAAGTCTGCGCATCAATCAGAACCGCTACGACTCAGGACTCTCGACGATCACCGATCTGCTGGCGGCCGAAGAGGCCGCACGACGCAGCCAGACGGATTACTGGGGAGCCGTCTATCGCTACCATACCGGATACGCAAACCTAGAGCTGGCCAGCGGAACCTTGAATCCTCAGTCTCCCGTGGTGACGCCATGAGATACAAGAATCAAGTACCCACAGTGATCCTCGTCTTGATTGCAGTTCTGAGTGGAGGGCTGTCCGGGTGTTCCAATGAACATCGCGTCGAGCCCGCGGCAATGGAAACGGTAAGCAACGTCCCAGTGACTGTAGCTCAGAAGACGACCGTACCTGACTGGCTGGAAGCCGTCGGAACCGTGCGCGCGGCGCAAACGAGCCACGTTTCCAGTCAGATGATGGGCAACATCATCGAGATCCGTTCGCGCGAAGGAGACCGCGTGCAGAACGGACAGGTGCTGGCGACAATCGACGACGCGCAACCTCGCTCCGCAGCCGACCAGGCCAAAGCTGCCTTGGCTATCGCAGAAAACGAAGTATCTGCCGCCGATTCGGACTTGGTACTCGCCCAAGCAACTCTGCTGCGCTACCAGCAGCTTTACGACAAGAAATCCGTCAGTCCGCAGGAGTTCGACGAGATCAAAGCCCACTACCAGTCAGCGGAAGCACGCCGCGATATGACGCGAGCGGGAAAGGCACAGGCAAGTGCAGCATTGACTCAAGCCCAGACCTCGCTGAGCTACACGCAGATTCGCGCGCCGTTCTCGGGCGTAGTCACCGAAAAAAAGGCCGATGCCGGCACATTGGCCTCGCCCGGCATGCCGATCTTCACCCTTGAAGACACGCGGAGCTTTCGCCTCGAAGTGACGGTGGACGAAAGCGATATAAGCCTCGTCCATGTTGGTCAAATCGCCCCGGTGAGTATTGACGGGCTCGGGAATATCCAGCTTTCAGGGAAAATCGCGCAAATCGTTCCGGCAGCCGACACTGCCAGCCATAGTTTCCTTGTGAAAGTCGAATTGCCCGCTGATACGCGTCTCCGCTCAGGCCTCTTCGGGAGGGCACGTTTTCCGCGCGGCGAGCGGTCGTCTCTTTTCATTCCACGCACATCCCTGGTGGAGCGCGGTCAACTCCAGGGAGTTTACGTGCTTGACGCAAACCAGATAGTGGGGTTGCGCTACGTCACCCTCGGCAGGAGCACCGAGGACCAGGTTGAGGTTCTTTCAGGGCTACAAGCCGGGGAGAAACTTGTTGCCGCACCAGGTGACCGTGAATTGGGTGGCAAACGAATCGTCATAGGACAATGAGCGACACACCAGCCAAACCGAGCAATCCCACTCACGTCCTGCGACTTGCAGGCCGCGTTGCGCATATTTTCATTCAATCAAAACTGACGCCTCTAATAATCGTGGGCGCTCTCCTGCTTGGGACTTTTAGCATTCTACAGACTCCGCGCGAGGAAGAACCGCAGATTGTCGTCCCCATGCTGGATGTCTTCGTCCAGATGCCAGGCGCATCCGCCGAAGAAGTAACTCAACGCGCCACGGTGCCCATGGAAAAGCTGATCCGCGAGATACCGGGAGTTGAGTACGTCTACTCCATCAGCCACCCCGGCCTCAGCATGGTGATCGTCCGTTTCTATGTTGGGATGAAGGAAGAAGACGCAATCGTCAACACCTACAACAAGCTCTATTCGAACTTTGACCGGATTCCACAGGGAGTTTCGCAGCCCATTATCAAGGTGCGCTCGATTGATGATGTGCCGATTCTCGCTCTGACGCTTTGGGGCAAGAACTACGATGCTTACCAATTGCGGCGCATTGCGGCAGAACTGGAACACTCGCTGAAACAATTGGACGACGTTTCCGAGACTGCGATCATCGGCGGGCAGCCCCGGAGGTTGCGCGTTGTCCTCGACACTCAGCGGCTCGCGGCGTACGGCCTTACACCAGGTTCCATTGTCACGCAACTGGGCGCGGCGAACACGCGCAGTCAAGCCGGTAGCTTTGCTCGCGATAACCAAGAGTTCCAGGTCGAGGCCGGCAACTTCTTTACGCGCCCGGAAGAACTGCGACAAGTCGTCGTTGGAGTTCACGCGGAACGGCCTGTGTACCTTCATGACGTGGTGGAAAAGATCGAGGACGGTCCAGCGGAACCCGACACCTACGTCATGTTCGCCAGCGCAAAGGGAACAACCGGGAGCGCGGCAAATCGCGATTATCCGGCAGTGACGATTACGCTGGCCAAGCGCAAGGGCGCGAACGCCACACTCATTGCTGAGAATGTTTTGCACAAGGTCGATACTCTCCGGGGCAACACGCTGCCAAACGATTTGAACGTTACCGTCACGCGCAACTATGGTGAAACGGCCAAGGACAAATCGAACGAACTCCTCAAGCATCTCTTCCTTGCCACGATTTCCGTTACGCTACTAATAGCGCTCGCATTGGGCTGGCGTGAATCGGGTGTTGTGTTGCTGGCCATCCCCGTGACACTCGTCCTGACTCTGGCCATTTTCTATCTCTATGGATACACGTTGAACCGTGTCACGCTTTTTGCACTGATATTCTCCATCGGTATCCTGGTAGACGACGCCATCGTAGTGGTAGAGAACATCGTTCGCCATTTTCGGCTGCCCGACAATCGTGGACGGCCACTCGCCGATGTTGCGGTCGAAGCGGTGGACGAAGTCGGCAACCCAACGATCCTGGCCACATTCGCGGTGATTGCGGCCATCCTTCCCATGGCATTTGTGCGAGGTCTGATGGGGCCTTATATGCGTCCTATACCGATCGGCGCGTCTTCGGCCATGGTTTTTTCGCTGCTCGTGGCCTTCGTGGTTTCGCCTTGGGCTGCGTTGCGGCTACTGCACCACTACTCCGATCGCCCCGAGTCCGGGCATGAGGCGGAAGGCTGGACCACGCGGTTCTATCGCCGCCTGATGAATCCGCTGATCCTGAAACCCGCGTTGAGATGGATGTTTCTTGGCGGCGTAGTCGTGCTGCTCGTCGCGGCGGCGATATTCATTCCGCTCAAATGGGTGCAGGTCAAAATGCTCCCTTTCGACAACAAGAGCGAGTTTCAAGTAATCATTGACATGCCTGACGGAACCACGCTGGAGCAGACGACCCAAGTGGCGCAGGCACTGGGAAGCTACCTCGGTGCACAACCGGAGGTGATCAATTATCAAATCTATTCCGGCATCTCGGGGCCCTACAACTTCAACGGACTTGTGCGACATTATTTCCTCCGCAGCCAACCCAACCAAGCTGACATCCAGGTAAATCTCCTCCCGCTTGACGAGCGTAAGGCGCAGAGCCACGAGATCGCTCGCAGATTGCGGCCGGAACTGGACAAGATTGCCGCTCCCTTCGGCGCTCGCATCAAGGTCGCCGAGGTTCCACCAGGTCCGCCGGTGCTACAAACTCTTGTGGCAGAAGTGTACGGACCGGACTACAAGGGTCAGACTGAACTCGCCGCAAAAATAAAGAAGATTTTCCAAGAGACTCCAGGCGTTGTGGATGTTGATTGGTATGTAGAAGATCCGCAGAACAAGTACGACATGAAGGTAGACCTCGACAAAGCCGCGCTGCAAGGAGTCTCAGCTGCAGAAGTTACACGGACGGTGCAGATTGGCTTGAGTGGAGCCTCAACGGGGCTGCTGCACGATCCAGCATCTCGGGAAGATGTCCCAATTGAAGTGCGCTTGTCGCGACCAGATCGCTCCGGGATTGAGGATCTCGAAAATCTGAAGTTGCCTACTCCCTCAGGCGGACAGGTTTCTCTTCGCGAGGTCACCAGCATCCGGGACACCGTGATTGATCAGAGCGTTTACCGCAAGAACTTGCGGCCCGTGGTGTACGTCACGGGGGACGTAGCAGGGGAGATAGAAAGTCCGGTGTACGCCATCCTTAAGATGAGCGATGCGATCGACAAAATCCAATTGCCCGACGGCTATCACATGAAGCAATACTCCGGCACGACCCTGCCAGAGAGCACTGACCGATTCTCTATGAAATGGGACGGTGAGTGGCACATCACGGTCGAGGTATTTCGTGACCTTGGTTTGGCTTTCGCGGCTGTCTTGGTGCTCATTTACATATTGGTGGTCGGGTGGTTCAAGTCGTTCAAGACACCTCTGGTGATCATGGCCCCGATTCCTCTGACGCTCGTTGGCATCTTGCCAGCTCATGCGCTAATGGGAGCATTTTTCACTGCGACTTCGATGATCGGCTTCATCGCCGGTGCGGGCATCATTGTTCGGAATTCGATCATCCTCGTGGACTTTATCGAACTACGCCGCTCGCATGGAATGTCGCTAGAAGAAGCCGTCGTCGATGCTGGAGCAGTGCGTTTTCGTCCGATGCTGTTAACGGCAGCGGCTGTTGTCGTAGGCGCGAGCGTGATTTTGTTTGATCCGATCTTTCAGGGGCTGGCCATCTCACTGATGGCAGGTGAGGTCGCTTCGACGGTTCTCTCGCGTATGACCGTTCCGGTTCTCTATTACTTGAGTGAACGCGGCGGCGCAAGAGCCGTCCCGCCCGTTGGCAACAATCTCGTGTCCGCAGCGGACTGAAAAGGAGGTAGAGCCATGAATGTAGAACGTTATATCAGATTGATTGCGGGTGCTTTTGTCTTACTCTCACTCGCGCTGGGATATTGGGTGAATCAATATTGGTTTCTGTTTACGGCCTTCGTAGGATTGAACCTCTTCCAGTCTGCTTTTACGAACTGGTGCCCGATGATGACCTTCCTTCGCAAAGCAGGCGTGAAGGCATAAGATTTAGCTATGTTGTCGTTCGCCAAATCTCTGTCCACCTCTGTTTTCAACAACATCCCCGGTTGCCATTCACAGGCAATCTGCGATAGCACGCTGCTATGTTACACGCTCTGGAACTCCTTTTGAATTCGTTTGTTCGCCTTTTCCGAACGCGCCGGAGCCTTTGGCTCGAAAATCTGGCACTCCGGCAACAACTCGTCGTCTTCAAGCGCAAGCATCCTCGACCCCGACTGACCGTGTTCGACAAGCTCTTTTGGGTCCTCGCTCGAAGGTATTGGCCTCGGTGGAAACATGCCCTAATCCTCGTGAGTTCAGAGACCATTCCTCGCTGGCACCGTGCTGGTTTTCGACTCTAGTGGACCTGGCTCTCGCGCTATCCGGTTTCCTCTGGAGGAAAACGCATCAGCAAGGAGCTGCGCGAATTGATCTTCCGCATGGTGGGGGAGAACCCTACCTGGGGTGCGCCCCGGATCCACGGAGAACTGCAAATGCTTGGCTTCGATGTATCGGAGCGAACGGTCTCCCGTTGGGTCCAACGGGCGCCAAGGAACCCAGACAAGATCGCTCGGTGGAAGGCATTTCTCAAGAATCACCGCGAAGTCATTGCGGCTATGGACTTTTTCGCCGTGCACACGGTCACCTTCGGAATCCTCTACTGTTTTTTCCTCATTGGCCATGATCGTCGGCGCATCCTGCATTTCAACGTCACGCGCAATCCGAGCAGTCTCTGGGTCGTACAGCAGTTGCGGGAAGCATTCCCGTTCGAGGCCCCTCACAAATACTTGATCCTCGACCGCGACAAGAAGTTTGGGCTCGACGTAATTGTTGCCATCAAGGCAATGGGAAGCAGGCCCAAGAGAACTTCAGTCCGAAGTCCCTGGCAGAACGGAGTTGCGGAGCGCTGGGTGGAGAGCTGCCGACGTGATTTGCTCGACCATGTGATCGTGCTCAACGAACGGCATCTGAAACGTCTTCTCAGTGAGTACGTTTGCTACTACCACGAGGATCGCACCCATCTCGGATTGAGCAAAGAAACACCGGCCGGCCGAGCCCGTTCGGTGCATCGTGGTCGGGTGATCGCGCAAGCAAGACTCGGCGGTCTGCATCACCGCTACGACCGAGCCGCGTAGAAAACATCATGACGTTCGACCCCCTCGATTGGAGTTCCTCGTCTAGATTTGCAAAGTGCGAGCCATCTCCAGGACATGCCCACCATTGTTACTCGTTGAGACCGAATAAAGGCAAATGAACGCGTGGAATCCAGGCCGTTTTGAATTGTGGCGAAGGAGTAGCCCAGCCCACCGTCGGCCCCGCCCAGATTTTTGTCATGTCCGACTGCCAGATCTGATTCGGATGCGCTGCTTCCACGCGTCCCCATTCTTTCTTGCGGCGCGCGCGAAGTCGACGCGAGCGTACCAATAACCCGCGCTCTCGCATCATCCGCAACACGCGTTTGCTATTCACCAGAAGATTTTCGTTTCGCCACAACCACCAGGCCACGCGGCGATATCCGTATGCGGGTTTTTCCCCGCACGCCACCACGATCTGCTCCTCGTACCGCCGGTCCGCTCGGCTGCTTCGCGCTCGCTTCCGGTAGTACAAGCTCGACCGGCTGATGGCCAGCGTTGCCGCCACGAGCGTCGCCGTGTGTCCCTGCGTTACCATCTCTCGCGCCTGGGAATGAACCTGACCGCAGCTCACTCCCCCACGACGTTTTTTAGGATTTCGATCTCCAGAGATTTCCGCCCCAGCGTGCGCTCCAGTTGCCGGATGCGGCGATCTTTTTCCGTTTCCGCCGCGGCAGCGCTTCTCCCCCCAAGCGCTGCCTTCGCCCCTTGCTCTGCTTCATCCTTCCAGCGATAGAACAGATTCGGAGCAATCTCATAGCGATGGCACGTCTCAGAAATGTTCCCGCTCTTCAGCCCTTCCTGCACAATCTGCCACTTCTCTTCCGCGCTTCGATCTACTCGTGGTTTCCTGCCCATGTTGCCTCCTGTGAGGAGGCCCTGATTCTACCTAACTGAGGTGTTCAGTTTTAGAGGGGTGCACTACACCGCCGACCTCGCAGGAAGATCGGTCAACGTTTTACGAGTCCCACGCATCCTACTTTTTGGCTGTACAGTTCCCGGGAGCAAGGATGGCCTTATGCGGTTGCTGCTGGTAGAAGATGACTTGGCTATTCAGAGGTTCGTGAAGCGGGCGTTAGTGGAAACCGGATACCAGGTGGATACAGCCAGCGATGCTAAAACGGGAGAAGTTAAGGCATTGGAGGGCATCCACGATGCGTTCATCATTGATCTTGGTCTTCCCGACATGGATGGCCTGGATTTGATCGTGAAGTGCCGTGCCCAGGGTATTTCCGCTCCGGTATTGATCCTATCTGCACGCCGGTCCGTGGACGAGCGGGTAAAGGGATTGGAGCAAGGCGGTGATGACTATCTTACGAAGCCATTCGCCCTCGCGGAACTTCTTGCGAGAGTGAGAAATCTTTTGCGTAGGTCTTTTGTTCCACAGAATGATTCGGCACACATACAAACTGCAGATTTGCAGCTTGACCTTGTGCGTCATGAGGCTCGACGCGGCGATCAACTGCTCCAGTTGACCCCACAGGAGTTTTCACTCCTGGAATATCTGTGCCGGAATGCCGGGCGTGTAGTTACTCGCACTATGATTCTGGATCACGTCTGGCGCATGCGGATTGATACCGCGACGAACGTTGTGGATGTCCACATCTATCGCCTCCGAAGTAAAGTGGACCACAATTCTCTGATACCACTTATCCACACCATCCGCGGAGTCGGATACGTTCTCAAACATGCGTAAATTACTGCAAGCAACTGCGGCTTGGCGCATTTCGGTTTGGACGACGCTTGCATACGCTTTCGGAACGGCACTGGCGTTCACGATTGTTTATTTTCTCGTCGCGAAAGCTATTCAAGAGCGCAGTGATGCTTGGCTGAGCGGGGAAGCTGAGGTTCTTGCCAGGGTCTCGGCCGATACTCCCCGAGATCGTCTGTACAACAGAATTGTTAGCGAAGTTGCCGAACTTGCGACGCAGGAGCTACCGGACGACCGCAGTGCAAGTGGGCAGAGGCTGAATTCCGTATTCTTTTTGGCGACCGATTCCAATAACAATGAAAACCCATTGTGGGTGGGGGCCGGGTCAGAGGATGCCTTTCTCAAGGCGATTCAACGAACCAAACCTGTTCCCGGTATTCCGCAGTCTATAAGAATTGAAGGATGGCACACAACATTCCGTGTAGTTGGCAGGTATGAAAACGGCAAAACAATTTACTTGGGTCTCTCTAGTCGCGGCAATTCGTATCTGCTTCGCACATTGACTGGTCGTTTTCTGATGTTGTGGGGCAGTACAGTGCTTATGGGTTTCCTGATCTCGTTCATGAGCGCTTACCGCACCCTCCTTCGCGTTCAACGCATCACAGATACGGTTGCCGGAATCGGAACGGAGGACTTGGGGAAACGACTTCCTCAGCCCATCAATTCCGACGAGATCTCACGACTGGCTGAGACGTTCAATCACATGCTGGATCGTATTCAGTCTTCGGTAAAGGAGCTTCGGTCAATAACCGACGCAGTCGCCCACGACCTGAAAAGCCCGGTTACATCGATTCGGGGATCGCTAGAATCTGTCCTATCCCATGAGCCCAATGAAAAGTGGCGGAACTCGATCGGTGACGCTATCGAAGGCCTAGATAGATTATTGTGCGCCTTGGACACCACGTTGGACGTTGCAGAAGCACAAGCTGGTGCACTTCGCCTGGATCGCAGCACTGTTAACCTTTCCGGGATTGTGAAACAGATGCTGGAAATCTACCAGCCAACATTCGACGAACATCGCCACAAGTCAATAGTTGACCTGGAAGACCACCTCATCGTGGAAGCCGACTTGGGATTATTGAATCGCGTTTTGAGTAATCTGATCGAGAACGAAATCGCTCACTTACCCGCGGGACGCCAAATCCTAATTCGGCTACGTTCGCTAGACGGATCCGCAATCTTGGTAATAGAAGACGATGGCCCAGGATTTCCGCCTGAGATCAGTGCCCGAGCGTTCGAACGTTTCGTCAGAGGGAAACAATCTCAAGGGCATGGATTGGGACTTGCATTCGTGGATGCGGTTGTGCGGGCGCACGGTGGTACCGTCAAGATCTCCAATAGTCAGACAGGTGGTGCGATCGTCTTTCTCTCGATGCCTGCAAAAGTGCTCCACGTTGCGTAACTTTTTGGGTACCCACCAGCGATGGACATCCCTGCTCCAAATAGAACAAGGTGGCTTCTCTATTCTGACGCAAAAGGATCCCTGAAGCGATTTTTCATAAATCGCGTCCGTCTGGGGTGCAGCTTCACAAGGAATCTGGCGTGCTTACGAAGAGGTTTGAGATTATATCCGCGAAACACTGCTTTCCTGAAGATACTGGAAATCCACTTAAGTCCAGGTTAGCACCGAAGGCTGAAACATCGGCGCGTCGGGAAAATGTCATCGATTGCATAATCGGAATAAACTGTTTCAGATGGTATTCGTCAAATCAAATCGAAGACTTTTCTCAGGGTCAGCCCATCGATCAATCAAAGCCTAGATTTCTGAGCCTCTCGCGTGCGAGCTTTTCCTTAGGTTCCAACTCTATCGCGGTGCGATACTCGCCGATGGCAGATTGAGACTGGCCAACCTTCTCATACAGCCTGCCTAACCAGGTGTGAGCATCCGCGAGTGTCACGTGATCCTCTCGACGTGGAGGTGGCTTCCGTTGAAGATATGTTTCTATCAGCGCTTTTGCCGTCACCAGATCGTCCCCAGCCAAGACGTCGGCGACCGCTCGATAATATTCGGCGTGTGGATCGGAAGAAAACTCGCGCGGAATTTCGGACAGCGCATTGCGCATTCCCATAGCGTCTTCACGGTTCTGTAAGTACTCAACGACTTCAAGATATGGTCGGACATCCTTGGGCTTCGTTGCCAGCACGCTTGTAGCTTCCGCCGCAGCCTCATTCCACTTTCTCCGGTCTTCGAAGAATTCCAGTTGCGCGAGGTGCCCTTGCAGTGGATTAATCGCAAATAATTTAACAATTTGCGCTTTAGCTTTATCGTCCCCACCGCCAGCGATGCCTGGCGCGGCAATGTCGTATGAAATCAGGTCGCGCTGCGCATTAATTTCATTCTGGTTCAACTGTATAGCTTCCAGAAATTCGTGCTGCGCTTTTCGAGCGAGTGAAAGCCCCGAGAACCAACTTGCATGCTCGGCTTTGTGCCCGAACGTGGTGCCAAGGAAATAATGGTATTCGGCGTTGCTTGGCTCTAGCTCCACAGCGCGCTCTGCACTGGCGACCCCCAAGTCATCGTCGTAAAGTTCGAAGGCGCACTTCCCCAGCCAGTAGTAGAGCGCGGGTTGGCGAGGTGACTTCAAAACTTCGGACTGGAGGAGCGCCCGGGCTTCTTTATAGTGACCCGAGTCATACAATTGCTTGGCGGTATCTGATGGAGACTGGGCGTGTACCGCTGCGCACATAAGCAAAAGGATCGTTGGGAGACCAATCCTACGACAATTTTCATATGTAATTTTATCTCTGTCCAGAGCGATATCTCCGCCGCTCGCGCGGATCAATCTCGAATCGGCCTAGCTGGATTTGCATGGTAAATGCGGCTCCTTTTACTACGTTTCTCGATAAAGGAACCGGAGTGGGCTATCAGATATTTGATATACAGACGTGGTGTTTCTTGGCCCGTCGCAGTAATGGATCCAATAAGGGAACTAAGAGCAATCAATAGATGGCAGACCACTGTACCGAAGGTGCGCAAGACCAAGTTAAGCATTACTGATTCGATGCATGGTAATCCGTGAGCATAGGGAAGATGAACACTTTGTCATCCACGAGATATTGCGACTTCATCCTCAGTTGATAGCATCCATCTTGAATCAGGCGAGAGATTGAAAACGCATTAAGACGTTTTGTGGGTTTGAGTCTGACTCGCTTGCACAACTTATGCATCGGCCGCGGAATGGCTGGCCTCATATGTTCACTAAGTCTGCTGAATCAAGAGGAGAACCTCAAATGAGCTCGAAAGCGGCTAAGTTCATCGCTGAATGGGGGATTCTTGCGCTTTCTTTCCTACTCGCGGGTCCACTGCGGGCGCAAGTACCTGGTGCCACACTTTCTGGTACCATCAGCGACCCATCGGGAGCAGTTATTCCGAATGCAAAGATCTCCATCAAGAGTCTGGCCACGGATCAATTAGTAGCGGAAACCCAAGCCGATCTTGCTGGCCTCTACAAAGTACAAAGCCTCATGTCAGGGGATTACGAAATCTCCGCCTCGGCCGAAGGGTTCATCACCAACGTAGCTAAAGTAACGATCACTGCAGAACCCAGGCAAACTTTGGACTTGAATTTAGGTAAAGTGATTTCACTCGGGGACCTCGGCTTCTCTCCAGGCCAGACCAAGGGAAACGATGTGGATCAAGCGAGACTCGACAAGCGTTCGCACATGCTGATGATCCACCAGCGGCTCGGATTGGTAACAGCCGTTCCTTTGGTCGCCACATGCGTTACTGGCATCTTTGCCGGCGGCAGGAGCACCAGTTCGACCGGCCGCGATGTCCATATCGCTCTCGGCTCGTTAACGGCGGGAATGTATTTCACGACCGCTTACTACGCCATCTTCGCTCCCAAGATTCAGGGAACCCATACCCGCGGGCCCATTCGTCTACACAAAGCTCTGGAATGGATACATGGTCCGGGGATGATACTGACACCCATTTTGGGAGCGATGGCCTATGATCAAAGGAGCCGGGGGGAAAAGGTTCACGGCATCGCGAGTGCGCATGGAGCGGTGGCTATCGTAACGGCTGCGGCGTACGGCGCCTCTATATTGGCAGTAAGTCTGAAATGGTAGTAGGAGATTATGAACAAGAAAATAATGATGGCTGTCTTGCTTTTGGTGTTTCCGAAGCTGATCCCCGCGGATAGCCAGTGGATTCTCGAAAAATCCACTCTCAGCTATCACATGTCTCACCCGCTCCATCAAGTTGACGGAGTCAGCCACGAGGCGCGAGGCAAGTGCGTTTGCCACGGTGGACAATGTGATTTCTTGATAGCTGTGCCCGTTAAATCGTTCGATTCGGGGGACAGTAACCGTGATCTTCATATGCTTCAAGTGACGCGTGGTGGCCAATTTCCGATGATCACTGTGCGAACGCGTTTACCTGAGGATGCATCCGCATCAGCAGTGATCCGCGCCGATCTTGAGGTCCAGTTTGCCGGCCAAACCGCCAACTATAAGCAGGTCCCATTCGAGCAAGTAACACAAGGCAGCGAGACGCGGATATCAGGAACAATTCCGCTAACGCTTTCCGATTTCAAAATCGAAGCACCAACACTCTTGGCAATGCCCATAAAGAACGAAATACCGGTACGCGTGGAAATGACCTGGCAGAAGCAAAATTGATATGGCAACGGGGCACATGATTTTTTCAGTTTTCGTGACATCCGTGCGTGACGAGCTCAGCGCACGCTCAGGGTTCTGTCTCTGTTTATGGGATTCGGAAGAGGTGGTGATTGCGCCCAATAAAGGGTCGCGCTGTCTTATTGATTGTGATTATTGCACTTAGCCCCTCTATTGGGGAGCGTGCGCATGCACTTAGTCAAGCCGCTGCCCAAGGCAGCCAACAAGTACAACAGTCTGGAACCACAGGGACGGCTGCATCCCATTCGGATACCCAAGATAAGTCCAAGACAAATCCAGCGGAAACCAAGAAAGCCCCGGAAACCGATCAAAAACCTGCGAATACCCCAGGCCAGCAAACGAATCGTATTCTGGGAGTAATGCCAAATTATCGGGCAGTGAGCGCCAACATACTACTTCCGCCGCTGTCGGTAAAGGGGAAATTCATCCTGGCGACGAAAGATAGCTGCGATTATACGTCGATTGTTTTCGTGGGTTTGCTGGCTGGCGTCCGTCAAAGCGTGAAGTCGGACCCCGAATTTGGCAACGGAGCTATTGGCTACGGACGTTATTTCTGGCGTTCGTTTGCCGACCAAGGCGTCGGAAACTACTTTTCAGAAGCGATCCTCCCTTCTCTGACGCACGAGGATCCGCGTTATTACACTCTCGCCCGTGGAGGGCTCTTGCACCGTACGGCCTACGCGTTCACGCGCGTCCTTATTACAAAGAATGATTCCGGCAGCACGGGATTTAACTACTCCGAAATCATCGGGAACGGCTTCGCCGCTGGCCTGGCCAACGCTTATTACCCCGCTCAGGATCGCACTCTGCGGGATACGGGAGTGAATTGGGGTGAGCAGGTAATTTCCGATGGACTCGCGAACGTCGTCAAAGAGTTCTGGCCGGATATCCACAATCGCCTTCATCGCAAGAAACAGCCTCGGCCGGATGACTCTCGATAAGAGCAAGGGCTGAAACATGGTAGGAGGAATCTACGATTCGCAAGCATGAGCCGCGAGCGCGAAGCCTAATCCCCCCGGATGACAAAAGCGCATCACATATAAGAGTAACGCGGAACATGATGCCATCGATCCGGCACTTATCTCTGAACGTCTCAGATTGAAAGGAGCTCGCGCAGAGTTGGGAAGCACCTTGCTGCGGACAATTGATTATGGCCGAAACGAAGCTTTTGAGGTTTTGGGAAAAGCACGATCTGGGTCGAGATAACCTAGCTGCTGTTTCGCTTCATAGTCACACTAATTGTTCCAAGGAAAGCCTTTACTTCCTTCCCAAATTAGCCGAAAGATGGCCCATGCTGAAGAGGGCACTCGATACGCAGTGTAAAAAATCTGCGATTCCAGTCGATTTCGTGCGGGCGTTTTGGAGACCGCCACTAACTCCTAAGCTAGCGCTGGAGATTGAGAAACACCAGATTGAGGAGGTCCTCGGATTAGCGAGTCTCGTATCGCTTACTGATCACGACAGTATTGAGGCGCCAGCGATGTTACGAGCAACGCCCGGCGCAGAACGTGTTCCTTTGTCATTAGAGTGGAGCGTCCCATTCGGAGCAGCGAAATTTCACCTTGGCGTCCACAATTTACCGCCTGGCCGGGCACAGGAGATTGTGGCTGATCTCGCCGCGTACACTCGAAGCCCCTCGGATCAATATTTGAGTGAGCTGATGGCAATGTTGGATCAGTTTCCAGAAGTGCTGATCATCTTCAACCATCCTCTTTGGAACTTGTGCAGCATAGGAGGGCAACAAAGCGGAGAAGTGCTCAATCGGTTCTTGCACAAAAACGTCAAATTTCTACATGCGTTCGAATTGAATGCGATGCGCAGCTCGAAAGAGAACAATGGCGTCATAGAGCTGGCCGAGCGCTGGGAGCGCCCGCTCATCTCAGGCGGAGACCGTCACGGATGCGATCCGAATGGGGCGCTGAATCTAACTCGTACCGAATGCTTCTCTGAGTTTGTCCACGAAATACGGCGAGAGCTGCGCAGCCATGTGCTTCTAATGCCCCGGTATGCCGAACCAATGACCATTCGCACCATACGGACATTGCTCGACGTGATTCGAAACTACCCGGAGTTTCCGGCCGGCTCCCGCCGTTGGGACGAGCGAGTTTTCCATCTTGATCGGAGTGGTCTTACAGATCGGCCCATTTCAACACTGTGGAAGGAACCTCCGGCTTTTGTGGAGCAGATCTTTTCGGTCATCCGTTTGCTAGAGAACTCGACTATGGAACGAATGTTCAGAAGCGTTACTAGACGTGACACACGCTTGGACCTCCCATCGAAAATCTCACCCGAGATTTCATCGTGAAGAATGAAGGCATGCGAGTTGCATTCTTTCCTTGCGTCTACCACGAAATAGATGGTGTGGCCCAAACGAGCCGACACTTTGAAATGTTCGCAAAACGCCGCGGGTTACCGTTTTTCTTGGTGCACGCAGGGATGGGAAACGAGATTACGATCGCCGGATCTTCGACGCGAGTGCAACTTGGGCGAGGTCCAGCGACGTTTCCGCTCGACCGGAGTCACAATTACGACCTCCTGTTTTTGCGGCACTACCGAAGATTGGCTCGCTTGGTCAAGGATTTCCGTCCGGACGTGGTGCAGATCACCGGCCCTTCCGATGTCGGCGCGCTGGGCGCTCTGATTGCCCATCGGCTCAACATCCCACTGGCCGCGTCTTGGCAAACAAATGTGCATCAGTTTGCCAGGAGTCGCGCGTCGTCGGTCATGTCGTTCTTGCCGAGCGCTCTGTCTTCTCCACTGCTTGAGGCAGTGGAGCGCTGGACTTTCCGTGCTGCTGCGCGCTTCTACAAGATTCCGCAGTTCCTGTTTGCGCCAAACCAAGAGATCGTCCAGGTGCTGGAGAAGAATACAGGAAAGCCTTGCTCTTTGATGGCCCACGGGGTGGACACCAAGGTTTTCAATCCTGAATTCCGCGATCGCGAGAAAGGTCCGTTCAGAATCGGCTATGTGGGACGGCTAACTGCTGAGAAAAATGTGCGTTTGCTCGCTCGGCTTGAGCAGTCCCTGTTGGCTATGGGCCACAAGGACTTCCGGATTGTGGTGGTCGGCGACGGCGCAGAGGGTAGATGGTTACGGGAACACACGCGGCAGGCTGAATTTACAGGTGTCGTCACTGGCAGAGATCTGTCCCGCGCCTTTGCGAACATGGATGTTCTGGTCTTTCCATCGGAGACGGATACGTTCGGTCTCGTCGTTCTCGAAGCGTTTGCTTCCGGCGTTCCTGCTGTCGTGACTGCGGTTGGAGGACCTAAATTCACGGTCCGCCACGGCAGCACAGGATACGTTGCCAATGACTTTGATGAATTCGTTGCTTTCACAGCGGCACTCCTAACCCAACCTGACTTGCTTTCATCAATGCGCACAGCGGCTCGCGAGTATGCTCTTACAGCTACATGGGAACGTGTCTATGAAAACATGTACGAGGTCTACGAACGTTGTTTGAGCCCTGCACGGACCGTCAGCAATAGTGTTTTCGACGAGGCAACAATCTAACGAGAGGTTTTCCATGGTGATCTGCGGGCAGTCAAGTCGTTCGCTCATCCTTGTCTTTCTCCCATTGATTCTACTTTGGCCAAGAAGCGGGACGGCGCAAGCTCCAACCCAAAACTCCAATCAGGCGCGCCTGACTCTCTCACAAGTCGTGGACAAATTGGGCGAGAAGAATGTGCAGCGTGCCACTGCTCTGGAGCGGTACACGGGCAGGCGCTCGTACCGGCTCGATTATGCCGGTTTCCCCATGGACATGCATGCCGAAATGACTGTGGACGTGAGTTTTAAGTCGCCTTCGACGGAGGAATTTGTGGTTGTGTCTCAGAGTGGGCCCAAGTGGATGATCAACCGAGTCCTTAAGCGGCTGCTGGAATCGGAACAGGAAGCTCTCAAGGACGAAAACCGGGAACACGTCCAGATTGATAGCAATAATTACGTTTTCACCATGCTTGAATCTCAAAGCAACGATGGCGACTATACTTACGTCCTAAATGTCCAACCCAAGATAACGAACAAATTTCTCTTTCGTGGACGAATTTGGATCGACGCCAAGGATTTTGTGGTATGCCGAATCGAAGCTGAACCTGCCAAGAACCCATCGTTTTGGATCAAGAAGACCGATATTCATTACTCCTTTCTAAAGGTGGGAGATTTTTGGTTTCCCGCGGAAAACAAGTCTGTTTCCGACACCCGTTTAGACGGCCGAGCTACCCTGACGATCAAGTACGAGAACTATAAAATCCTAGCTGAAAGACTCCGATAGTGCGACACCCTTGCTACATAAGCAGGCGCGTTGGAGTGAACCCCTACTTTGAGACAAACGGAAATGGCACACTTTGCAGGGAAAGGAACTGCAAATGGCGAGGAGACGAAAGGGACGGTATCCGAACGAGTTTCGTCGAATGGCGGTCGAGCGACTGAAGCGTTGCGAGAACATCGTAGCGCTGTCGGAGGAGCTGGGCGTTCATCGGCGGCTGTTGTACAAGTGGCGCGATCAACTTGACCCTGTTGACATCGGCGAGGAACCACCGCCGGAGAACCCGCGCGAATCCACGCTCCGCAAAGAGATCAGCCAGCTAAAACGACTACTTGTCCCTACCAAAAAGTCCGTTCTGCATGAAACTGTTGAACTTACGAACCTGAGAGTTGTAGGCTGCCTGGGCCATGTTTACGCTACTCATGTCTCTACGGGATTGTTTCCGAACGCGCTGTTCTGCAAGCTGAGATAATTGCTCTAAGACACCAACTCTTAGTCCAGCACCGATCCAATCGGGGGCGTCGCATTCACCTCAACCTTCTTGACCGTCTGTCGTGGGTTTGGCTTTCGCAGTTGTGGACCAGTTGGCGATCCGCACTCCTCATTGTCAAACCCGAGACAGTAATTGCATGGCATCGCAAAGGTTTTTGGTAGGGACACCGAAGGGCCCAGACAGCGCGACCAAAGCTGCCAAAAACCCCCATCGGAAGCGCAGACGCCATCAACCACAGCGTGTCGCAAATTGGGAGAGCAATCTCCGTCGAATCAGGCAAGGCAACCCAGTCAGGTAAGGAAGAATCGATGCCGTTCCTGTAGCATTCTATCTATCCGCCAATAAGCTTGCCTTCTTAGCGATCAAGGTCAGCCCCTTCAATTGAGCCTGCTCCGCGATTTGCTTTATTTGCGCACGCCCGGTAGAGGAATGGCCAGTTTGAAGATCCATTTCAGCACGCGCGAGTCTTGCCTCAAGCCATTCTGCTTCGTACCCCAACCGCCTGGATTCTGAAATTACTTCTTCCAACAGTTCTAATGCGCCTGTCCTGTCTCCGAGGGCGAATCGGGCTCGTGCGATCTGAAGATTTGCAGCCAATCTCAAACTAACGTCCTGAGTATTGGGTGCAATTTTTGCCAGCGGAACAATTTCTCGTTTTGCGTCGTCGGATGGCATTGTTAGTAATGCCTCAATGAGAAGTGCTCTTGCTTCGGTTTGACTCTCTTCTTCCTTTTTACTTTTGGAACTGGACAAGAACTTTCGAAGAGCTTCGGCTGCCGCGTCAGAGTGATTCTCAGCTATGTCCAATCGAGCAAGGAGCAGCCGCCTTTTATTGGCTCCGCCTTCGTCGTTGAGCTCCAGGCACGATTTTACGGCCAGCTCAGCTTCCCGACGCGATTCATCCAACTTTCCTTCTGCAAAGAGTAGTTTTGACCGGCTCGTATGGAGATACGCTGTCACTCGTTTGTCACCTGTTTCATGATTGATTTCAAACCCTTCCTCCAATTGCTTCACCGCGCCCTGGACGTCTCCTTGCTCAAGCAAGACATCAGCTAAGTTATCGAGCAAGCGGTCTAGCTCTCCCTTGGAATTCGTTTGGCGCGTGAGAGCAATTGCTGCTTGCTCATTCTTCACTGCATCTGTCAGATTTCCCAGAAGTGTGTTGACCCATCCGAGATTGCCGTAGGCAGAAATGACTTCTTCCTGATGACCAATTTTTTGGTAGAGTTTCAAGGCTTCGTCGTATTCTCGGAGGCCCCTCTGGTAATCACCTAAATCAGTTGACAACTCTCCCGCCACTGTCATTGCCCAACCGAGGCTTTCATCATCTTCAATTTTCTTGAGCAGGGCGATCTGTCGCTCATTGGCCATTCTTCCGCTATGTACGTCTCCTCGATTGGGGGATTGACGGGCAATCAGCCCCCACACGTTCGCTTCGCCACGGTGGTCTCCAATGTCGGAGAATATTGTTCTCGATTTATCGCAAGCAACACTCGCTTTTGAAGGGTCTCCAAGTCTTGACAGCAAGGAACACTGATTTTCTAATGCTTGTGCGGCCAAACGTCTTGCACCTCTTTGCTGAGCCCTCAGTTCGACCCTCTCGGCCAAAGTCAGAGCTTTCTTGTAGTCTCCAGTTGACTCCGCGACCGCGGAGCGGACGTAGTCAATGCGTGGATCGTCACCCTGTGGAGACGGAAGCTGTTGGAGGGTGTCCAGAGTGGAATTCGCTTCCTGGAATTGAGCATTGAAGTATTGGCTTTTGGCGAGAGCGTATCCATATTCAAGATTATCTGGATAGAAATTAAAAAGAGATTTATATATTTCGGCCTCACGTCCGAGTTCGTGCGTGGAATTTCGATACTGGGCCTCGATCGCTAGGTGATTCTCGCGAGAGAGGCCACCCGAAAGGTCCATGGCTTTCTTAGCCTCAGTAGCCGACTTGTCGCTATATCCGAGGCTCCGCCACGCTTCTGCAAGAGCGGCATGGGCCAGCGCATAGTTTGGATCTTCGACAATGGCTCGTTCAAGTAGATCTCTTGCAGCTAATGAATCAAAGGAATGAAGCCTTTGGAGCCCTTCAGAGTAAAGTCTTGTCGCCTCCAAGCTTGAAGACTGCGAAGCCTTGGTACGAGCAGTGTCATCCGCTGGAGGGTCAGGAACTCCTAGTTTATGGCGTAGACTGTTGCCAGCGCGGGTGGCTAGATCAGATATACTGAGTTCTGGTCCTGATTCGGAAATGGTTGCGATAGTTTCCCCATCCACGGCATTTTGCAAATTCAGATCGAGCCGAATCTGTCCACCTACGTCAAGATAAGAACCGAGAACTACAAAATCACTCCCGATGTTGTTTCGCACACGTGTCAATGTGTCGTGACCGAAGCTTTCTTCATCCGGCAAAGCCAATTCGATCTTTCCACGAGTCACCTGTTCGCTAGGGATAATTCGAAGTCGTTCTCCAGCCGTTAGCTCCGTACCAACCATTTGGGTTAGAGCTGAAGAAATCCAATCCACGTCCGTTTTATGCGAAAGATTCTTGAATCCGAGCACTGCAACTGTGGGTCGCCTAGCGGCGTGCACTGAGGTCGGATGCCCTTTACCTAACCAACCACGAAGCTGGTACACCACTCCAATGATTATAAAAAGAAGAGCAAATACAAGTGCGATCCATGCTACACGAGCATATCTAGGGTATGCATGCGGTTGCGAAGCAACCGCTGAATTCTGTTTTTGACCCGAAAGCGCTTCTGCTACATCCAACGCTGATGAAAAACGCGCGTTCGGGTCTCGTTGGAGACAGCGAATGATGGTTTGCTCCCAAACAATGCTTAATGGCGGCACGATTTGTTTGAGGGACAAGGGTGAATCGGAAAGCTTTTTTGCGGCTACGGCAAGGGGAGTGTCACCCTCAAAGAGGCGTGCTCCTGTAACCATTTCGTAGATCACGAGACCGAAGGAATAGATATCTGTGGCGGGAGTGGCTTGCCGCCCTTCGATCTGTTCCGGTGCCATGTAAGCTGGAGTACCGATGATAGCGTGCGGAGCAGTCAAATCTATGCTGTGGACAGATTCTTTACCAGCTCGGAAGGCTAATCCAAAATCTGTGATTACAACTCGATCAATTCCCGATTTGTCGTCAGGAACTAGTATGACGTTCCCCGGTTTAAAATCGCGGTGGACAATCCCCACACGGTGGGCCGCTGCAAGACCATCCGCAATTTGGCTGATAAGCGGTAAAGCCTCTTTTGGAGTGAGCCGCTCCTTTTGTCTGATTCGCTGAGAGAGGGTGTCACCCTGTAGCAACTCCATGCTTACGAAGGCGATCTCTTGCTTGGGGCTATCCTCCCCCGGCGTGTGACGAAACAGGTCAAATATTCGGCAAACATTGGGGTGAGTCACTTTACGAGCTAAGTAGACCTCGCGACGGAATCGTGCGAGCGCATTGGGTTGTAATAGGGCGGATTGACGAATGCATTTGAGCGCCACTATTTCGTGCAGTTCCAGATCCTCAGCTTCGTAAACCTCCCCCATTCCACCCGCAGCGAGAAATCTCACAATTCGAAATCTTCTAGCCAAGACTTCGTCTGGTCCAAACTGTCTCTCTGACTGATTTTGTTCAACGTTGGGATCTTTGAATTCGAAGGATGAAAGAGTGCTTCCCGATTCGTCAAATTCCGCGAGAAGCCTGGCGACTTGGTTGAGGATCTCTCTGTCGACGACGTTCTTCTCCAGGAAGCCAACCCGTTTCTCCTTTTCAAGTTCAAGTGCTGCATCAAAGAGCGCCTTGACTTGTTTCCGATTGTCCGGTAACTCCACGTTGATTACCTCCGCAGCTCCACTGGAGAAGAGCTAGAAGGCGATAAGTATATGTTAGATGGCCCATTCATAAGTGATTATCCGTTGCAGTGAGGCGATTGCCCCAGCCGTCCGGCGAAGTTGTCCCCGGTTTAGTTGAAAGTAGCGGCTCTCGAGACTCGGAGGGGCAATCACCTCACCTTTCTTGTCCATGTACCCGAGCTTCCGATTACTTTG
>CZKC01000021.1_pt1 | contig 27758 bp, 16 predicted proteins | sample 1122341 | NCBI WGS metagenome assembly CZKC01 (sample SAMEA3539301, study PRJEB10725) | soil metagenome | biome: tundra; feature: field; material: soil | place: USA | collected 2010-05 | depth 0.15 m | reverse complement strand
CTAATAGCTTGGTCAAAATCCGTGATGGCGCGGTCGGAGTCCCCCTTGTGCTTATAGGCCAGACCTCGGTTGTCGTAGGCCGCGGTATAGGTTAGATTCATCCGGATGGCCTGATCGTAATCCTTGATGGCGCGGTCGAACTCGCCCTTGCCATAGTAAGCGTTTCCCCTGTTGTTGAAGGCCGGTGCGTAATTTGGATTCAGCCGGATCGATTGATCAAAGTCCTGGATGGCGCGGTCGAACTCGCCTTTACCTTTGTAAGCGTTCGCCCGGTTATAGATCGCTAACGCGTAGTTTGGATTCATCCGGATGGCCTGATCATAGTCCTGGATGGCGCGGTCGAAATTGCCCCGGTCATTGAAAATAGCACCTCGGTTGTTGAATACCTGGGCGAAGTTGGGATTCAGCTGAATGGACTGGTCGTAATCCCCCAGTGCATGGTCGTAGTCCAGCTTGGCAAAGTAAGCAACGCCCCTTCGATAATATGCTATGGCAAGACTCTCCAGAGTCAGGCCTGCCGATTGGATTGCCAATGTGCAGTACCGAATCCCGGCGTCTGGATTGGATTGTGAATTGTCGACGCACAGCTTCAGGTCGTCGCTCGATTGCGCCCAACTGGCACTGGCAAATAAAATTGTGAAGAACAGCGGAAGCGCACTCCGCCCGAGTTTCCTCATTGTCGCCGCCTTCCTTCATCTACTTAGCCTAAGTTCACTTTTGTCAAATCGCACGAAGCCTATCACGGGTTTCCAATCGAGGTAAACCGCTGGATTCCGCATTGTGTGTGATGACGGGATGGCTGTACGGCTTGTGAGTTGCGCGATCCGTCTGTCGAACTGTCGGCCCCGAACGGCTCTCGGTCGTGATGACGCGGGCGAAATTTGATTGGAATCAGGAGCTTTCCACAGGGATATCCAGATTTACCTGAATTTGTAAATTTTGGTAAATTATTTACTTGACAAAGATTCTATAGGCGAATATTACAGGTTACACGACGTCAGGGGTTCCTGGCCTTTGAGTGGGTCAGGATTACAAAATCGTATTTCGCATTCACTAAAAGCCTAGGGGAGCGCAATGACTTCATGGAGGACATCCATCATGTTGAGGATCTTGCGGCGGGGTGTTGTTGCAGGGTTTCTTTTTGCTTTACTGATTTGCATTAGTAATCCGATAAGAGTTCTGGGCCAAACCACATCTGGCGGTACCCTTGCTGGTACGGTAACAGACAAGACCCCTGCGGCAATTGTCGGCGCGACGATCACCTTAGTGGATACCGCGACGAACAATGCTAGAACGACAACTACGAATGACAAGGGCACCTACCTTTTCGCCGACGTGCCTCCCGGGACCTACACGCTAACGATGACCAAGGACGGGTTCCGCACCGTAAAGTTTAGCAATCAGGTAGTGAGCGTCGGGACGGCCCTCACCATCAATTACGTTATGGAGGTCGGCTCGGTTACCGTGGCAATTGAAGTCACCGCCAATGGTTCCGAGCTTCAGACCCTGAATGCCACGGTTGGAAATACCGTTGGCACGGTCCTGCTGGGCGGACTCCCCGCGATCGGCGGAGACGTCAGCACGTTTATGACGTTGCAGCCGGGCGTGGGCCCCGATGGCAGCGTAGCGGGTGCGGTCGTGGACCAGAGCACCTTTATGCTCGATGGTGGAAACAACACCAACGACATGGACGGCAGTATGCAGGTCTATACGCCAAGCTACGGTGGCGACCCGACCGGAGGAATTGCGGCTGGCAACGGTCTGCGCGGCGGTGCGGGTGCTGGAGGCGTTCCCACCGGTGTGATGCCGACCCCAGCCGACAGCGTGGAGGAATTTAAGGTCAACAGCGCTGGTCAGACCGCCGACTTCAATAGCTCGGCGGGTGCGCAAGTGCAGATCGTCACCAAACGCGGTACCAATCAGTGGCACGGCAGTGCTTATGAATATTATCTTGATAACAAACTTAACGCCAACACCTGGGACAATAACAACAGCGGAACACCCCTTCCCAGTTTCCATTACAATCGCATTGGAGGCTCTGTTGGCGGGCCAGTTACATCGAAAAACTTTCTGGGAGGAAAGACCTACTTCTTCGCGATGTACCAGGGTTTTCGCTGGAATAACTCTGTAACCGTCGAGAGACCGGTTCCCTCGGCGGCTATGCGCGCCGGCATACTTCGCTTCTCAACCGACCCAAGCGTAAGTTGTAATAGTACTAATCTCAGTGGCTGCACCGTTTACAACTTGAATCCCTACCCCACTGTGGATCCAGTTACCGGCCTGACGATTCCAGGGAGCACTCTCGACCCCCGCGCCCTCGGCATCGATCCAAAGGTTCAGGCGCTGTGGGCTCTCATGCCCAAGGGCAATGACACGGCATGCAATTCGGTTCTTGGCTCCCGTTGCGACACTGTGAACGAAGTTGGGTTCCGGGGCAACATGAGCGTGCCGCAAAACGACAATTTCGGTGTATTCCGCCTCGACCACGATTTCGGGTCCAAATGGCATTTCTATGTCAGCTATCGCGATTACAAGCTGACTCGCTTGACCAGCAGCCAAATTGACATTGCCAGCGGCACGCCGGTTTCGACCTCGACCCGGCCGCAGCAGCCGTGGTACCTGGTGGGCGGGTTGACCACGAACGTCTCCTCCAATGTAACCAACGACTTTCATTATAGCTACCTCCGCAACTTCTGGTCGTGGAGCGATGCGGGCGGCGCGCCGCAACTGGCCGGGTTGGGAGGGGCTCTTGAACCTCTTGGCGAGTCCAGCAGCGCACTTACTCCCTACAATGTGGACACCCAGGATATTCGCACACGATTCTGGGATGGACACGACAACTATCTCCGGGACGACGTCACCATTCTGCATGGCCGTCACTTGTTCACTCTCGGCGGCACCTACCAACGCAACTGGGACTACCATCAGCGATCCGATAACGGCGGCGGTATCAACTTCTACCCGACCTATCAACTGGGAGACGCATCGGGCGCGGGTCTGGTCAGCGGCCTGCCAGATTTCCCTGCTGGGTCGAGTTCAACGATTTGGGGCCGCGACTATGCCGCGGTGCTGGGAATCGTTACAGATTCGCAGGTCTCCTACACCCGCTCGGGGGCCAATCTGGCATTGAATCCTCCGCTCACATATGCCTCCGACAAGAGCACTATCCCCTACTACAACTTGTACTGGAGCGACAGTTGGCGCATGAAGCCAACCTTCACGTTCACATATGGTTTGGGATGGACACTTGAAATGCCACCTACAGAAGCAAGCGGCAAGCAGGTCGAGCTGGTGGATTCAAGCGGTCAGCAGCTTGACGTTCTGGCCTACCTGAATCAGCGCAAAAATGCCGCTCTGAATGGTCAGGTCTATAATCCGGCAGTAGGTTTTGCCCTCGTTGGCAACACCGGCGGCGGTCAAAAGTATCCTTATCTGCCCTATTATGGATCGTTCAGCCCGCGCATCGCAGCGGCCTGGAATCCGAACTTTGATAAGGGCATCTTCGGGAAAATGTTCGGTGATGGAAAGACCGTGTTCCGCGCCGGGTACAGCCGAATTTACGGACGTCTGAACGGCGTGGACCAAGTCTTGGTGCCTCTCTTGGGTACTGGACTCATCCAGCCGGTACAATGCCGTCTCGCGAACATGAACGGGACCTGCGGTGGGACGATTACGCCCCTCAATGCTTTCCGCATCGGCACGGACGGCCTAGTTGCTCCTTTGCCGGCAGCCAGCCCAACTCTGCCTCAGCCTGTTTTTCCGGGAATCAATGACGTATCGGCAGCCGCAGGCGAGGCTTTGGATCCCCATTTCCGGCCCAACGTCGTTGATGGTTTCGACTTCACGATCCAGCACCAACTGTCCAGAAACATCCTTATTGAGACCGGATTCATCGGTCGTCTGATTACCCACGAGTATCAGCCCATTAACATCAACGCCGTACCGTACATGATGACACTGGGCGGCCAGGCCTTTTCCGCGGCCTATGCAGCTGTCGAGACCAAGCTAGGCTGCCTGCAAGGGCAGAACTTTTGCGGAGCTGCGATTCCGAGCACGTCGGCGGCTCTTAAGACGTATGCCAATACATTTGCCCCCCAGCCGTTCTTTGAATCGGCACTAGCAGGCACAGGCTATTGCACGGGATTTGCCAGCTGCACCGCAGCGGTTGTAGCCCATGAGGCAAGCAACTTCCAATCACAGTCTGTCTGGACTTTGTGGTCTGATCTCGACGGCGGTGGCATCGGTGGGGGACCCGGAGGCACAACCGTGCCGGGGTTCAACTTCGCGCGCAGCATGCTCAACAGTCCAATTAACACTTCAGCGTTCGGAGCCAACGGCCAATTGTCCAGCGGCGTCGGCGTTAACGCTAGCGTCGGCTTCGGAAATTACAACGCCGGTTTCATCTCCCTGAGAATGAACAACTGGCACAACCTGACGCTGCAAACGAACCTAACCCTGAGCAAATCTCTGGGCACCGGAGCATTTGTTCAGGCTACCAGCGAATACACTCCAGACGATGCCTTCAATCTCAGCGAGATGTACGGCGTACAAGGCTTCGATCGCAGACTCGTATACAACCTTTTTGCAGTGTACGAGCCGAAGATTTTCAAGAACGACCATGGTGTTCTTGGCAACACACTCGGTAACTGGCAGCTTTCAGGCATCTTCACCGCCGGAAGCGGTCTGCCGCTCTATTGCAACACAAATACGGATGCCCAGGCTTTCGGTTCCGGGGACGGTGCCAACTTCTTTAACAACGAACAGTGCGTGCCCATCGGTCCACTCGGTGGGGGGCCCACGGTATACCCCAATGGCGGAGGGACTGGCTCACCCAACATTTTCATGAGCCAGGCAACTGCCTATGCCAATTTCCGTGCACCCATCCTGGGGATTGACACACGAAACGGTGGCGTCGGGGCGACCCGTGGGTTGCCCTATTGGAATATGGACGTAAGCCTGAAGAAGAGTTTCAAGTTTACAGAACGCGTAGGCGCCGAGTTCCAAGTCCAGTGCCTAAACGTTTTTAACCACATGCAGTTCGCCGATCCATCACTTCAGATGGGCTCTCCATCGAGCTGGGGTACGTTCAGTGCGCAAGGCAATACTCCCCGGCAGTTTGAATTTGGAGCCCGGTTAAAATTCTAGTCCACCTATTTCAACCTAAAGGGGAAGGCCGATTTTGGCCTTCCCTTTTTGTTGTCTGGATCGCAAATGAAGGCGGCGGGAGTCGAACTGTGCACGCGGGTTGAAAACACACAACTTACAGAAAACATTAGACGCACAATACGCAGAAAACGCCCGAACAGCGGTTCGGCCACACGCATAGCACACACGGGAATATTGCGGCCAACTGGGACGTGTCCGGAATCCGCCAATGAGACCCGGACCCGGAAGTTATTTTGCCTCTGCTCTTCTTACAAGCCTATAATTTGCCCTGCCAATGCCCCTGACGAATGGCACCAAACTCGGTCCCTACGAAATCATCTCCCCGCTCGGCGCGGGCGGCATGGGCGAAGTCTACCGCGCACGCGATACGCGCCTGGATCGCACCGTCGCCATCAAAGTTCTTCCCGAGTCGCTTGCCCATGACGCCGACCGCTTGCAGCGATTCGAACAGGAAGCACGCGTCCTCAGCACGCTGAACCACCCCAATCTGCTCGCCATCTTCGACGTCGGCGCTCAGTCAGGTACCCACTATCTCGTCTCCGAATTTCTCGAGGGTCATACTTTACGCGAAGCGATGGGCGCCGATCTGCTCCCTCCGCGCAAGGTCTCCGAATACGCGCTCCAGATCGCGAACGGTCTCTCAGCAGCGCACGATAAAGGAATTGTGCACCGCGACCTGAAGCCGGAAAATATTTTCGTCACCAACGACGATCACGTAAAGATTCTGGACTTCGGTCTCGCCAAGTTATCTCAAGACGCCGCATCTCTCAAAGCAGCGAACGCAACGCTCACAAGTCCCTCGCTCACAGCCGCGGGCACCGTGATGGGAACTGTGGGCTACATGTCTCCCGAACAGGTTCGCGGACAGACGGTAGATCACCGCGCCGACATTTTCAGCCTGGGCGCGATTCTCTACGAAATGGCCGCCGGCCAGCGCGCCTTCAAGGGCGACTCCGGCGTTGAAACCATGAACGCCATTCTCAAAGAAGATCCCCCTGAAATTGACGTCGCAAAATTAAGAATTCCCCCCGGCCTCGACCGCATCGTGCGCCACTGCCTCGAGAAAAATCCGGCGAACCGGTTCCAATCCGCGCGCGACCTGTCATTCGCGATTGGTGCGCTCTCCGGCACCAGTTCAAGCGCAACTCTCCCCTCAGTCGCCGCGCCGCGCAACAAACTACTGCTCCCGTGGCTCACGGCGGCTCTGATGGGCGCAATGGCGCTGGTGGCAATCGCGCTCTTGCTCAAACCACCTGCCTCCCCCGAGCGCCTCGAATTTGCCATTCCCATTCAGGAAGATTCGAGCCATCTGGCAATTTCGCCCGATGGGCGCATGTTTGCCTTCGTTTCTCCCGATCCAACTTCCGGCGCCACCATGCTGGGCGTCCAGCGCATCGGTTCTCCTTCAGTATCGATGCTGTCCGGCACCGAAGGTGCCAGCTATCCATTCTGGTCGCCCGACGACGCCTACGTTGCATTTTTCGCGGAGGGCAAACTAAAAAAGATCGCTGCCTCCGGTGGAGTTGCGCAAGTTCTTGCCGCCGCGACATTTGGCCGAGGCGGAACCTGGGGGCGCCAGGGCGTGATCATCTACTCTCCCCAGGCGTCCGGCTGGCTATGGAGAGTGAATGCGGACGGCACCAATCCCACTCCGCTCACCGACAAAATCTTCGTCAGCGCGAAAGAGGATTCACACCGCTGGCCCGTTTTTCTGCCCGACGGCGACCATTTCCTTTTCTTGGCGGGAAGTTTCACGAACTCCCACGATGACGGCATCTACTTCAGTTCGCTGACCAAAAAGGAAAAGATTTTGATCGTCTATACCCACTCCAATCCCGGATACGCAAACGGCCACCTGTTTTATACGGATGAGAAGACAGCATTGCGCGCAATTCGTATGGAAGTTTCGACTGGAGCCGCGTCCGGAGAGCCACTGGTCATCGCTGATCAGATCGGTTACCAGCCATCCACCTACTGGGGCGCATTTTCCGTGTCAGAGAATGGAACCGTCGTCTATAACTCGACTGTAGGCGCTTCGCTATCACTCCTGACGTGGTACGACCGATCCGGCAAAGAACTCGGGCACGTGGGTGTTTCCGGAGTGCTCGCAAATCCAAACCTCTCGCCCGACGACAGCCGCGTGATCGTAGATATCGCCGACGTGAAAGCCAACAACATCAACGTCTGGATCGGCGACCTCAAACACAACTCCAGTTCGCGCTTTAGTTTCGATACGGGTGAGGATGACGTGGGAACATGGTCGCGCGATGGGGCCACTGTCGCCTACCGCTCCACTCTGACGAATGCCACACACCTCTTCCTAAAACAGGTTCAAGGAATGCTGCCCGCTAACGATATCTTCCAGGAAGGTGCTCCTGGATCTGGCACTCAGTCAACGGACGATCTCGTTCCGAACTCATGGTCCCTCGATGACAAGCAGCTCCTCTGCACGTGGCAGCCCGGTGGAGGTGGAACCCGCTTGGTCCTACTCCCGGTATCAGGTGGAAAGCTCGTGCCCTTCCTGGCCACAAAATCCAACGAGACCAACGGACAAATTTCTCCCGATGGCAAGTGGGTCGCCTACGCCTCCGATGAATCCGGTGATTGGGAAATTTACGTGACCTCCTTCCCCTCCGCCGAAGGCAAGTGGCAAGTCTCCCGCGGTGGAGGCACCGAGCCGCGCTGGCGCGGCGACGGCAAAGAGATTTTCTACATGGGTGCCAAGGCCACCTTGACTGCGGTACCGGTGATTACCGAAGGAGGTTTCTCGACAGGCAGTCCTACTCCATTATTCCAGACTCAGTTTCGCACGCCAGTTTCCTCAACAGATCTGTTCAGCTATGACGTAACCAAAGACGGGCAACGCTTCCTGGTTAACCGCTACACCAAACCACCGCAGGTAGCGCCACTCCACATAATCCTGAACGTTGCCTCTCCCCTCCCAAAATAGTCCGGCAGAGTTGGCATTGATTTTCGGATTGCAATTTGGCGATTCGCTTCTGGATTACGATCTCTCGTTGGCCAAACAACCGCCCACAGATTTCCGCTTACAAACGGAGCTGAGCTCTGGCGGTGTGGAATCGGCGCGGAGTGACTCCGATGATTCTGGACGAGCGGTCGGCAGTTCAGAAACTATCGGGCTTGATTTGCAATAAGTCACGATGCGGAGATCTTAAAGTAAACTATATATTATTATTAACTATTAGTAATACAATGGAGGCGGGGGGAGTCGGCCGCACAGGAATGTGTGCCCGTGTTGAAAACAAACAACTTATTGAAAATACGACGTGCTCAAAACGCACAAAACTCCGAATTTGGCGAATCGGTGTACGTGCGGTGTACGTGGAATTATCGCCCCAAGTGGAAAGTATTCGGAACACGGACTTTGGTAAGAATGACAACCGCTATGTGACTGAAGTCACCGTGAAGTGTGATGAATCTCACAGCCGCCTGCACAGTAAAAGAGGACACTATTCTCGGAGCAGCGGTGCTTCTAAACTGTTAGACTGGATGCCTGTGAGACGAGCACTCATCATCGGGTTGGCCCTGAGCCTAATCGGCGCGGGCGTAGTTCCGCTTTCCAGATGCGCTGTGATGTCCTCAAAACCGGCCGACCGCGTAACTTCCCGAACAGAATCCAGCTGCGGCAATATGAGCATGGACATGAACATGGGAGACGTCGGCATCCAACTCGCCGCTCCGTCAGACAAGTCCTGCTGTGTCGTCTCGGGCGCTTTACTGCCTGAATCTCAATATAAAGCATCTGAACTTTCTCTCGCGTCAATGCTGAACGCCGTTTCGGTTCCGATGAGTGAGGTTCCGCCGGCTCGACAAATGTTTCCTATCGTACTCGTTCAGAACTCTTCGCCTCCCTCGTTTCAGTCCCTTCTCTGCACATTCCTGATCTAAGACTGCCCTAATCACTATTTGGATCGCGCACGTGTGTCTCATTCTCGACATAGCGCCGACTAGGCTCTTGTCAGAATGCAATCAACGCATCAACCACAATTATTTTGTGCCGTGAGAGGACAGCATATGATTTCGAGATCCGCAGTATTTGTTTTCAGTCTGCTATTCCTGTCGTCACCTTTGCTCACACGAGCACAGCAGCCGCCAGCACCCAATCAGCCCGCGAATCTTGCTGATCTTCTCTCGGAAGCCGAACGCAACAACCCACAAATTCAAGCGGCGCTACATGGCTGGGATTCAGCGAAGCAGATTCCGTCTCAGGTCTCAACCCTTCCCGATCCACAGTTCGTTCTACAGCACGTGAGTGTTGGTAGTCCTCGCCCATTCGCTGGTTATTCCAATAGCGATTTTGCATACGTAGGCTTTGGCACTTCACAGGATATCCCGTACCCAGGAAAACTCCGTCTTCGAGGGGAAATTGCCAAGAAAGACGCTGACGTTACTCAACAGAGATACGAGTCCATCCGCCGAGCGATTCAGGCGGGCGTAAAGATGTCCTACTTCAAATTGGGCTATCTCGCTAAGCAGCAGACCATCCTCGCCGGAGATAGTCAGTTACTCCAGCAGGTCGAGCAAGCGGCGGAATCTCGCTATCGAAACGGAATGGGGAATCAACAGGAGGTTCTACAAGCGCAACTGGAACGCACAAAGCTGCTTCGAGAAATTACGACGAATCAGCTTGAGTCCGGAAGGGTCCAAGCTGAAATCAAACAGCTTCTCGACCGATCACAATCATCACCCGATATCGAGGTCGGCGAACTTTCCGAATCAGCTCCGGCGTATACCTTTGACCAATTGTTGGACGCCGCCAAAGTCAACAACCCCGAAATCACCGGCGCACAAAAAATGATCGAGCGGCAGGGATTACAAGTGGATCTGGCCAAGAAAGATTTCTATCCGGATTTCAACGTTCAATATATGTGGCAGCGGACTGACCCCGCGCAATTCCGCGCCAATTACATGTTAACGCTCGGCGTTCGCATTCCAATTTATCGTACGCGACGCCAGCAGCCCGAACTCGCCGAGGCAGAGGCGGATCAGAGTCGCGCCCGAAGCGAGCACGAATCGCAGACTCAACAAATCGCCTTCCAACTTCGACAGCAATATCTTGCCGTTGAAAAGTCGGCAGAACTGCTCAAGATTTATCGTGAAGGATTAACTCCGCAGGCTCGCGCAGCACTGCAAGCAGGTATGGCTGCATACCAATCGAATCGGCAGGATTTCCAAGCCCTGCTCGCCTCCTTCCTGGACGTACTGAAGCTCGACGAAGAGTACTGGCAGACGCTCTCAGAGCACGAGATGGCATTAGCGCAAATCGAAGCACTAACTGGATTGTCGCTCCGCTGAGCGATGGAGGCAAGGAGCAATACCATGAGGAACTATCGAAACGCTTTCGTCATCGTACTGGTCGCAAATATTGTCATTATCGGCGGAGCGCTCGGATTCTGGTGGAATGGCCGAAGATCCGCTCAAAATCAGCACGCGCCTGTTCCGGCGTCGAGTCCCGCCACACAACCGGCCCAAGGCAACTCTCCCGGTTTGCCACCAGCGCCGAACGAGACTCCTCTAGTACCGGTGCAACTCTCAGCCGAACGATTGCAATCGATCGGAGTGAAATTTGGAGTGGTTGAACGGAAAAATGTGCGAGATGAAATTCGGACAACGGGCACTGTCGCGATGGACGAAACACGGCTTTCCTATGTTCAGACGCGAATCTCCGGCCACATCGAAAAGGTTTTCGTGGACGCGACCTACCAGTACGTTCGGAAAGGGCAACCCCTGTTCACGATTCATAGCCCGGAACTTGTGGTTGCCGAGCGTGAATACCTGCTCGCGAAACAGAACGAAAAGAATCTTTCGCAAAGCACAGTACCGGGTGTCGCCGAAGGTGTTGCAACGCTGCTCGATTCTTCAGTAGAGCGCTTGCATCAATGGAGCATCCCGCAAGCCGAGATTGAGCGGCTCAAAACTACCGGACAAGTTGCCGATGCTCTTGAAATCGATTCTCCAGTGTCCGGCTACATTATCGAGCGAAACGCTCTCCCAAATTTGGCGGTTCAACCGGAAACGCGTCTCTATTCCATCGCTGATCTTTCCACGGTTTGGGTACTCGCTCAGATCTTTCAGAACGATCTTGGACGCATCAGAGTCGGAGCTTCAACTTCGCTCACTGTTGATTCCTATCCCGGTCGAACATTTTCAGGAAAGGTTGACTTCATTTATCCCGACGTAGACGTTACGACGCGCACAGCGCGCGTACGTCTCGTCGTTTCAAATCCTAGTCTCACATTTAAACCCGGAATGTACGTGAACGTGGTAGTGCAGGTAGCGCTCGGGAATCAGCTCGTCATTCCCGTGAGCGGAGTCTTGCAGTCAGGTACTCGTCAAATTGTTTTTGTGGATAAGGGTGATGGCTCGCTGGAGCCTCGTGATGTGCAACTGGGTCCCCAGGCGGGCGACGAATACATTGTTCTGAAAGGATTGAAAGCCGGCGAACACATTGTAACGTCAGCAAATTTCCTCGTCGATTCGGAAAGTCAGCTTCAAGCGGCGATAGGGTCGTTCGCGCCTCCACCGCCCGGAGCCGGAGCCGCAGCCGCCGTGAACGGCCCCCCAACTCCAGCGAATACCAAAATCGAATTCTCGTCAGAACCATCGACTCCGCGAAAGGGCACCAATGTTTATCGTGTGAAGCTCACGACCGCTGATGGTTCACCGCTCGTCGGAGCGCAGGTCAGTGTTCGCAGTTTTATGCCCGGCATGCCGCAAATGGGCATGGCTCCGATGAACGTCGTCACGTCCCTAAATGATAACGGCGGCGGCATCTACGAGGGCAATGTGAATCTAGACAGCGGCGGTACTTGGCAACTCACGGTCACGGCGATCAAGGACGGAGTCGTCCTCGCCACCAAACAACTGAGTCTGACTGCAGAAGGGGGAATGTAGGCATGATCTCCCGGTTGATTGATTGGTGCGCCGACAACCGATTTCTCGTGTTCACGGGAACATTGTTGCTGGTGTTGGCTGGAATCTGGTCCCTCAAAAACACACCGCTCGACGCGCTACCGGACATATCCGATGTTCAGGTAATCGTGCATGTTCCTTGGGCGGGTGAACCACCGAATATCATCGAAGACCAGGTCACGTATCCGATAGTCACCGCGCTTCTTGCTGCTCCCAACGTGAAGGCCGTCCGCGCGCAGACAATGTTCGGAGATGCTTACATCTTCGTCGTTTTTGATGATGGCACCGACCTCTATTGGGCTCGCTCGCGCGTTCTGGAATACATCCAGCAACTCCAGGGTGTCTTGCCGAAAAATGTTTCTCCTATGATTGGTCCCGACGCAACCGGCGCTGGCTGGGTGTACGAATACGCGATCATTGATCCCTCACACCAGCACAGCCTCGCGGATCTGCGGAGTATTCAGGATTGGTATCTGCGTTATCAGCTTGAGACTGTCCCCGGTGTTGCTGAAGTTGCTTCCATCGGCGGATTTGTTCGCCAATACCAGGTAAATCTCGACCCGAACAAACTTCGCGCGTACAACATTCCGCTCTCGATGGTGATCGACCGGATTCGCGACAGCACCAATGAAGTTGGCGGACGGGTGCTGGAAATGGGTGGCGCTCAGTACATGGTTCGCGGACTTGGCTATCTCCGCTCACTCAACGATCTCGAAATTGTGCCTGTTGCCACTAAGAACGGCACATCAGTGCTTGTCCGCGATCTTGGAACTGTTTCGTTTGGTCCCGATATTCGGGAGGGCGTTAGCGAATGGAACGGTGATGGGGAAACCGTTGGCGGAATTATTGTGATGCGCTACGGAATGAACGCCTTGAACGTCATTGACGGGGTGAAGAAAAAACTTGCGGATATCAAAACGACGCTGCCGCCCGGTGTCGAAATCGTCTCCGGCTATGACCGCTCCGGATTGATTCAGGCATCCATCAAAACTCTGGAACGAGATCTTCTTCTCGAAGCGTTGATCGTCAGTTTTGTGGCCATTGCTTTCTTATTCCATTTTCGATCGGGGCTGATCCCGATCTTGATTCTACCCATCGCGGTTCTTGCGTCCTTCATACCTATGTACTTCCTGCACGTCAGTTCCAACATTATGTCGCTTGGTGGACTGGCGCTGGCGATCGGAGTGCTCGTCGACGCATCTATCGTCATGGTCGAAAATGGCTACCGGCATTTGTCGGAGCACGTTGCCAGCGCAAGTGCGTCGGGAGGCAAGCTGACCGAGAAAGAACGGCGGCGCATTCTGATGACCGCCGCGAAGCAAGTTGGTCCAGCCATTTTCTTTTCGTTGCTCATAATTCTCGTTTCGTTCCTGCCAGTATTTCTTCTCGAAGCACAAGAAGGCCGCATGTTTCGTCCTTTAGCGTGGACGAAGACCCTCTCCGTGGCGTTCTCTTCAGTTCTTGGCATCACTCTAGTTCCAGTTCTGATGGTGATCTTCATTCGCGGCCATCTCCGACCTGAATCCGAAAATCCCTTCTCGCGATGGACTCAGGCCATTTATCTTCCCATTCTTCGTTTCTGTCTTCGGCATCGGAAAACGACGCTCATTCTCAATTTGATTTTTCTAATTGTGACGCTACCGCTGGCCTGGCGCATCGGCAGCCAGTTCATGCCGCCACTCTACGAAGGCTCCGCGCTCTACATGCCGACCACTCTTCCCGGCATCTCAATCACTCAGGCTTCGACGTTGCTTCACGAACAGGACCGCATCATCAAGTCATTCCCTGAAGTCGAAAGCGTCTTCGGCGCAGTTGGCCGATCCGATAGCCCCACCGACAACGCCCCGCTCGACATGTATGACACGACGATCATGCTTAAGCCACGCGAGCAGTGGCGCGCCGGAATGACCTACGAAAAACTGATTCGCGCGCTGGATGAAAAACTTCAATTCCCAGGTCTAACCAATACATGGACGATGCCCGTCCAGAACCGCCTAGATATGGAATTGACGGGCATCAAGACTCCTGTCGGAATCAAAATCCAAGGTCTGAATGTCGAAGGCATCCAGCAGGCGGGCGCACAGTTGCAGCAAGTCCTTGGCGGGATGCCGGAACTCCGTTCCATTTTTGCGGAACGTGTGGCCGAGGGCTTTTACATCAACGTGGAGGTGAACCGCCTCGAAGCTGCGCGCTACGGACTTACCGTGGCGGATGTCCAACGTACCGTAACATCCGGCATAGGCGGCGAAAACATCGCCGAAAATATCGAAGGTCGCGAACGCTATCCGATAAACGTGCGCTATAGCCGTGATTTTCGCGACGACATCGAGCAATTAAAACGGGTCGTGATTGCCACACCCGCAGGAGCGCAGATTCCAATCTCAGAAGTTGCGAAAGTTTATTTTTCTCGCGGGCCTGCCATGATTCGTGACGAGGACGGATTGCTCACCGGCTATGTGTATCTGGATCTCGCGACGAAGGACTACGGAGGGTTCGTCAATAAAGCGAACCAGCTCCTCAATCAGAAGTTACGCCTGCCCGCCGGATACAGTTACAAATGGTCCGGTGAATATGAATTCGAGGTGCGAGCCAAAGAAAGATTGAAGTTCATCGTGCCGGTCGTGTTTTTCGTGATCTTCTTGTTGCTCTACATGATCTTTCACTCAATCACGGAAGCTGCCGTCCTGATCTTTCCCACATTTTATGCTATGACCGGCGGGCTGATCCTTCAGTATTTGCTTGGCTACAATTTCAGCGTCGCAGTCTGGGTCGGCTACATCGCACTTTTCGGAATTGCCGTCGAGACCGGCGTAGTCATGGTCGTCTATCTCCACGAATCGCTCGATAAAAGAATTGCCACCGGCGTGCCACTAAAACACGAAGACATCGAAGCAGCCGCCATCGAAGGCGCTGTGAAGCGTCTTCGCCCGAAACTCATGACCGTGACGGCTGTTCTTGCCAGCCTGATCCCAATCCTTTGGGAAACCGGAATCGGATCGGATGTGATGAAGCCCATTGCCGCACCCATCGTCGGTGGCATGATCACATCAACCATTCACGTCTTGATTTTGGTTCCAGTGTTTTTCGCAGTCATGAAGGAGCGGGCGCTCCGAGCTGGCACTCTGAGTGTCAAGCCAGGCGTGGAATAATCTTGTCTCTAATCAGCTGATTACGTGGAATCGTGAACTCACGATTTCTTGTTGGAGACCTTCATAATCGCAACAACCAGCAGTACCACCACCAAAACACCGATCACCGTCCAAATCCACATCCCTCCACTCATCCATCCATTCATCAAGAGTTAAGCTCCTTTCACAGCCCAGAGTGCCAAACGGTGCTAGCGTGTCCAGCAATATGCCGCGGTGCTAACGGATAAACTGTTCTCTATCGGACACACTCATAGCACGCAACGTTTCTTCTTTGCTTTTGCCGCACCCAGACGAAGAACAGCGCTCTAGTCGACTCGACAGTAGCAGTAGAGGAACTGCTGCGTGGTCCCAAATGGGGTGTGATGCGACTCTTTAGAATTCTCAATAAGTCGGAAGCGCGTGCCAAACTCACGGTGAAGCGATTCGGCGTCATAACGTAGCACATCAAGCCCGCTGCATTTCTTGGGACCTTCGGGACCAAACGTGCTGACGATCACATGTCCGCCTGGTTTAACGCTGCGAGCCACCTGCCGGACGTATGCAATACGTTTGTCCGGAGCCGTAAGAAAATGGAATACTGCTCGATCATGCCAGACGTCATACGTATGAGGTTCTAACTCGATTTCGGTAATATCAGCGACAAGCCAACGTACCTGCTCCGCCGTTGCTCCCAATCGCTTCTTGGTAAGGTCGATCGCAGTCTGCGAGACATCAACAACGGTGATGTTTTTGTATCCGCGAAGGAGCAGATCGTCAACGAGCGTAGACTCGCCGCCCCCAACGTCAATGATGGAAGCCGAGCGAACGGGCATCGCCCGCTCGATCAGTGCAAGGGAAGTGTCAAGATGCGCCCGGTACCAACTGACTGCTTCGGGCGCTTTGGTTGTGTAAACCTTTTCCCAATGTGTCTTCGCATCCATAGGAAAACACCTTCAGTTTTCATCACACTACAGCCAAAATCACTTAATCCTACCATGACGAAGATTGGGGGCGACTAAGAAGCTACTCGGGAGATATTAAACGTGATTGACGATGCGTCGTGATGTATCAGCGTGAAAGTAAACTAAATGTCTATATACATAATAATTAATCATGGAGGCGGGGGGAGTCGAACCCCCGTCCGAAAAGCGCTACGACACGAAGACTACATGCTTAGCTCTATTCGGTGTGCGACCAGACCCTTGCGAGCCCGCCGCCCGTTCGCCTCCCGCGCTCAGAACGAGCAAGAAACGCGGCCGGCTAGTCCGATTGGTCTCGCCTGGCGCTCCGGACCGAAACGCTTTGGCCAGCCTGCTGTGTGACGTCTCGATTCAAGCCCGCAGACGAAGCTCAAGGAGACGGGTGCTTATTTAATTAAGCAGCCAGTGCCAGTTGTGTATTGGCAGTTCTAGTTTTCCACCTGGTTACGGGTAGGTGGTGCCCGGCATGCCTTCGAGCCGCGACAGCTCCCGTCGAAACCGTGTCGCCCCCGTGGTCAATTCCTATTTTACCACTTTTGGCTTTTCGATGTCGGCCCCTCCCACCGCCCGGGTTTCTCAGGCGCGCTCACCCGCCTGAGCCGCCATTTCCCAAACAGTGTCCCTGTAGCAAATGCGTACTTTCCGCTTATTGACAACCCCGAGCGCCCCTCCGAGAATCAAACCAGAGGTATCTCCTTGCATTCCGGGAGAAAGCGATTATGACGCCCGACTCCGGTTCCATGGATCAAGCAGTTTCCAGAGCGATACGCGCGAATCTTGAAAATCTTAAGCAGCAGTCTGAAGAGCTGCACCAGGCCGTTGCGGATCTTATTTCCTCGTGCTCGTCGAGTCGTCCGGCGAATGCCTTGTCCGCAACTTTGCGCGCGCAATCTACGGCCGCTGCGCTCGCCGCGTCTCTTGAAGTTCTTGGACGATTCATCGCGAATGTCGGCCAGTCTCAACGCCGTTCGGACGATTTTTCGCCGCGCGAGCTGGAAACGGTGCGTGCGATTCCAGTGCCCGCGCATGAATCTCCTGCGGAGCCTTTGCGCCCTGTGCCGTCGGCGCCGATTCCGATGAGCACAATGAGCGCGCCGATTTTGGATGCCACGGATATATCCGCCGCCCAAAGCGTTTTTTCAGGCCCACCGCCAACAACAATTGACGGCTCGGAATACAACACCGGCATTGAAGAAGAAACTATTTCCGAACCGGACCTTCCGCATGAATCTCCGGTCGAGGACGCAAACGCCGCTTCACCTTCGGAATCGCTCGCGGAAACGCCATCAGATAGAGCCTCAACCACGGACACCGGCTCATTCGATCTGCAATCGCTGCCGCAGGATCAGCAGGAAATGCACCGCCGCGCGAATCGTGTCGCGAAAGTTTCAATGCAGGATATCCACTTGCTTAAGCCAGAGCAGGTGAAAGTGGGCCGCGAACAGCACGACATCTGCATTCGTCTAAAAGATGAAATCGGGAAGGCACGTAAAGAATATGAACGTAGGTTTCAACCTATACTTGGTCATGGTGTCGATTATTTTTATCATTGGATGGTGGAAGTGCTCGGCGCGGGAGATCCTGAAACCCTCGGCGAATATCCCTACTCGTCCCAACCAGTTCAGCAGTAGAATCGCGGCCATGAATTATATGTCTGACGCGTCAATGCCGCCGCGTTCTGCTGCGCATTTGTCGCCACCCAGGACGCCGCGCGCCGTAATCATTGCCGCCGCACTGTCGTGCGTCTGCTCATTTGCGCCCGGTGCGCCCGCGCAAACGCCGCCCGCGAAAAAGCCCACGCATCCCGCGTCCACTTCAAAATCTCCTGCCACGAAAAAACCCGCGGCCCCGGCTGTATCACCCGCCGGAAAAGTTGATCAGCAACTTTCCGCTCTCGCTCTTGCGTTGCGTGATAAGCCGACCGCCGCTGCCGAACAGCATCTAGCCGATTTTGCGCAGCTTCATGCGAAAGACGAATACGGCCTATACGCAGATCTTGCTCTCGGGCATTACAATTTGGATCGCAATCATCTTCCCGATGCCCTCAAGTATTTCGCCGCGGCCGAACAGCGCCCTTCGCGCCTGGAAGAATACGCAATGTTCTGGCACGCGCAAACGCTTCGCCAGTCCGGCCACAACGAAGAGGGAATCGCCGAACTAGCTGCATTTCGTAAGAAATTTCCCGATAGTGTACTAAGCGATCTAGCTGTGCAATCGTTCGCGGAGGGCGCCATTGCACAAGGGAATGCGCAAAGTGCCGCCGCGGCGCTTGACGCTTATCCACGTTCCTCTCAGAAATCGATTCTTCTATTGCTTCGCGCGCAGGCCCGTGAAAAATCCGGCAGCTCTATCGCGGCTGCGAAAGATTACCTCGCCCTCTACTATGGTTTTCCGCTCACCGACGAATCCCGCGCCGCGGGTCAGCGCATTCCGGAGCTAAGCCGTCAGCTTGGCGATGCGTTCCCGGCTGTTCCGCTCGCACAACAAGTATCACGCGGAGAAGCGCTCTTCGCCGCTCATCGTTGGCGCGAAGCGCGTCAGGAATTTGAAGCCGAATTGGCGCAAGCAGGCGGCGCAGATCACGATCACGCTGAACTTCGCATCCAACAATGTAAGTCCTCGCAGGGCGGAGGCGCATCTCCGCTCACCACGCCCAAATTTACCGATCCCGATGCCGAAGCCGAACGGCTCTTCGCGCTCTCGCAAGCGTATCGCAACGAAAAGCACGAACGCGAAATGCTCGAAGCGATCACTGAAGTCTCCAATCGTTTTCCGCAGAATCAGTGGACCGCCGAAGCGCTATTTGTGGCAGGGAATTACTATTGGGTTCTGCTGGATCGTCCGCGCGCAGCTGACTACTATCACCGCGCCGTTGACGCGCATCCGACCGGCAAGGAAGCGCCCATCGCGGCGTGGCGTTTTGCCTGGGCCGCGTACATGAATCGCAAGCCCGAAACAGTTTCGCTGCTCGAAGCGTTCATCAAAAATTATCCAACCTACAATGCCGTGCCCGACGCGCTCTACTGGCTCGGCCGCTCCGCCGAACGCGCAGGAAATCTTCCGCGCGCCCGCAGTTTTTACGTGAAAGCTTCGCAACGTTTCCCGCAAACGTTTTTCGGTCTGCGCGCCGCGGACAAAGTCGCCGCTATCGGTTCCCAGCCGCTCGAGCCCGCCGAAATTATCGCCGTAGTTCCCGACGCACAACCAATCGTTGCTCTCGACGCGCCAATTCCGCCAGAAGTAGAGCCGCGCTGGCTTCGCGCCGCCGGGTTGCGCTTAATCGGTTTTGACGCCAGTGCTGAACTCGAATTGCGCACCGCATATGGAATTTCTCCTGCGCCGCGGTTGCTTCTTGAAGCCGCGCAATCCGCAACTGCCGCAGATCATTACGGTGTCGGCATCATGCTCGCCAGAATGGCCTATCCCCAGCCAGATGCGCACCGCCCCGAAGAAATGCCCGCGTCCGTCGCGCATGTGCTCTATCCGCTGCCATTTTTCTCCAGCGTTACCAGCGCCGCCACGCGCGATCGCGTGGACCCCATGATTGTCGCGGGCGTAATGCGCCAGGAATCGGCATTCTTGCCCGACGCCGTTTCCCACGCTGGCGCCGTCGGCCTCATGCAGGTTCTGCCGAAAACCGCGCCGCATCTTTCCAAGCGTTTGAACCTTCGCTACTCGCGCGCGAAATTATTTGATCCCGATTACAACGTTCAGCTCGGAACACTTTATCTGGCCGACTTGATTAATCAGTTTGGCACGGAAGGCGCTCTCGCTGCGTACAACGCCGGCGAAGACCGCTCGAAATTGTGGAAGTCCGAGCACAACTACGATGACGCTGCAGAATTCGTGGAATCGATTCCATTCACAGAAACGCGCGATTACGTGCAAATCGTAATGCGCAACGCGCAAATCTATCGCATCCTGAATCCAACCACGTCCGCCCCGGGAAGTGCATCTGCTGCAAGCGCGCCAAAGACCACGCCGGCAAAATCAACCGTTGGAAAAACAGCAAGCGCCAAATCTAAATTGCGGGGTGCGTCCTGAACGCCGCAACGCCCGCGAATTCCAGCCCCGGTAGTTCCGCGCCAAATCTTCAAGCTGCCGCGCGTAACGCGCTCAGCGACAAAGTCGCGCTCTTCACCGAATCCGTGATTCGTGAAATGACGCGTCTCGCCACGAAGCACGGCGCCGTCAATCTCGCTCAAGGTTTTCCGGATTTCCCCGCGCCCGCCGAAATCAAGCAGGCCGCAAAGGAAGCGATCGATCGCGACATCAATCAGTACGCCATCACCTGGGGCGCAAAATCCTTGCGCGACGCCATCGCCAAAAAATTCCATCGCACCCAGGGCGTTGAAATTGATCCCGAGCGCGAAATCACAGTTTGCTGCGGCTCAACCGAAGCGATGATGTCCGCCATGATGGCCATCATTAATCCCGGCGATGAAGTCATCGTCTTTGAGCCGTTTTACGAAAACTACGGCCCTGACGCAATTCTCAGCGGCGCCACTCCGCGTTTCGTCAAGCTGCAAGCGCCGGATTGGACGTTTGATCGCGACGAATTAACTCACGCCTTCACCGCGCGAACCAAAGCGATCATTCTCAACACGCCCAACAATCCCACAGGGAAAGTTTTCACGCGCGACGAACTCGAGTTCATTCGCGACCTTGCCGTCCGCGCCGACGCCTATGTCATCACCGACGAAATTTACGAACACATTCTTTTTGACGGCGCGACGCACATTTCCATGGCCAGTCTCGAAGCCATGCGCGATCGCACCATCACCATCAATGGCATGTCCAAAACATATAGCGTCACGGGATGGCGCGTCGGCTGGGCCATCGCCTCGCCGCAAGTAACAGCCAGCATCCGCAAAGTTCACGATTTTCTCACCGTCGGAGCCGCTGCTCCGTTGCAGGAAGCAGGAGCCCTAGCTCTCGCTCTTCCCGATTCGTATTACGAACGCGTCGCCGCCACCTATCTAACCAAGCGCGATTTCACTGTCGATATGCTCACAAAAGCCGGCCTCCGCTGCTTCGTTCCGCGCGGTGCCTATTACATTATGACCGACATTTCCGCGTTCCATTATCCCGACGATGTTTCCTTCTCCCGCTATCTCGTCGAAGAAATCGGAGTCGCCGTAGTCCCCGGCTCAAGTTTCTTCAACAAAGCCGTCGACGGCCACTCCATAGTCCGCTTCACCTTCTGCAAAAAAGAATCCACGCTACAAGCCGCTGCGGAGCGCCTCACAAAGCTCCGCCCCCGCTAACCGAACTTCACAATTCACTATTTTTGATTTGGAATTGACGGCATGAACGTACGAGTTACGCAACAGCGCGATGGCAATCCTGGCCTTCGCTCGCCTCACGCCAATCGCGCGGCCAACCTCTCCAACTGCCCCAAATGATTCAAGTCATGCCCCGCCATCGTCTCCACCACCGTCTTAAACGTCATCTCCCCACGCTCAGGATGCAAAACGTGCTTGGCCATCGTCTCCGACGAAACATTCTTAATAAATAAAATATTCCATTGCCGCACCGAAGAAAAAACCGCCAGCGCCGCCGCTCCGTCATATGCTGCGTAAGCCGTCGCCCACTTATCCTGGTCAAACGGCTGAATCACGTGATGATCCTCAGCCGCCGCCTGCCTCAACCGATACGCAAAAACAATTTCGCAATCCGCCAGATGACACAGTATCTCGCGTGCGCTCCACTTTCCCGGAGCCGGCGCTTGCCCCAATCTCCGCGACCCAAACACATCTGCGAACTGCCGCAACTTTTTCGCGGTGCCGGCAATCACTTCCTGTGGATCTCGTTCCCCTAAATACGACGCGTATGGATTCATAGTGGGACATCTTATTACAGCGAAGTGCCATCTCCAAAATTAACCGCTTGTCTGTGATAAAATCCCGGCGTTCCAGAGGAGGCAGTCAGCATGGCGATGGATCTCGAACTAATTCCGCGCGGTACACGCGTCGAATCGAATGGTGACGGCGCAACTTTTGACGTCTCCGCTTCCACCACGCGCACGTTTATTTGCACGCAGGAAATTCTCGATCAAATTGAGCAGGAATCGCTCGACCTCTCTGTGTGGGGCTCAGCCGACGGCCAGACCTGGGGCACGCATCCCATCATCAAGCTTCCGCAGGCCTTCTACAAAGGCCAGGAGCGCATGGTACTTGATCTCTCGATGCGCCCTGACGTGAAATTCATCCGCGCTCATTGGGATTTAACTCGATGGGGCCGCGTAGCTCCGTTTCCGATGTTTGTGATCGCGCTGCGCGCAGTCGAAATTCCAGCCATGCCTGTGACGCGCTCTACTCCGCACATCCTTGCAACGCCGTAACGTCCGGATTGATCAGCCTCGCAGAACAGAGACAGGGAATTACAAAGAGGAGGATGGAGTAGGAAGCTGACGGTCGGTTGCCCTATGGAGGCAGCTCCCTACCCCGCGAGTGGTCTTACCCTAATAGACGTATCTCCCCCCAAAAAGGTTTCTTATTTCCGCAAAAATATTCAAATTTAACCCGAAATGTAAGTAGTTACTTTCAAGGCCACGAACTTCAACGTTTACCGGAGCTCATTCGGCGGTGCAGGCCCGCGGCCCAGCGCCTTCTCCGTCTGTTCTTTCATCGCCTTCGCCTGGCTCACGTAGGCTCCGTTCGGGAAAAGCTTTAGATAGGTATTTAAATCATCCAGCACCGCTTCATTCTTTTGCTGCTGCTGATGGATATTCGCCAGCAGCAAATAGACACGCGCAAAATCCGGTTTCAGTTTGCGGGCCGTCAACGCGCTTTGCTCCGCATCCGCAAGCCGGCCCGTTGCCAGCATCACTCGCGCCATTTCAAGATGCCCGCTCCACCCATCCGGCTGAAGTGCCAGCCCCGCCTGGAGCAGTCTCTCAGATTCCGTGAATTGCTTTTGATCCGTCAGCAAACTCGCCAGTGCAAAATCCGCATCCGGAAATTTATCATCGCTTAGCGAAGCCGCGGTCCGGTAGGCATCCTCCGCCTCTTTCTTGCGTCCAAGTTCCATCAGCGCGACGCCCTGGTAGTACGCCGCTTCGTAAAAGTCCGGCGCCATCGTCAATACCCTTTGAAAAAACGGCAAGCTCCCGGCGGCGTTATGTTTTTGAAAAAGCGCAATCGTCCCCTGATGCAACGCGTCCTGCGCTTCCTGCGGCAAACCTAACTCCCGCGCCGAAACGACCGGTCCCGCCACCAATGGCTTCTCCCCGGGCAGCGCCGTCAGCACGATGTACATCCGGACCCCGGGATATCCCAGCAACTCCTCTTCCTGGCGAAACGGTTTGTAGCCTTCCACATTGCACGTGATTACATATTGGCCCGGCGGTATCACAGTCGTGCTGAATCTGCCGTCCGTTTCCGTGAAATACGTATCAATCATCTGGCCGCTCGAAGTCCTAATCTCCACTTTCACGTGTTGCGCCGGCTTGTTGTCGGCCTGATAGACGACCGTACCGCTGATCGCCGCAGGATCGTTCGCTCCAGGAATCGTCTTGCCCTGCGGAAATGCCGCCGTTGAAACAATCAGAATCGCAGCGGGAAGAAACGCCAGACGCGCGAATCGTTGCATGGCTCGCCCCCAAAAAAGTTACTTGAATTATAACACGTCAATACTTTCAGCCGCGCACCTGACGGCACTCGCAACTCGCAGTATCTAGCGCTGTGGCGGCGTCGGCGTCCGGCCCAGGGCGTGTTCCATCTGACTCTTAATTGCCCGCGCCTGTGCGCTCGCGGGCCCTTCCGGTTCCAACTTCAGAAACGCGTTCACGTCCTCAAGCACTGCCTCATTGTTGTGCAGTTGAATGTGAATGTTCGCCAGAATCAGATACAGCGCCGCAAAATCCGCTTTGCGTTTTCGAGCTTCAATCCCGCTTTTTTCCGCGTCTGCCAGCCGTGCTTCACCCAGCAACGCTCGTGCCATTTCGTAATATCCGCGCCACGCTTCTGGGTCCGCCTGCAAACCTTCGCGTGCAACTTGCTCCGCGTCGCTAAATTGTTTTTTGTCCGTCAGCAGGGAACTTAGCGCGAAGCACGGGTCCGCATACTGGTGTTTGCTTGCCTCGATCGCTTCGCGAAATGCCGATTCCGCCTCACTTTGCTGCGACTGCTCGGTGTACGCGATTCCTTCAAGATAATATCCCTCGTAGTATTCGGGCGATATTTCCAAGACTTTTCGGAAGTAGGGAAGACTTCCGACAGGATCGTGTTTTTGATACAACCGTTCCTTGCCCTTCGCCAGCGCGTCCTGCGCTTTGGATGGCAAATTAAGCTCCCGCGCCGAAACTGAATCTCCCGTTGTAGCAAGCTCAGGCTTCATTCCCGCTATCTTATGAAGCGCGATATTCACGGTCAGCGTCGGAATTGACGTGAGCCGCGCGGTTTGTTGTACCGTTTCATAACCGTCCGCCTTAATCGTCAGAACGTAATCCGCTCCCGCAAGATCCATAAAGCTGAAATTTCCGGTCGGACTCGAATACGAAGTGCTCACCATTTCCCCTGCAAAAGTCGTCAAACGGACTGCGATGTTTTGGAGCGGCGAGTGATCCGTTTCGTTTGTGATTTGGCCGTCAATTGCGTGACGGCCCGTGGAAGTTGTTCCTCCGGGTCGTTGCGCGGAAGCAGAAGCCGCAATGAGCAGGATGAATGCGGAAAGGGTGGCGAAACGTGCGAATGCGCGCACAAACTTCTCCTTCTGTTACGCGCATTCTAACACGAACATCTCACAACGGATTGTTACACTTCAATTACAATATGCAAGTCACCGCTCGGAGGGGCGCTGCTTGCTGCGCCCTTCGCGCAACTGGCTGGCGCAGACCCTTCTTTACAGAGCCTGCCCTGAGCCTCGACGGGTCTGCGCGGCGCAAGCCGCCTCCTCGTCTCCTGAGGAAGGGCGGGTCCATTTATGTTGAGGGTGCCCTGCCCGCCTGCGAACCGTCACGCCTTCGTCCACTCATATCGCGCTCAAATCCACGGTCTGCCGGTATTGCGCCACGCTCGCTTTCCATCCCGGCCGCGCGTTCAATATTGTTTGAAAGGCAGTCGCAGCTGCCGGCTCCCCGTGCACCAGAAAAGTCTGGCGCGGCGGCACCGCAAATCCTGTTATCCAGCGTACCAGTTCACTCTGTCCCGCGTGCGCCGAAAATTGTTTCATGTCCACAATTTCCGCCATCACCGGCACACTTTCTCCCATCACCCGGAAAGTTTTCACGCCATCCTGCAGAGCGCGCCCGCCCGTGCCTTCGGCCTGAAATCCGCACAGCAGCACAGCGTTGCGCGTATCCGGCAGCCTCTGGGCCAGATGATGTAGCACGCGTCCGCCGGTTGCCATTCCGCTGGCCGAAATAATAATGCACGGCTCGTGCACATTATTGATAGCCTTCGACTCGTCCGACGTCCGCGTCATGTGCACGCTGTGGACGGCAAGCGGATCTTCTTTCGCCGCCTCTTCGTTATATACCTCGCTATTATCCTCCGGATGCTTCTGGTAAAAATCCGTCACATTAATTGCCATCGGGCTATCCACATAAATCGGCAGGCTTGGAATCCGGCCCGCCGCTCCAAGTTTGTGCAGCGTGTACATAATCAGTTGAGTGCGGTCCACGGCGAAAGCTGGAATCACAATCACGCCGCCGCGTTTCACCACGCGGTTCACCACATTCGCCATTTCGTCGAAAGGCGAATCGTTCGGATGGTCCCGATCGCCATATGTTGTCTCGCACAGCAGAATGTCCGCTGGAACCGGCGGCTCTGGACTCTTCAATATCGGCCCTCCATATCGTCCGATGTCGCCAGAAAATAGCACGACCGTCTTTTTCCCGTTTTCCGTAATCGTCAGCTCCAGACTCGCCGAACCCAGGATGTGCCCCGCATCGTGTTGACGCACGGAAAATTCCGGACTTAACGAAAACGGTCCGGTCCGCGGATTTTCAACAAATCTGGTCAGCGCCTGTTTCGCTTCATCCTCAGTGTAAAGAGGTAACGGCGGCTTGTGGTTGCCATATCCCTTGCGTTGCGCGCGTTGCGCGTCCTCTTCCTGCAAATATCCTGAATCCGGCAGTAGGATTCCGCAAAGCTCTCGCGTTGCCGCGTTGGAATAAATCGGCCCCTTAAATCCCTGCTTCAAAAATCGCGGAATCCATCCCGTGTGATCCAGATGCGCGTGCGTCAGCACCAGCCAGTCCACCGACGCCGCCTCCGGCATCGGCTCCCAGTTCCGTTGCTTGAATTCCGAGGTGCCCTGGAATAATCCGCAGTCCACCATCAGGCGCTTGCCGTTTGCTTCCACCAGATATTTCGATCCAGTGACAGTTCCCGCCGCGCCCAAAAAAGTTAGTTTCGCCATAGGCGTTGCATTGTATTTCATCTCTCCAATTCACGCCAACCGCCCGCACGAAATGTGGCACAGGCTTCAGCCTGTGGGCTTTCCACAGACCCTACAGGGTTATGTATGTGGAACAACGAGTACTAAGCTGCTAGTTACTCGGAAAACGCTGTGATATTGGGCGTGTTTTTATATAAGAGTCACACGCAAAGCTAGGGAAAGGATGCCGAATGCCATGCCTAAAAAGAAAAAGGTAGTTTCGTCATCCATTATTCCAAATGCGCAAGTCAAGTTTCGGCCCACTCCCGAAACTCCATTTTACTACCTGAATTATATTTCAGTGAGTCACCTCGCGTATGACTTCACTAGAAGCGTCGTGAAGCTGCCGTCCGAGATCACGCCGGAACAGAATGCAATCGTAAAATCTGGACAGCCTCTTCCTTTAGAGCCGACTTTACAACTGGTCATACCGCCGCCCCTCGTTAAAGGGCTGATATTCGCATTAACGGAACAAGTCAGAAAATATGAAGAACAGTTCAAGATAACGATTCACGATTTCAACAGAGGACAAAATCGACAATCAATTCACTGAGGAATGGGCTTTTGTGACCTCAAGTATTGGAGCATTCCAAAGCGAATACTGCGCTGTTGTGCACACTTCGTCGATTGTTCCGGAGGCCTGCTAGAACCAAGTGCGAACCAACGATGTTGGAAGCCGGAGCTAGGAGCGCAGCATCATGCTGCGCTCTCATGCTCAAGTAAGCATCGAACGACTCGTTCGGTTTGACGGGCGGCTTCTTTTGAGCCGGCGGCGTGGCTCGCCGGTCACCTTCAGTGCCCTTCGTGCTCAACAATGTTAGTGAGTCTTTCGCGTTAAACGGATATTGACGCACCGATTGTTGACCCGTCGTGTCAAGGGATACGTCCACGCGGCGGTTGTTCGCCATGACAATCACCAGCAGGTTCGCGTCAATTTTCTGCCGCTCCTCGGGAGTCAAGTCAGGATTATTGTCCACCAGTTGTTTCACCGCCGCGGTATCCATGTTTTGCTGCTTGCCGAGCGCCCGAGTTTCAATGTTTGCCGCTGGAACTCCGTGTTCGACCAAAAAAGTCTTGGTGCGTTCCACTCGACGCTCCGTTAGATGCTGATTATATTCGACCGCGCCGCGGCGATCCGCGTGTCCCTCGAGCGTCAAATGAGCTTCAG
>CZKC01000111.1_pt1 | contig 32278 bp, 33 predicted proteins | sample 1122341 | NCBI WGS metagenome assembly CZKC01 (sample SAMEA3539301, study PRJEB10725) | soil metagenome | biome: tundra; feature: field; material: soil | place: USA | collected 2010-05 | depth 0.15 m | reverse complement strand
GGGCGGGTCGCAGACCCGCCCCTTCGATTTCGTGTCGCGCGGCTGGAAACGCTTAGGTCAGCCCTGTGGTTTTGCCAGCGGCCGCAGCAAAATTTCGCTCATGAAATTCGTGGGGCCTTGCGTCACCAGCGCCGCCACCGCGTGCGCTACGTCTTCCGGCTGCAAAAGCTTGCTGTGATCGCGTCCCTTGTGCAGCGAAAATTCCGTGGACACCGATCCGGGGCAGACCGCGCTGACGCGAATATTGTAATTGCGCAAATCTTCAGCCATGCATGCCGTCAGTCCCATCAATCCAAATTTTGACGCGCAATAAATCGCGCCGCCTGCAAACGCATTCTTCCCAGCCAGCGAGACGATATTGATGATATGCCCGGTGCGCCGCTGAATCATTTCGGGAGCCACAATGCGGCTCATCATGAAAACGGCCTTCAAATTTGTATTGAGAGTATTGTCCCAGTCGTCTTCATTCAATTCATGGAACGGGCCGAAGTGTCCGATGCCGGCGTTATTCACCAGAATATCCACGGGCCCAAGCGCGGCGCGGGTTTCATTCACCATCTTCAGAATGTCCGCGAGATCCGTGACGTCGGCCACGCGAGAGAAAACTTCGGCGCCGCGGTTCTGTAAATTCACAGCAGCTTGTGAGAGTTTTTCGCTATTGCGCGCGCACAGAGCCAGCTTTGCGCCCATGTCTCCAAGGCGTTCGGCAATCGCCAGGCCGATGCCGCGATTCGCTCCAGTAATCAGCGCCACTTGTCCGTTCAATTCATTCGTTTTCGCCATGCCGCTTTATCTCCCTGGAATCCTGGAACCGCAAGTCCGCCGCCGGTGTCAAACAGGGTCGCTTGCCGCGGCCTTCGCATGCATCCCTGGTGCCGTGTGCTGGAGTTTGCGAGCCACCTTTACCGCCTGAGCATCATCTTATCAAAATGGAGGGGCCAGGTCGGAACGCGCTTGCACCGCTCGCAACAGATACATATAATCCACGCTTTAGCTGTTCGCGACTTCATGCACTGGGCGGCGCAAAGTGTTGTCGGACGGCTGCCATGGAACTCTGCCGAGGAGGCCTTAGAAAGATGAGCCGTATCGGAAACGCATCACAACGAGTTTTGCTGGGCGTCGCGTTATTCGCTGGCGCTGTGATTACCACGGGCGCCGCGTTTGCCCAGGGGGGACAACAAGCAGCGCAGGCCCCGGCATACAATCGCGAAGAATACGACAGGTATATCGCGTGCACGCAGGAGAAAGTTCCCGAGCAGAAGATTCGCTGCCTGGATGAATTTGTCGCCAAGAGTCCCAATGCCGCGGCCGCTCTAGCACCCTATATTGATAACAACTACATGCTGGCATATCGCGACGTGAAGGACTGGCCGAAGACCATTGAAGCCGCCGATAAGCTGCTTGCGTTCGGTGAGAAAGTTTCCGCGAGCGACCAGCTGCAAGCGCGTTTGGCCCGTGCCCAGGCCTACATCGCCGGCCAAGCTCAGATGCAGACTCCTGATAAATTGAATGCGGCGCGCGAATCAGCTCGGCAGGGCCTGAAGGATCTCGACGGCCTGAAGAAGCCCGAGGCTGCCTCGCAGGCGGATTTCGATAAGCAGAAGATGCAGATCGCCGCTTTCTTTGACACGGTTATTGCCTCCACGAGCGAAGGCTTGAAGGATATTCCTGGCACAATTGCCGCCTACAAGACGCTGGCTGCGCTGGACCCGACCGATTCTGTATCCTGGTACAAGATTGGCAATGCGTATCGTGCGATGACTCCGCCGCAGGACATGGATGCCTTCTGGGCGTATGCGCGAGCGGTGTCTCTGAAGGGCCCGAGCGAAGCGCAGATTCACGATTACCTGAAAAAACTAGTGATCAATTATCAGCAGGCTGCATGCGACAAGCTGGTGGATGACGAAGTGAATCAGATGATCACGTTGGCTGCTGGCTCGCCGGATCGTCCCGCGACGTTCAGTCTTTACAGCGCGGATGATTTGAACAAGGCGCGCACGGATACCGGCAATTTTATTCCATACCTACGCGAAGGCGGCGAACACGGCAAGCTGATGTGGCTGGCCGTCTGCGGCTTGGATTATCCCGAGATTGTCACCAAGCTTATCGCGATTGATGCTCCCGAAGTTGGCCCGGCCGTTTTGCACACGTTCACCGGAGTCACCGGTGATGAAACGAAAGACGGAACTGTCCCTGACATGGAAGTGAAACTTGACGGCTCGCAACCGGACGTTAAGCGCATTCCCCTGAACGACGAATTGCGCTTTGGCGCTACGCTCGTCGGGTACGACCAGACGCCGTTCATGCTCCACTGGGAAAAGGGCAAGGTGAATCCGGAGGACATTCCGGCGGAAACCGGAAAAAAGCCGCCGGTGAAGAAGAAGCCCGGAGGCGCGAAATAAGCTGCTGAGATTCAGCAATTACGAGTACAAACAAAAGCGGCTCCGAAATTCCGGAGCCGTTTTTACTTTCCAGCGGATTGATTTCCTCTCATCCCCGCCGGCGGCGATGCGGGCGCGGCTCCAGCTTGAAGATTCCGATTTTCCTGCTCAGCGTATTCCTGTGAATGCCCAGCGCGCGTGCGGCGCGCGACTGATTGCCTTTTACGTGGTCCAGCACCTGCCTGATATATCGTTTCTCGAATTCGTTCACTGCTTCTGGAAATAAGATTCCGCCTTCAACCATTCTGCCGATAAGGGTTTCCAATTGATCCTTCATGTGAATTCACGCTCCGCGAAAGATTCGGTGAATGGCCCGTTCCGGCTCTGGCAGAAACGCCGGGTGAAAACAGATCTGACCAGCTTGCCGTCCCTGCAATCACGTAACGATCAGGGAAGCTCGTGCCCTGTCAGCCGCTGGTAAGCCTCGCGGTATTTTGCCCTCGTCTGCGAGACGACTTCGGCGGGCAGCGCAGGCCCGGGGGCCTGTTTGTTCCATCCGATTTGCTCCAGGTAATCGCGGACGTATTGCTTGTCAAAGGAAGGCTGCGCGCGGCCTTGCTGATAACCATCCAGCGGCCAGAAGCGCGAAGAATCCGGCGTGAGCGCCTCGTCTATCCAAAGAAGTTCATTTCCGGTAAGGCCAAATTCAAATTTCGTATCGGCCAGCAGAATTCCGCGCGGCTCGGCGTACGCGGCGGCGCGCCGATAAAGCTCCAAACTTACTTCGCGCAGCCGCTCGGCCAATGACCATCCGATGCGTGCGGCCGCTTCCACCAGAGAAATATTTTCATCGTGCCCGGTGGTGGCTTTTGTGGAAGGCGTAAAGATCGGCTCCGGCAGAACCTGTGATTCCTGCATGCCCGCGGGCAGCGCGATGCCGCAGACCGCGCCTGTTTTCTGATAATCCTTCCAGCCGGACCCGGCCAGATATCCGCGCACCACGCATTCGATTGGAATCGGATCCGTTTTGCGGCATAGCATCGCGCGGCCTTCCAGCGTGGCCTTTGAGGCAGCAAGCGACGCGGGAAATTCGTGCGACGAAATTACGTGGTTCGGAATCACGCCGGAAAGTTTGTCAAACCAAAACATCGAAAGCTGCGTCAGCACGCGGCCCTTGTCCGGAATCGGAGTGGGCAGCACAACGTCGAACGCAGAAAGGCGGTCAGTGGCGACAATCAGCAGCGATTCGCCAACGTCATACAGGTCTCGCACCTTTCCGCGGTTGCGGAGGCGCGCACCTTCAAGATTCGTTTCCCAAACGACAGGGCTCATACCAGGCGATGCCACGTTTTTGGTTCTCCCCAAGCGGAGGCGGTATTCTATCGCGGCAACAGAGGAAGTCAACCCTCGATGAAAGATTTCCTGTGGAAGATTTTGGCGCCGCATTTCGCGATTCTACGGTGCGGGAACAGTAAGCTGCACTGTGATCGAATGAGAAACATTCCCGCTCGTCGCGGTGACAATAATCATGTATGTGCCGGGCGGCGTTCCCGGTATAAAACCGAAGGGCGGCTGACACCCATCACCGAGGCCTCCACTCGGTCCGTTGCGGCAACCGGAGATCGCCAATGCGGCGGCACAGAGAATCGCGAACGGCAATCGCTTGGCGCGACGACGAGTGGGAAGAAGTCCTGCGGAGCAACTCAATAACACTACAAGGAATAAGGCGCCTCCAGCGTCCGCGAGCGTTCCGTTATCACCGTTGAAGCTCTTGGACTGGCTGCCCTCATCCGGCGCACTGCATGTAGGAGGAACTGAGTTCGCTCTAAGACCGGTTGTGGCGGCAAGGCCTGATGCATCAACAAACAGCTGGTCAGTCGGATCAATACCCGGGAAACCACATGTAGGAAAATCTGGGCCAACTGGTCCGCCGGGGATGGTGCAACTAAGGTTCACATTGTCGGCAAATCCATTCATGCCCGTCAGCGTGACGGTTCCGTCCGCTTCGCCAACGGGAAGACCGAAGGGAATGAAAACCGAAATTACCAATGTGGGCGGACTTACCTGGATGGTGAAGTCGCCGCCAGCAGCCGAAACCTGACCTTGACCCAGCCCGGCAACAAGATCTCCATACTGTTTGCGGCGCGAAATGCGTCTTGGCAGTCCGCTGGTTGGGCTAGCCCCGATGTTGCGCGCGCAACACAAGAGAGAGACGAGAAGGAAAAGCGTCCGGGAAGTTACAGATGTCGAAAGTCGCATGGTGTGACCTCCTGTAACTTGGAAAATCCATCTCAACAACCCTGTCGTTCGATGCGTAAAGTTCCTAATCTATGGCGCGGTCGGAACCATAAGCGGAACGGTCAACGTATGTGTGAGATTTCCGCTGGTTGCCGTGATCGCCACCATGAAAGTTCCAGCCGGGGTGCCTCTGTCAAAATTTCCGGTACTGCACGTCGGGCCGGTAAAAGTTTGACCGCCGCATCCAGCGATTGACAGGCCGATGGCGCAGATAAATACTGCGCACACAAGCCTGCAGCGCCGTCGGTCTCTTACCAGCCCCAGAGAGCAGCTCAACAAAGCCAGGATGAAAACGCCCGCTCCAATTTCTGCGAGAACGCCGGCATCGCGTCCGCCATTGCCGGGGATGGCGCTAATCGGCTCCTGTACACACGAGGGTCCAACTCTACCGATGTCTAGCCCTACTGCGGCAGCCGAGCCTGAAGCGTCCACGATTACTGGATTCTCGGAGAACTGACACGTCGGTTCATCGACGGTTATCGGGGTAACGGCGCAACTAAGAATTACATCGCCTGAAAATCCGCCAGTGCCGGTTAGCGTTACGGTCGCACTTGCGTCGCCGATGTCGGGATCCGTGCCGAACGAATAATCGATAAGAAGCGACGACGGGTCTATCAGAACTGTGAAGTCTGGAGAGGAAGCAGCCGCATTCGGCGAGTAGCCAAGAACAAATTCGCAATTCGGTTTACTGCGTGAAGAGGGGCGAGGCGCGGCGCCAATCGGCTGCAGCCAGGTCGTACTTACACAACATACGAGGACGACGAATAAGAAAAGCATTCGTGAATTTAGGCGCGATGAAAGTCGCATAGCCTGACCTCCTCTGGGGCGGAGAATCGATTCCAGTAAATGTTCTGTGTTGATGGACGCGTGAATATGTAATCCGGTTACAAGGAAGATGACGGATTGTAAGTGTTCGCTTACTTCGTCCGTACGCAAGATTTGCGCGCCCGAGTTCCTGTAGCTCAAGGCGTCCTGCAGCCCTGAAGGACGCAGCACGATTCAGGACTCTACCCCGTCGCAAAGTTAATCGTGGCTGGCGCAGGCCTTTGTTTTCAGGTCTGCGAACTACAATTGTGAATTGCAAAGTTTGTGGCAATCTGCCACGCAGACCTGAAGTGAAAGGTCTGCGCCAGCCGAAGTATTCGAGATTGGCAGCAGTGCGGGAATCTACGCCGCGTTCGCTGTCTTGCTTCGGAAGCGTGCGGTGAACGCCGCGGCAGCGACGCAAGCAATCGCGGGAGATAGAAGCCCAGCCCATTGATACAAGCGATACCATCCGGTCGGGGGTGAACTCCAATGACTGCGTGCGAGATGACTCGCCACATACAGAAATGCAACGACGATCGTCGATCGTTCGGGCTTTCGACCGGTTGCCGTCAGTGTAACGCAGACGCCAGCGAGGGCAGTTGCAAGCAGCCAAGGCAGAGATCCCATAAATCCCATTGCGATTGCATCGAATACACCGTCACCGGATGTGATTCGGTCGGCGAGTCGCGAAATCGGAAAGAACAATATCGCTAACCAACCAGCGAGCACCAAAAGTCCGACGCAAATTAGGAAATTTTGGGATGTTGCCATATGGACTCGCGCGCAACGGAACTCGGCAAGGGAAATCTCCAGTGCGCGAATTGCATCGAAATGCCGGGGTTCAGCGAACCCCGGGGTACACAAGTCTCATTTGCCGATAAAGCGCTCGGCAGTAGCGCGGGAATCTACGCCGCGTTGGATGCAGCGCGCGCGGCGGTGGCGGTTGTGCCCGCGGCGGACTCCACTTCGTTCCAGCGCACGGAAACCAGTTTGCTTACGCCGGGTTCCTGCATCGTGACGCCGTAGAGCACTGGCGCCATTTCCATTGTGCGGCGGTTGTGCGTGACGACAATGAATTGCGTTTGTGCTCCCATCGCCGCAACCATATCGGCGAAGCGCCCAACGTTGGCTTCGTCCAGCGGCGCGTCCACTTCATCCAGAATGCAGAACGGACTTGGCTGGTACTTGAAGATCGCGATGAGCAGCGCCAGCGCCGTCAGCGCTTTTTCGCCGCCGCTCAATAACATTACGTTCTGCAAGCGTTTGCCCGGCGGTTGCGCCACTACGTCAATGCCCGCGTCGCCGCTGCTGTCGAGTTCCGTCAAACGCATTTCGCCGGTGCCGCCGCCGAACAGGGCCCGGAACGCTTCGGCGAAATTCGCGTTGATGGCCGTGAATGCCTCTTCAAATTTTGTGCGCGAGACTTCGTCGAGTTCCACGATCGCCGCGCGCGTGTCTTCGATGGATTGCAGCAGGTCGGCCTGTTCGCGCGTCAGGAAATTGTAGCGCTGGTCGCACTCGTTATATTCCTCGAGCGCCATCATGTTCACCGGGCCCATGCCCTCGATGCGCGCCTTCATTTCCTTGTAATTCGCGTCGGCCGTGGCCAGCTCTTCGCCCGTCAGCAGAGCGGGGAACTCGGCCATCATGTCCTCAGGTTGCGCGTTTAATTCTTCCTGGCAAGTTGCGCGCAGATGCGTGCGTTCACTGTCATTCCTTGCCGCTTCAACCTCCGCGCGGCCGCGTTCTTCGCGCAGACCGCCAAGCGTTTGACGCGTCGAGCGCAATGAATCGTCGACCTGCGTTGTGCGAACGCGCGCTTGTTCCCATTCAGATTCCAGGGCGGCCTTCAGTGCATCGAGGCGCACTTTTTCTTCGTGCAAAGCTTCCGCGCGGCGCGCCTGCTCCCCCGATTCGCCTTCGAGTTGAGTGCGTTCGGCGGTAAGAGTTGTTTGCTGTGCTCGCAATTCTTCCGCTCGTGCGGATGCTGCGACGCGCTCTTCTTCCAATCGCGCTGCGAGAGCTTCCGCGTTTGCAAGACGTTCCGCGATTGCCGCAAGTTCTTCGCGCTTCGCGGAAACATCCTGTTGGTGTGATTCCACAAGCTGTCGCAGATCCACAAGCAGCGCGGATGCAGTGCGCAGATTTTCTTCGTCGGAAACGCGCGAGCGCGATGCTTCCGCCCGGTGTTCCTGCGCGGACTTCACGCGATCTTCTGCCAGCGAAGCTTCGCGGCGCAAACGTTCCATTTCCGTCTGGCAATCGCGCAGATCAATTCCCATTTGCACCAGCGAAGCGCGCGTCTGATCTTTTTGTAGCGTCGCACCGACCAATGCTTTTTCTGCCTCCATGTGGCTGGCGGAAATTGTTGTCAGCTCTGTTTCCCGCTCGCCAAGTTCGGTTTCCACGCGCTCCGCTTCGGTGAGCGCTTGCGTCAATTCGATTTCGCGCTGCGCTGCTTCTGCTTCCAGCGCGCGCAATTCGCGCTTCATTCCGAGCGGTCCGGCTTCGGCGGCGCGGCCTCCGCTGACCATGCGGCCCTGGTAATTTGTTCCGTCCGGAGTTACAAAGCAGTACGCCGGATAATCCCGTGCCAAAATTTCCGCGGCGCTGGCCGTTTCCACCAGATACGCCGATTTCAGGCGCGGCAAGAATTGTTTCGCGGCGTGGCCCAGCGGATCGCGGAACTCCACCAGTTTATCCATGCGAGAAATCACGCCCTTCGCGGTTGGGAACGGAATCACGTGTTCTTCGGGAAGCAAATTCAATTTGTTCAGCGAGTCCACGAAGAAAGTTGCGCGGCCGCCGAGTTCTTCGCGCAGCATGGAAACTCCGGTGCGCGCGTGTTCAAACGTTTCCACGACGACGTATTCCAGTTCATCGCGCAGGAAATTTTCGACGGCTGCTTCGTGCAATTCCGCAACTTCGGCGTAATCGGCCAGCAAACCAACGGCGCGGAAATCGCGTCCATTCGCAGCGGCAGAGCCGGAATCCGCATTTGCCGCGAAAAGTTTCTTCACGGCTTCGGCGGTGTACGCCCGGTCGTTCAGAACTTGCTCGAGAGTTGACCGGCGAGCGCGTACGGATGACGCCGCGTCGCGTGCGGCATCGCATCGGACTTCCAATTCCTGACGGCTGTGACGAAGCTCCACGATGCGCGCCTGTACGGCGTGCACTTCGCTTTCGATACGCCGCGCTCGCGCGAAAACTCCCTGATAATGAACTTCCGCGCTTTGATCGCGATCGCGATGATGCAGCGATTCTTCCAGCAAGGCCTGCTCGTCCTTGTGCTTACGGCTCAGCGATTCCACTAGCTGGCCAAGAGCCGCATCGGCCTGCGCGTGCTCGGTTTGCAAAAGCTCCAACTGATCGGTCCAATCGCTGGCGGATTTGCGAAGTGATTCAATGCGCTCTTCGGTCTCCTGCGCGGTTTGTGAATGTTCAATCCCCTGCGCGGAAAGTGTGGCGACGTGAGCTTCGAGCGTGTGCGTTTCAGTGGTGAGCGCTTCCACGCCGGCAAAATGTTCGGCGGCGCGCGCGGCTACGGCGGCAGTTTGTTCTTGGGCCTGCATAATTTGGCCGTCAATTTGCGCGGTGCGCGTATCGAGTTCAGATTTCCGCTGATGATTGAACGAGATGCGATTTTCCGCGCGATCTAACTCCAGCGCCGTCTGATTCAGAATGTTTTGATTCTGGCGAAGTTCGCCATCGAGTTCGTACGTGCGGCTGGTGAGCTTTTCGTGCTCCAGTTCCAGCGCGCCGAGCGATTGCGTCTGCTCGGTTTCCACGGCAATAGTTGTTTGAAGCAGTTGCGCTAGGCGATCGGCTTCGCTATCCAGTTCGCGCGCCTTGCTGGCCATCACCATGCGAAGCAGGCCGCGCATTTGCTCGCGAATTTCCGCGTAGCGCCGCGCTTTGCTGGCTTGGCGCTTCAGCGAAGCAAGTTGCTTTTCCACTTCGACGACGATGTCATGCACGCGCGCCAGATTCAGTTTGCTAGATTCCAGTTTCGCTTCCGCCAGACGCTTCTTGGTTTTGTATTTCGTAACGCCCGCGGCTTCTTCGATGATCGCGCGGCGATCCGAAGCGCGGCTGGAAAGAATTTGTCCGATGCGGCCCTGCTCGATGATCGCGTAGCTATCCGGCCCCAGGCCGACGCCCATGAAAAGTTCCTGCACATCACGCAGGCGCGCCACGCGCCCGTTAATTAAATATTCGCTCTGTCCGCTGCGATACAAGCGGCGGCCAATGACAACTTCGCCGGGCTTTACCATCCTCGCAGGCTTTGTTGCGCGCTTGCGCTTGGCGATGAAGCCCGGCTCGGTTGCGGCCGGTTGTGCAATGTGAATGGAATCGGTGTCGCGTGAGGAAGTGGCGTCGCTCACAGAATCAGCGTCGCTCATTGATTCAACTTCGCCATCAGCGTTTTGTTCGGCGGACGAATCGCTCGCGATTGCTTCCGCAGAATTCTCGTCGTTCGCGCCGGAGTCATTCGTTGTGTCGTCGTGCAAGATGATCGTGTCGCTCGTGATGCGCGACTCGTTCATCAAAGCGCTATCGCTGGCAGCTGCTTCAGACGTCGCGCCAGTTTGCGTGGAGGCAGCGTCGTCCGTTTGTTCAAAAATAAATTTGCCCGCTTCGGCCAGCTCTGGATCTTCGAGAGTGATGATGACTTCGGACATGCCCAGCGGCGGGCGCTTCAGCGTGCCATTGAAGATGCAATCCGACATGCGTTCCGCGCGGAGGCTCTTGTGGCTCTGCTCCCCGAGTACCCACGATATAGCGTCCACTATATTTGATTTTCCGCAGCCATTTGGGCCGACGATGCAAGTCAATCCGGTTCCGCTGAACGTAACCGACGTCCGCTCGCAGAAACTCTTGAATCCGGTGATTTCAACTTTTCTCAGTTTTAGCAAGGTAACCCTTTCCTTTTCAATGACTCACGCGCTGACGTCGACGTCAAAATACGGTACACTTCGACGCATAGAGACGCGCGTTCCTTTGCCTCGACTGGGGGAAAATTTCGACAAAAACTGTGGAGGGACTCTTAGCAGGGCCCATCCGCCTGGCGCTACAAGGGCGGTACGGAAAGAAAATTTATCAGACGCCGCGCCGTTTAGCAAGACACATTCTTATTTATTTCGTGTGGGGTACTGGCGGAGGAGCGGCGGATAGCTGCAGCCAGCGACGACCAGAGTTTGTAGTCTTCGCGCAAACTCAACTCCTCTATCGAGCCAGAACAAGGAAACACATCGCCAGTACAAAACCGGCGATGAAAATGACAAAGGGAACTCGTGAGCAGCCTTTTTGAGGGGCAATGATCCAGTACGTAAAGAACCAGAACCAGGACATGGGTCGCCAGTGCCAAAATCTGTCCTCTTCCATATAGGCCTTCATTCGATTCGTCACAAGGAGCCCCGTGCCCCACGAGCTAAGCAGGAGTCCAAGACCAATCCAGAAGTAGAGATTTGCGCGCGGCACCATAGAGATTAGTTCATGCTTCTGTATTCGCCTCAGTGGTTCGTCATTATGCGCCAGCCGCCGCCGTCGGCGGTGGGCGTGGAGTCCGTGGTTGTGCCGATGATGGAGCCGTCGGCGCGCGTCCAATAATAATTATAGGCGTTGCTGACGGTGCGGCTGCCCCACACGGGATCTTCGGTGGTGGTTACGCCGCGGCGGACCTCCGTATCTTTTTCCATTGCCGCATCGCGGGTTTTGTTTCGCGCTTCCCAACCGGACATCACGTCAAAATTATTGCTTTTTACGACGCTGGCGCGTTCCTGTTGAGCGCGGGCTGCGGCTTGTTGCTGCAAGTTCGCGGCAATCGTGTGCTGCATGTTTGTGATCGCGGAGGTCAGCGCCTGCGCGTCTTTCTGGCTAAGCGCTTCCCACTGGGGATCAAGCTTGAAACTGGAATTCATCGTGTGTAGGATGTACATGGCGTAAGAACCGTCCACTTCTTTTTTCACCGTGAAGCCGCTGATCTGCCACACAAACCACATGGCGACGCCCGGCCCGCGAGGGCCAGCGAGAAGTGTAGTCGCCGTTGCGTAGCCGTAATCTTCGCCGCAGCGAAAATAAATTTCTCCGGCCGAGGCTTGCACGACGGCACCCGCAGCGTCGGCATACAGTTTCGCCTGCGCGTTCATCTCCGCCGTTTCTTTTTGCAACTGTGTGCCACCTGTAACGGTTGCGCCGGGGCATAGTTTCTGCGTCACGTAAGTTTGCGCGAATTGTTGCCCGGTTTGGAAACGCGCGAGCAGCACAGGCCCGCCCCACGCGGCTCGAACCGTTTGCCCTTCGCGCTGGCCCGCCATGTTGGTCATTTGATTCGGCACTTCGTGCGGAATAATATCCGCGTCGTTCATAAACATTTTCACGCGGCCGTCGGCGGTTGTCGAGCGTATGGTGTGCGTGATGTCCACGGCCGAGCGGCGATTTGCGCCGCCGGAAGTATGCCAACCCTGCGGCACGCTGACGGTGAATGCGCCTTCGCGCGGGTCGCGCCAGGTGGTGAAAATCACCACGGGCAGAATTTTATCCGCGCTGCCGCCTTGTTGAACGGCATTCGGTGGGGTAGCGTGAGCAGCACGCGAATCGCGCGCTGAAAACGCCAGCGTGGCGCATAGCGCCGCAAACGCTACGAAGGGAATCGCCATGCGTGCGCTTCGTTCACGCGTGGAAAATCTGGAATGAAAAAATCGTCCAGACTTTTTATTCATGACGCAAGCGCTCCGATCGGAATTGTGTCTGGCACGCGAGATTGATTTTCTGCGCGGCAGTATACACCCGGAAAGAATTCGGGCGAGGAATTGAAATCTAGGGTTTTATTTCGGCGCACGCATTTGCGCACGGGCGGATCGGCGGCTGAAGGCGCGTTGGCTGAGCGACGGGCACGCCAGTGTGCCGTGCATTGGCAGGGCTGGATGGAATTCCGAATTCTCGACCGATCTAATCGACCTGACTCTCTAATACAAAGTACTTGACAATAAAGAGCAATGAGCTATCTTACGGCCAGCGGGTTTCAAATATCGACTCGGAGGCCGCTAATGGAAACTCCACATCGAACTGAATCAGAAGGATTCGGGAAATCGCCGTCGGGTCCATTCCGAGAATTGCTTGCCGATGCGATCCGATATTGGGAGCGGCGGCGTGTGATCTACAACTTGATTCTCATCGGGATCGTAACTGCGTGGATCGTAGCGTCGTGGCCGCATTTTCGCCCGGCAATGAATTTGTTTTCGCTGCTACGCCTCATTGTTCTTGGATTCATCGCGAATGCGCTCTACTGCGGTGCCTATTTCGTGGATATTCCTATGCAAAGTTCCGCTGCTGGCGCCGCGTGGCGGCGTTGGCGTTGGGGCCTGTGGGTGTTCGGAACTCTTCTGGCGATTCTGCTGACGAATTACTGGATTGCTGACGAAATCTATCCGTTTGTTAATTGATCCAGCGAGAACCGCTCTCCGGAGTTACGATGATGCGCTCTGGCTCCTGTAGCTCGCGTTCGCCGAACGCGGGGATTTTTTCCGGCGAATTGTAGGCCAAAACCAAACAGCCCAAGGCGCGGCGCAGTTAGTATTCGTGTGATTTGACGATGTTGGAATGGGCGCGTGAAGAAGCCCGGCGTTCGGCGAACGCGGGCTACAGAGTAAGAATCATTTAGGCAACAAAAAAGCCCGCACAGTCTCAGCGGGCGCGCCATTCAGAGACACCTCTTCTCCACAAACAGACTCCATAAATTGCAAATGTGTCAAATCCCCGCGGCGGTATCAGGTTGACGCTCAATCATCCGGGTTGCAGAGCTTTCCACCAGCGGCGCAGAGCTACAATCGTCCAGGCAATTTCCACGACGCCGAACGGCCACGCGCCCTGCAGGAATCCGTAAATCGAGCTGAGCACGCAGGCAATCGCAAACGCGAAAATCCACCACGGGCCGCGGTCTTCCAACGCGTAACTGACGAGCGCCGCGGCTACGGCGAACAGTCCGAATAGGGAGAGTGGGTCGAGGGTCATTTTTCTGTTGCGAGATTGATTATAGAACAATCCGTCGCCGTGCGTTTGCGAGGTTGAGGAGCGTCGGCTAGAATGCCGAGACACTTTATATAGGCTCGCACGACATGGCGGCGGAAATACGACTTCACAATACGATGGGCGGCAAGAAGGAGGCGTTCACTCCTTTGAAGCCGGACGCGGTGCGCATTTACACCTGCGGACCGACGGTGTATGACTTCGCGCACATCGGAAATTTCCGCACCTTTATGTTTCAGGATCTGCTGCGGCGATTTTTGCGGGTGCGGGGCTACAAAGTTTTTCAGGTAATGAATCTGACGGACGTGGACGACCGCATTATCGCGCATGCGGCGGCCGCTGGAAAAAGTATTCGCGATTTCACCGACCAGTACATCAAGGCGTTCACGGAGGATTGCCGCGCGCTGGGGCTGGAGCCGGCGGAAAAGCTGGTGCGCGCTACGGATCACATTGAAGAAATGGTCGCGCTGATTGAAAAGTTGCAGACGAAAAACTTTACGTATCCGATCGATGGCTCGATCTACTACCGCATCGCCCAATTTCCAGCATACGGAAAGCTCAGCAAAATTGACGTGAGCGGAATGCAGACCGGCGTGCGCGTGGACGTGGACCAGTACGAAAAAGAAGACGCGCGCGATTTCGCGTTGTGGAAAGCGCCGAAGCCCGGCGAATTTTTCTGGGAAACGCGCATCGGCAGCGGAAGGCCGGGATGGCACATTGAATGCTCGGCGATGGCCATGAAATATCTGGGCGAAACGCTGGACATTCACACCGGCGGCGTGGATCTGGTGTTTCCGCATCACGAAAATGAAATCGCCGAATCCGAAGCGGCCACCGGAAAACAGTTTGTCCGCTACTGGCTGCATGCCGAACATTTGCTGGTGGATGGACAGAAAATGTCCAAGTCGCTCGGCAACTTTTATACGCTGCGCGATTTATTCAAGCAGGGACACAAACCGTCGTCGGTGCGATTGCTACTGGCGTCGGTGCCGTATCGCCGGCAATTAAATTTCACGATGGAAGGATTGCAGCAGGCGGCAAGCTCGGTCGAGCGATTGCGGCAGTTCATGATTCGGCTGGCGGAAATTAAGAGTGGCGCAAAGAAAGCCGACGATAAAATTGTGGCGCGCGTTCGCAAGGCTGAAGAAGAGTTCGACGCCGGCATGGCTGATGACTTGAATACCGCCCAGGCACTGGCCGCGGTGTTTGCACTGGTGCGCGATACGAACATCGCGATGGAATCGGGCAAATTGAGCGCCGCTGATGCGGAAGTCGTCCGCAAAGCAACGATGGGCTTCGACGAAATATTCGCCGTGCTGAAAGATGATGATACGGAGCGTCTGCGCGCGCTGGGATTTGCTTCTGAAGCGAGCGGGCCGAGTGACGAGGAAATTAACGCCCTGGTGGCGAAGCGCGTGGCCGCGAAAAAGAGTCGCGATTTCGCGGAATCGGATCGCATCCGAGACGAATTGGCCGCGCATGGTATCGTTTTGGAAGATACGCGGGACGGCGTGCGTTGGAAACGGAAGTAGGTGCGGTAAGATAGGCGTTCTGGATTTATTCGCGATCAAAATGAAACTTGAAAATCACAATCCGGTTCCCGCGCACCACAAGCCGTCGCAGGACCGTCCCAACCTTTACGGCGCTGCGTAAGTGACCCTCCTAGTAGTCCGCGTACTTTTCTCAATCGAAAAATATTCGGCCGCTTAGCTTGTGTTGCACGCATAGATACATCCTGGGAGGACAGAATGTCGAAGAACTCCAAGAAGAAGGCTGCCGCAGTAACGAAATCGAACGCGATGGCGAAGTCCGCCTCATCGAGAAGTGCCTCCGCAGACGGAAGACTCCCCAAGCTAATCACTTCGCTGCCCGGGTCGCAGGCGAAAAAGATTCTTCAGTTGGACGACCAATACATTTCTCCCTCGTACACGCGCGGATATCCGCTGGTGGCAAAGTCGGGACGCGGCGCGACGATCCAAGATGTGGACGGCAACGTGTTCCTGGATTTTGCCGCCGGAATCGCCGTCTGCGCCACGGGACATTGCCATCCTGAAGTGGTGGCCGCAATTCAGAAGCAGGCCGCCGAGCTGATTCACATTTCCGGCACGGATTTTTATATTCCCAATATGGTAGAGCTGGCGGAGAAGCTGGCGAAGATCGCCCCGGGCAGTGAGGCGAAGAAAGTTTATTTCGGTAACTCCGGCGCCGAAGCGATTGAAGCGGCGATGAAGCTGGCTCGCTATCACACGCATCGCGAAAAATTCATCGCGTTCTACGGAGGCTTCCACGGCCGAACATTCGGCGCGCTTTCGTTGACGGCGTCAAAGGCGGTGCAGCGCAAAGGATTTGGCTCGCTGCTTTCGGGAGTGTTTCACGCGCCGTACCCCATCGCATATCGCGGCGTGACCACTGAAGATTGCATCCATTTCATCGAGCGCCGGCTATTCCGCTGGGTTGTGGATCCAGACGACGTGGCCGCAATTGTCGTCGAGCCACTGCAGGGCGAGGGCGGATACCTTCCCGGGCCGCCGGAATTCCTGCAGGCGCTGCAGCAAATCACGCGGCGTCACGGAATCCTTCTGATCGCGGACGAAATACAATGCGGCATGGGACGCACTGGAAAATGGTGGGGCGGCGACCACGCGGGAATCGAGCCGGACATTATTTGCGTGGCGAAGGGGATCGCCAGTGGCATGCCGCTTTCGGCGGTGATCGCGCGCGCCAGCGTAATGGATTGGAAGCCGGGCGCACACGCGTCCACATTCGGCGGGAATCCCGTGTGCATCGCGGCGGCGCTCGCCACGATAAAATTAATTGAAGGCGGCTACATGCAGAATGCGGCGCGCATGGGCGAATTTCTGCTGAAGCGCATGGAGGATTGGCCCGAGAAGCACAAAATTGTTGGCGACGTGCGTGGACGCGGCTTGATGATCGGCGTCGAACTGGTGCTGAATAAGAAAACGCGCGAGCGCGCGCACGATTTGCGCGACCGCGTGGTGGATCTGGCGTTCGAGAAAGGCGTCCTGCTGCTGGGCGCGGGAGAAAACACCGTGCGCATCGCTCCTCCGCTGCTGATCGATCAGGAGCAGGCGGAATTTGCGGCGGGCGTATTGGAAGAGTGCATTACGATGGTGGAGAAAACTTTGTAGCGAGAGACAAAGAGGCAGGGAAGCAGGAAGTTAGACAAGACGTGACGATTCACAGCAGAGACGCTGAGAACGCTGAGAGGTTTGCAGAAATATATGCGTCTACGCCGCGCAGACCTGAACGGAAAGGTCCGCGCCAGCCATACAATCCCCCAAAATATCTGCGCTAGTCCGCGACGTTCCACACGTACAGGAAATTGGCGTCGGCAGCGGTGGCGACTTTGCGTGATTCCTTCCGCGTGGCGCGATTCAGCGCGGAGCGCACCTTTTCTTTTGACTCCGTCAGTTCGGCGAGGGGAACCTTCAGCGCGGAACCGACTTTCAAATTGTCGAGATCCTTCAGAATTGTGGTCACGATCAACTTGTGCTTTCCATTTCGCCCTTGCGGAATATTGGCCTGCACCATGGTCTTGAAATGCATAGGAGCAGTTTTGATTGGATTGCTTGCCATGTCGTCCTCCTTGACGATAGACACGCTAACATAACGAGTCGCTATCGTATCTCAGCATAAAAGGATCTGGCAAGTAAAATAAATTAACGTAAGACTATCGCGTCGTGGGTGGGGGATCGTTACTGGGCCGCGATGTTGCGCTAATCGCGCGGTACTTCTGGCCCAAAAGATATGCTCGGAAACTTAAAGAGCTCACCCGTATCACTTGCACCCTGCTAGCGTCTACGACATTTGGTGGAGGGGTGGGTGATGCTGAACGCGAAGACACATTACGAACAGGTTCCGTTGACAGAAGTTTTGAAATGGAGCGAACGGGACACGCCGGAAATCGCGGCCGAACAGGCAGTTGAATCCCAAACAGAAAAGCTGGAAGCGCCCGTTCTTGAGAACGTCATTCCGGCAAAATGAGGTTAGTCAATGATGGTCCAGTCCTTGCTCGACATTTTCCGCGTAGAAAGCCAGGGCGTGCGCTGGCTGGAATCATCGGCATCGCCGGATGAAGCCAATGCGCGTATCCAACAATTGGGCGTGCGAATTTCCGGCGAGTATGTGGTGTTGAACCACGCAACGGGAGCGAAGCTGGTGATTAAGATCGATGTTGGCGGCCGGGTGGCGGGCAACTAATTAGGGGTCTATCGAAAAGGAGACAAGCCTTGGAAGACAGTGAACTGAAATACCCGGATTGGCAGGTCCCCCTGCAAGAAGTCATCCTGGAACTTGACCTTCATAAATTGCCCGGGAAGATACAACAGATCGAAACGCTTATTTTCGAGCGGCTACAGCAGTTGCGCATCAGCAAAGACGGGGCAGGCGAGCGGGAGGCAATCAATGACTCTCTGGACGTCCTGCGTACCGTGAAACGAGAGCGGCTGCAATTCCCCGATTGGAAGTAACCTTAGGTATCCGCGAACCAGTTCCTACAGTGATTCTCGTATGTAGTTCCCGCCACATACTTGCTATCAACAGGCCTCTTACGCCTGGCAGCCAGTGCCCCAACTGACTTGCGAGACGATCGAGGGCGCGCGCGTGGAAATCGACGTTGATCCGAAGAAGCATGGCGTCGGCAAAACGGTATTGGTTGTGGATGACAATGCCGCGATACGGAAGATGATTGCGGCCGCGTACCTGTCAGATGGACTTAAGACCTGCGGAGAGGCGGAAAACACCAAGGAGGGCGTCGAACTAGCCAAGAAAATTCATCCTGACATAATCGCGCTTGACCTTTCGATGCCGGTGATGAACGGGATGGAAGCCGCGTCGGAATTACGAAAGATCTGCCCAAAAACGCCGATCATTCTGTTCACTCTGCACGGAGACGGTCAGGCTCAAACTGAAGTCTCGAAAGCAGACGTCAACGTAGTACTCTCAAAGACTACACCGCTGCAGCAGCTGATTATAATTGCGCACAGGCTACTGGGCGCGCCGGACTGAGCGCGGATTTCCCCGCAGATATTCTGCAAGCAATTGCGTCTACGCGAGGAACTTCGCGAGGGGCTCCCAATAATTTCCTTTCCAGCCGACGACCAGGTTTTCAGCGTCACCCTTCGGAAAGCCGGTGTGGTCGAACACAATTTTGGATCCCGCGCCTTCGTCCACGAACGCGAATTTCGCAATTGAATAGGCGCCCGCGTCCCAATAGGAGACTCGCCAGGCCTGGACGATGCGCTCGTTCGGCACAAGTTCGAGCTGACGTCCGATTATAAAGCCGCCGAAAAGTTTGAACGCGCCGCCCACTTCGCGGCTGATTTTCGCCGGTGTCATGTCTTTGATCATGCCGGATTTCATCGCGGCGCTAAGCTCCACCACTTCATTGAATTGTTTTCCGTCCGTGATCGCATCGTAAACGCGCTTGCGGCTGGCGGCGAAAGTGTTTTCCATGTGAATGGATTCCGCGGCGTGAGAAATGTCGTCTTCGGGTCGCGCCCAGGATTTGCTAGCGCCCAATGTTAGAGCTCCGACCGCGATGGCTGCACTGGAAATGAGTTGGCGGCGCGTTGGTGGATTAGCTGGTGCGGTCAAATTGGTACTGGCACTCGCGTTCATCTTCACGGATCCTCCTCGTTACTTACAGTCGTTGTTTCTCGCATGAGAGTACCGCGCCGGGAGGTATTGGAAACAATAATTTGTTGTTGAGCGGGAGTCATCGCGTCTTCCGGCTCTTCAGAGGTAGAATAAGTTTTCGCGCGTCGAGGGGCACTACGTGATATGTCAGAACTTCCGATTCTACGCTCGGTAACTCCCGCGGATTTCGCGCAGTGGCAGCGGCTCTGGCAAGGTTACAACCGCTTTTACGGGCGCGATGCGTTTCCGGATGAGATTACGCGGTCAACGTGGTCAAGATTTTTTGATGCGTACGAACCGGTTTACGCGATGGTCGCTGAAAAAATGGGCAGCTTCTCGGCATGGTGCATTATCTTTTTCATCGCAGCACGATTCAGATAGGCCCGACGTGCTATTTGCAAGATCTGTTTACGAATGAAGCGGCGCGCGGAAAGGGAATCGGCCGCGCGCTGATCGAGGCGGTCTATCAACGTGCCAGAGATGTCGGGTGTCCGCGCGTTTACTGGCAGACGCACGAAACAAATCTGACGGCGATGAGATTGTACGACAAGATTGCCGAGAGATCGGGATTTGTGGTGTATCGCAAAATAGTTTCAGAGTAAGTGGGCGTGAGAAGATCGTCGTGCGCCACCGCAGACAGATTTTACGAAGTAAATTGGCGGCATCATGCCTCTATTCGCACGAATGATGTTTGTGACTGTAAGCATGCGGGCGCGGCGCGGACTTTCGTCGCCGGACGCGAACGAATTTCGCGCGGGCCAAACACGCACAGAAGAATCTGAACCGGCGGCAAAGCACGCGGCGCGGCGCGCAGGCGTCCGCGGAGAAACTTATGTGTATCGGTATTTGCGGCGGCACGGATATGTGATTGTTTCGCGCAACTTCACCGTACCGGGCGTGAAAGGCGAGATTGATTTGGCTGGATATGACGGAAAAGTGCTGGCGTTTATTGAGGTGAAGACGCGCACGAGCGACGCGCATGAAAACGCGGAGAATGGCGCGAAGCGAGTGCTGCCTGAGGACGCGATGACTGGCGGGAAACGACACAACCTGGTGCGCATAGCACACATGTTCATGACGGAGTGGCGAATCAAAGATGGAGCTTGCCGATTCGATATGCTGGCGGTCGAATCGCAGCCGGGGAAATCGCCGGTGGTGCGTCTGCACAAGGATTGTTTTGGCATTTCGGGAAATGTTTGAGACTGCTTACCTCTATTGAACCTACCTCGTCCGCGCGCGTTGCGCGCGCACACTCTGCTGCATACAATGTTAGAGACATCTGAGATTACTGAGCCGTGAGTGGACGGCGTCAGGTTTCCGCATCTGCGTTTCGTCGAACGAAGCTTTTTGTAGACGGGAGGATCGTTTGCCTGAACTGCGTAAGGACCCGATCACCAATCGCTGGGTGATTATTTCCACGGACCGCGCGAAGCGTCCTTCAGATTTCGTGCGCGAAAGCGTGGAAATTCACAATAAGGGCGTGTGCCCGTTCTGCTACGGAAATGAGAACAGAACGCCGCCCGAATTACTGGCCTATGGACGCAACGGCGGCGACGCGAACTCGCAGGGCTGGCGCGTGCGTGTGGTGCCGAACAAATTTCCAGCGCTGGGAATCGAAGGCGATTTGGATCGCAGCGGTGAAGGATTATTCGATCGCATGAACGGAGTGGGCGCGCATGAAGTGATCGTCGAAACGCCGGATCACAATATGACGCTGGCGCGTCTGGACGAGAAATCCATTCTGGACGTGCTGTTCGCGTTTCGCGACCGCATGCTCGATCTGAAGAATGACAAGCGCTTCCGCTATATTCTGATTTTCAAGAATCACGGCGACGCCGCAGGAGCTTCGCTGGAGCACACACACTCGCAATTGATTGCTCTGCCGATTGTGCCCAAGCGCGTGCGCGAGGAAGTGGATAACGCGCGCAAATATTACGAAGAAAAAGAACGCTGCATTTTCTGCGACATGATTCGTCAGGAGCGCGAAGAAAGCATTCGCGTGATTGTGGAAACTCTGGAGTTTATCGCGCTCGCGCCCTACGCTCCGCGCTTTCCCTTCGAGGTCTGGATTCTGCCGAAGCAGCACAGCTCGTCATTTGAAAACAATCAGACGCCGGTGTTCGGTGCACTGGCGCGGGCACTAAAGGATATTTTGATGCGCCTTGAAACGGTGCTCGATAATCCCGCGTATAACTTGATGATTCACACGTCTCCGATTGGCGAAGAATTGAATCAGCACTATCACTGGCACATCGAGCTGATTCCCAAGCTCACCAAAGTGGCGGGATTCGAGTGGGGCAGCGGATTTTATATTTGTCCCACGCCGCCGGAAGAATCGGCGCGGTTTTTGCGCGAGGCGGCCGTGCCGGTGTTGAAGGCGTAAGGCGCCAGTGGCGTGTTTTGCGGACCGTTCCCCGAGCGCAGAGCAAGCCGACCTTTCTGCCGTTTTTGCGGGAGGTGCCCCCCTAGTTTTTATATCAATATCAAAACAAAGGACTTAGGTCGTGCGATGGTGTTAAGAATATCAAACTAAAGGAGTCTAGATTGATATTCTTACGGACTGTCCCCGAATCGCGCGATTTTTATATCTGTATCGGTGTGGCCAAATATGTGCGAGAGGATTCACGCGAGAGCGTAGTGCCGGTATTGAAGGCGTAGAAACCAGCGTCAGCCGGACACCGCCGCTCGTGGAGGCGAAATGCTTCGGCGCAAGCAAATCATCTTGGGATCGCTGATCGTTCTGCTGGCGTCTGAATTCGCTTACGCGAGCGGTTCCCCACCGCAAACGCAGGAACCAACTGCGACGAAGGATCGGCCACTCATAGAGGTCGACCTGCACAAGTTCGCTGATGCAAATTGGAATCCGACTAACGGCAACACGCCAGGGGCACGCTCGGATCTGCAATCTATTTCGCAGATGGCACTTCACTAGTTTGGTCGTGGCTGACTCGAGACAATGCACCTTCACCGTGGAGTAAGGACGTTTCGCCTCCGCCGCAACCTGCGCACCTTCACGCAGTGCTGCTTGATGCACTTACGGGCGAGGAAAGAGCTAAACAGGATTGGTCCTTATCTTCGTCCGCAGTTCGTTACGAACTGGTACAAAACGGAAACTTTCTCACTTGTATTGACAACAAAATCCGTCTCTTCTCAGGCGAATTTCAATTATTACGAGAAGTGGAGCTAGCGCCGCCAGGCATATGTTCGCGTTTGGTATATTTGGCCGTTTGTGGAGTTTCCCCTAGCAGGCGTTCCATTCTCGTTTCCTCTATTTCAAGACAAGAACGTATTAGCGAGATACTCGACACCCGCGCGTTGACGGCGATTTCGACCGCGAACGAAGACAAGTCTGTAACGATTACGGCTATCTCGGACCATTGGCTCGTCGGACTCTGCGGAAATCCATGGGAGGTCTGCATTCGCAAGGTGGATGGATCATGGAAGGCTTTCCGTTTCGCGGGACCAGAAAATCAGCCAACCCGCGTCCTGGGACGAGCATACTTTGTGAATGATGAGACGGTCTTAATTTGCCGACTAAACGAGATGGCCGTAGCAAATGTGGATGGTTCGGTGATCTTTCGGGTGAACCTGCCGAAGGATAGATCCTGTGAGAATAGTCTGCCTGCCACGTCCAGCGAAGGCGGGCGATTTGCGATGATGGAAAACAGACAATTGGGGATCGACGAGTTTTTCGACATGGGCCCATTTTGGACCGACGACAGAATCCTTGTTTACGATGTCTCCGAGCAACGTGCCGTTTTCGCGGTGAAGGTCAACGGTGCGTCTCAGTGGCCGTCATCGAGAACACATAGCAACGAATTTGCCCTCTCGCCGGACGGCAAACGGCTCGCGGTAGTCTCGGATGGCATTCTGAATGTCTATAAACTTCCCGACCGTCAGGCCGCCCGTTAGGCGATCAGTACCGCCAACTTTTCACGTCCGCACCCGCGGGCGCGGTCTTTAGCATTTGCTCTTCGGCGGCTCTTAGGACGCGCTGAGTAAATGTTAGTCCACCTTCGCGGGTGATGGATCCCGGCGGGCCGGTGTAGCAATGCGGTTGGTCAACTCCGTAATCGAAGTCGGCGGTGTAATGCGGATTCGCGGAAGCTTCAAGCGAATGCTGCATGAGGTGCACCGCGTGATCCAAATAATATGTGTCCGCGGTGCCTACCGTTACGTGAAGTTTGCCGACAAGCTTCGGGCCGAGCGTTTTCCAATCGCGTTGCATGATGTAGGTCAGATCGTAATGATCACGCCAGTACGGAACGACATCTTTATTAATCACGCCCGTGAGCGGATCCCAAATTTCCACGGGGTATCCATCCTTGCCAACGGGACTGAACACCGCTTGCCAAATGTCCCACTGTTCGCCGGAACGTCCATGCGTGCCGAGCACCAGCTCCCAGCGATTTGAGCCTTCGGTCGTCGCTTCAATAATTCCATTTGCGGCGCGCATTTCAGGTTGCGCGATGCGACCGAACGGGCCGATCGTCCAATAGGCGTTCTTGTCGTCGTAAACATTCACGGACTGGTAGCCGTGAAAATCCACGGGATCAGGACACGCGCCCCACGCGCCGTTGTAATCATCGGGATAAAAAATCTGCGTTGCCAAAGTTTCCCAGCCGCCGGTTGAGCCGCCATAAATCGCGCGCGCCCATCCCTGGCCGATGCCGTGAAATTCTTTTTCGATGTACGGAATCAGTTCGCGATTGATGGCCTCGCCGTACGGGCCGACGTTTGCCGAATCCACGGCATAGGAATCATCGTAATAAGGATTCGCGTGCTGAATGATCAGAAGCAACATGCGCGGAAGCTTGCCGGTAGTCCAATCCTGATAAAACTGGTAAGGAATTTGCATGCGCGCGAGCTGCGCGGCGGGTGTTTGCGCATTGGGCGGCTGCGTGCGGAAAACATAATCGCGCTGAAAGTGTCCGTGATTTACGAGCAAAGGATATCGCGCGTTGGGATGTGTCGCCCATCCTTCCGGCAGAACCACGATCGCGCCCAAGTACATCGGATGTCCCCAGAATTTCGTGAGCACCTGGCTTTGAATTCTTACGTGCTTTACCCATTCGGTATCTGCGGGCGGAACGATCGGCGGGACGACTTGCGTCAAATGAATTTCGATTGTTTTGGGTGACTGCGGATCGATGTGAATCTTCTCGGGCTTGCTATAGAAATTTCCGGGCTTGGTGTTCCAGTGCTGGCCTTCGCCTTCATCCATCGGCAGCTTGACGGTGTGTCCATCCGAGCGTTTGAACGTGGTGTATTTGTTCAGCACGCCCTGAATCCAATAATCGCCCGCGGGCACATCGGCGAAACTGTGCAGCGGATAGCCTTGCGCGTCAGCGGGAATTGGGGCTTTTTGTCCGGGCGCGAGGCCGTCAATATCCGCGCCAAAGATTTGCTGGGACTGTGCTTCCTCTTCGACAATCTGCGTGCGCGGCTCGCGATCATTAGTCGTGGAGATGACGACGAATACGCGGCTATCCAATGGAGTAGCGCTGAGTTCCGGTCCGAACGAAACGACAAATGGCGCTCCGGAATTTTTTGCTTGCGGCGCGTGAGGCGCGGCCAAGAAAATCGCGGAACCCGCCGTGAGTGCCACGAGACACGCCAGCGCGTATCCAACAAATTTACGAGCGGCGCTGCGCGATTGGCGCGGCGCATTTTGTGAAGAACGAAGCATCGGCATTTTCCTCCGCGAAAAGTGAATCACGAATTAGGAGCGGCGCAATTGTAACCGAGTGTTCACGGAATGTCTGCGGGAAGCTCACCAACTGATCAACGAAAAGTTGTGATCGTCACCGCTTCGCACCGCGCGCGGAATCCGCTATACTGCGATTACTCCGCGCGGTAGATGTTAGCGGCGGCATCGCGGGGCAAGTTCAGTCAGGGGCGCGGTACCCAAGTGGCCTAAGGGAGAGGTCTGCAAAACCTCCATTCGTGGGTTCGAATCCCACCCGCGCCTCCAAATTTTCGCCTTTGTTTTCTATTAGTTGACGGCTTCGGCTTTCCCGCGTAACTTCTGCGTAGCCTTCGTTTCGAAAAGCACGAGTGGATCTCGCGCCCAAGCCCGCTCTAGATCGGCTTCGATTTGACGCTGCCGAGCGTCCGTCCAAGCCGAGTAATACTTCTCGGTCACTTTGACGCTTTGATGCCCAAGAAGAATTGCGACACGTTCAATAGGAATACCTGCGAGCAACAGTTCGGCTGCGAACGTATCCCGGAATCTGTGCCCGTGGCCGTCGGATATCTTTGCAAGCCGGAAAAGTTTCCGGAGTCGCTTCTGCCAACTGCCAATAACACCGTCCAACGAACCCGAGCCGTTCCAGAAGAAATTTGTTGGCGTCACTCGCGGAATAGTGTCCAGCACCTGAACCACAAACTCAGGGAGCACCGTGTAAACAGGGACGCCAGTTTTTTGCGTGTAAAGAAATAACTTGTTTCCGTTGAGCTTGTCACTCGCAAGCTTTACTGCATCTCCGATTCGCATTCCGCTGTACCGCAACACGAGTTGTCCTTCGCCACAATTCAAAACGGGTCGGATTCCGCGCCCTCACTTGTTCTTCCGTGATCTTGAATGGGAAAAAATGCGAGGCACGTGCTAGAAGCATCGCGTTTTGCGTAAACCGAGACAAGGGACTCCCAGCTGAGAATTGGTGGAATGATACCGTTTACGCCGCCCGGTCGTAACGGTGATGCAGACCGCCGCACCGAGGAAACGCGACAACGCTGCCGCGCTCCTGCGAGCGCAATCGATTTCGCGGAGTTTGCTTCTTTAGGCCGAGATGAGTGCGGTCCTCATGGTAATAGGCGACATATGCTGCGAGCAGCCGTTTCAGATGGGCTTCGTTGAGCGGGATCACGTGATCAAGCAAATCGTGCCGGCAACTCTCGACCCATCGTTCTGCCACGCCGTTCTGCCACGGACTCTCAATCGAGGTACGGACAGGTTTCATCTCCAGCGAGCGGACCGCCGCAGCAACTTCAACGCTGAACTTGGAATCACGATCAAAGATCAAGAATCTTGGACCAGCTACAAAGGGAAACGCTTCTCGCAGCTGTTGAATAACCCAAGTGCTCGTAGGATGGCGCGTGACATTGAAATGCAGAATCCGCTGACGGTCATGGCTGATGACGAAGAAACAGTAGAGCAAGCTGAAAGTTACCGTCGGGACTGTGAAAAAGTCCATCGCTGCGATAGCTTCGCGATGGTTTCTCAGAAACGCGAGCCATCGTTTAGCCTGTTTTGGATCTCTCGGCGCGCGCCGAATCCAGCGGGAAATGGTTCTCTCGAAAACATCGAAGCCCAGCATCAAGAGCTCCCCGTGAATTCGGGGTGCGCCCCAGGTTGGATTCTCCGCAACCATCCGAAAAATCAGATCGCGGACTTCTTTGGAGATTCTCTTCCGTCCAATCACACGTCGTGCCCTCGAGATCGCACGCCAATACAGAGCGAATCCAGCGCGGTGCCAACGAACCACAGTTTCCGGGCTTACTACGATGAGAGCTTGCTTCCAGCCAGACCAAAACCTGCTCGCAAGAACCCAGAAGAGCTTATCGAGCACCCTAAGGCGTGGCCTCGGGTGCTTCCGTTTAAGTACGGCGAGTTGTTGTCGAAGAACCAGGTTTTCAAGCAGGAGCGTCCGGCGAGCACGAAGACTTCGAAGAATGGATGCCAGAAGGAGGCAAATTGTGCGAAACATTACGTTGTGCTACCGCAATGTCGGTGTGGATTTCAATGAGCTATACTCTTGATTCCAAAGGCGGACAGAGTTTTGGCGAGGGACAGGACTTTGAAATTGGACGGAAAATTGTTTTTGCCCTTCCTTTATTAGCGGTACGCCGTCTTTCATTCGTGGGAAAATCAAGTCGAAGGTATGGGTCATTTTTTCGCTCATGTCGACACGAATCGGTTTTACCTGGCTTCCGTCGTCGGTGACGAGCGACGCATCCAAGTTACCCTCGGCGACCCTTCGCATGCGTGCTCAGCGCACAACATTGTTGCCGTCCCTAAGAAAGGATTCATAGCGGCGGCGGTATTCGGCTTTGTAGAGGGCGACGGAGTGGTCGAAGCTAAACGGCGAAATGTTGGGCTTCTTAGACCAGGTGATTTGGACATCGCGTGTTGTAATCGGGAGCGTGACTTGATCGCCAACGATCGGAAGCGGCTTGCCATCGGCAGCGATGTTGGTCACGTTCATGAACCACGGCAAGTGGAGCACAAGCTTCGCCGGGCCATCGCTGAAATGATCTTCCAAACTGAGCCTGGCCTGATTCGCTGACACGAAGCGCAATGAGAAATTCACCTGCCCGAAATTAGTTGGCGCACGCCGAACGGAGATCTCTTTTCCGGCAACGACCCACGCGGGTGAAATTACCGAGAGCAAGTGCAAATCGTCGCCTTGCTCGCGGACCAACATGTTGCGCAGCAGCGCGCGATACTTCGCCGCGAACCAACCATGCGGCGCGAGGTTCTGTCCGAAGTCGCGCGCGCCCCAGGGAATCACGTCATACTCAAATCCGGCGTGCGTGGAACTGGTGTGCAGGAGAATGGCGTAGAGTTCTTCGAGCGCGGTTTGCTCGTCGCCTCGGATCACTTCCGTCTCCGTATTTTTCATGGTGAGGTAATGGTGCAGCCAGCGGCCGTCGCCGTAGGTCATGATACCTTCCTGATATTTTGAACGCGTGGCGCGGAGCGTTGCGGTAACCTTGGGATCGTGCGGATCGAGGATCGCCTCCGGATAAACACTTAGCATGTTGCCCCAATCCTGGCCGCCGGAAGCGTCGAGACCGGGAGGAATGTATCCGCCGGTTGACGCAGTGATTTTCTCGAGCTGGCGCACGAGAGCGGCGAGAAAATCGCTGTATTCACGCCGCCAGGCGTCGGCGTCATCCTTGTGTCCCAGTCCATCGGCGATGGCGATGGCATTCTTCAATCCCGCGAGTGCCCAGAAATTGTGGCCGGTAACGTGGCCGGAGATGTCCTCGTTGTCGCCGGGCGTGGTTGCGGGAACCAGGTGGAGCGGATCGCTGCGCCGCGCGGCGATCAGCCAAGCGACCGCTCGCTGCACCGCCGGATAGACCTGTGCAGCGAACGCGGCGTCGTGCGTGATGCGGTAGTGCTCGCCGTAGGCCCACATGGTTTGGCCCCAGCCGTCGAACTGGCCACCTTGCGAAACGAAATTGCCGTCGGGCTGCTGCCAGCGAGCGAAAAAATTGAGATCCTGGCGCGCGATGTCGTGATAGCCGCTCAAGTCATACATGCGCACGATGTAGGAAGAGTCGCGCAGCCAGAAGGCGTGATAGTGAAACTTGTTGACGGTCTGGATGTAGTCTTCGCCGACTTTGTCGCGAGCGATCAGATCGTAGACGAGGTTTGCTTTGAACGAGTCGGCGACTTTATTTTCGGGCAAGGAGATGTCGATGCCGCGGGCGAATATCTTGTCCCAGAAGTCTATGGTACGCTGGAGATAGTCGTCGAATTTCGCGGCGCGCAGCTGCGCGACATACGGATCGTCCCCATCGAGTGGCGCATAGGGCATTTTGAAATTGAGAGTAGTTTCTTCGCCACCGGCGATGGGCAATTTGTACTGAGCGATTCCGGCGGGAGTTGTGGGGAGGACGTGCAGCTTGCGGGGCCGGGAATCGGGTTTCGCAGGGTCATCATCTTTAAGCGTGACGAACCGTGCTGGATCGGGCAAGGAAGGATAGAGATAGAAAATTTTGGAGTCGCGCAGGAATGCGTCGTTCGAGAAACCGTAAGTCCATTCAGGATTGAACTCTACGCCCGCTTGTTCGTAGCCTCCGGGATGTGAAGATTTGGCCGGGCGGCGGAATCGATTGTCGCCGGTACCGCCAGAGTGATTTGATTCGGGCTGATAGCGTGCGGCCACGGAAAGGTATGCGACGCGACGCTTGGTGTTCGTATTGTGCACGGTGACGCGGACGAAGTTGACAAGCGGACTTTCCGGATTTCCGTTGAGCGTCGCCGCAAACATCGTGAAGGAATAGCGAATGCCGGCGTCCGCGTAGGTGTATTGGATCACAGGAAGATAGCCGCGAAGCAACGTTTTAACGCGCTGCTCGATGGGCCGCGGAGGATTCCCCGCAAAAAAAATGAGCTCCCCATAGCCGGTATAGAGAAACCCCTCAGGTGAGACGAGCGTGCCCCAGCGGCCGTCCATCACGCCGAGCACATCGGTCGGCTTGCTGAAATAGGAGAACGGCTCGCCGACGCGATCGATCGCGGGATCGAGCATCTGCGCGCGCGAAGTAAACCGAAGAAGCAGAAAAAGAATACCGAGCAGCAGAAACGTCTTTAGGCGCATAGCTGCGCGATTCTACCGAAATCGAACGCGATTTGCACCGACCGCGAACACGAATCCTACATGGGGATCACCGGCAATCGGGTCTATCTGTCGCATTCCGCATAATTAACGACGAATCCCTTTTCAATGCCTTATCAACACAAACGAGAACCCCTCGCTCAGGACTAAGCGAACCGCTTAGCCACCCAAATGATGGAATGGCTGTCGCGATCTCCGAGACCGTAGAGACAAAAGAGCCAAACACATGGCTTCCCGCGCAGCTATACCTGATGGTACGCTTGATTGGTTCTAAGCCTCGAGAAGGTTATCGCCGCAATCCATTGAATGTAAAGGTCAAAGAAAGTGTTGCGCCCAAGGAGATTCGAACTGCCGCCAATGGGTTAGCCGTTTTTTCTGTGGCAATGAGGGCTCCACCGCAGGCTTAGACCGTTTGTTTATATGCTGAATTTTTCTGAATAACTTTAGGGAATGACATACTTAACTACCTGCCAAAAACAGGTTTGGATTTGAAACTGTCGATTCGGCGAGGGCGTCTACATAAGAGGGCTTCAGACATGAAGAAACTTGGCGATGTATTTGGAACGCGTAGAAAGCGATTGCTCACGGCGGCTGGATTGATGGCAATCGCTGTACCGACCGTGTTCATCCTGGCAAGTGCAAAGCAAAGCCGGGCTCAGTCGCACTCTGGCGACAAGCTCAGCTTTGACGTAGCTTCCGTCAAAGAATGGCAGCCGAAGCAGCCGCTGCCGCCGATTCGCCGCCGTTCCGCACAGTGGTATCATTCGTCCGCCAATTCTCTATGAAAACACTGAAGCGTGCGTTCCTGGCGGCTTTGATCCTTGCGGTTTCGTCGCTTGCCGCCGTCCTTCTCGTTCCTCTCTATCACGAAACTCCGCCGGCCGAATCTCCTAACATAGTGAACGACGCAGCACGTCTCAATCCCACGGCAGTCCGCGAGGTGATTCAGCCCACAAACGAAAATGAAATCCGCGACGCAATTTTGCACGCCGCCGCAAGCGGCGCAAAGGTCACGATCGCAGGCAAGCGCCACAGCATGGGTGGCCAAACACTTTACCCAGACTCAATCTCCATCGACATGCTCCGCTTCAACAAAATTCTTTCACTCGATGAGCATAACAAAATTCTCACCGTCCAAAGCGGCGCGACCTGGAATGACATTCAACAATTCCTGAATCCACACGGGTTGGCAGTGCTCGTAATGCAAGGCCCCAATGTATTTACTGTAGGCGGCTCAATCAGCGTGAACGCCCATGGCTGGGACATGCGTCACGGGTCCCTCGGCGCATCCGTCGAATGGTTTCGCATTCTGCTCGCCGATGGTTCGATCCGCCATTGCAGCCGCCAGGAAAATTCCGAGCTCTTCCATTTGGTCATCGGCGGTTACGGCTTGTTCGGTGTGATTCTCGACGTCGGGCTGCGTGTCACGGATAATTCCGCTTACACTGCCACAGTTTCGGATCTTGGGTTCTCCCAGGTCCCGGTATTTTTCGACACTGAAATTCGCTCTAATCCGAAATTAGAGTTGGGCGAAGCCGATCTTTCAATTGCGCCGGCGACGTTGCTTCGCGATGCCGTCGCGATAACCTACAATCGAATCGACGGCGACACCAGACGGACTGAACCGCTTCAGGACGATCAGCATATTCTTCGAGACCGCTATTTCTTCAACTTGTCTCGTCAATATGATTGGGGCAAGCGGATTCGCTGGACTTTTCAGAAGCGATTGGAATATCCACACACCGGCGACGAGCACACGCGAAATAATATTTTTCGCTCGCCGATTGAGCGGATCCGGCACTATTCCAGCAGCGATGCGGATATTCTGCAGGAATATTTCGTCCCGTTGCAGAACTTCATTCCCTTCGTAGACGGCTTACGCGAAATAATCAAGAATCAACGAGTGAACCTGCTGAACGCAACCGTGCGGTACGTCGGGCCGAACGGCGACGCCTTTCTAAACTATTCGCGCCAGCCCACTCTCGCAGTCGTTCTCTACATAAACGTGAAAACCTCGGCACGGAGTCGCGCGGAATCATCAGCTACTACGAAGCAAATCATCGATCTAGCGCTAAGAAATAAGGGCGCGTTTTATCTTCCCTACGTTCTTGACTACGATAAGCCTCAACTCCTCAGCGCCTATCCAATGACAAACGATTTCTTCACCGCAAAAAAGCACTACGACCCGTCCGAACTTTTCATGAACGACTTCTATGCCAAGTATTCACGCTGATCGCAGATCGCACGGCACACTTTGCGTCGTAGTGTGTGGAGTGAACCCCTACTTTGAGACAAACGGAAATGGCACACTTTGCAGGGAAAGGAACTGCAAATGGCGAGGAGACGAAAGGGACAACGGTATCCGAACGAGTTTCGTCGAATGGCGGTCGAGCGACTAAAGCGTTGCGAGAACATCGTAGCGTTGTCGGAGGAGCTGGGCGTTCATCGGCGGCTGTTGTACAAGTGGCGCGATCAACTTGACCCTGTTGACATCGGCGAGGAACCGCCGCCGGAGAACCCGCGCGAATCCACGCTCCGCAAAGAGGTCAGCCAGCTAAAACGACTACTGGCCGATAAGACGATGGAGGTGGATTTTTTCAAAGGTGCCTTGCAAAAAGTAGAGGCTCGACGCCAGAAGAGCGGTATCAGTGGCGAGAAGGCATCTACGACAAAATCCAAGAAGTGATGCCTTTGCAAGGCAGCTTAAGCATCGAGCGAATGTGTCAGCTGGTCGGGGTCAGCCGAGCCGGTTTT
>CZKC01000036.1_pt1 | contig 34499 bp, 27 predicted proteins | sample 1122341 | NCBI WGS metagenome assembly CZKC01 (sample SAMEA3539301, study PRJEB10725) | soil metagenome | biome: tundra; feature: field; material: soil | place: USA | collected 2010-05 | depth 0.15 m | reverse complement strand
CCTGTCCCTACCAATAACTCCATCGGAAGTCAAAAGCCCTCTGCGAGCAGTGAGGAAAAGACCTGAACGGGCTGTCCCCGACATCTTCCTTCGCGTGGGATGAGTTATTGGTAGGGACAGGTTTTAGAGTGGCGCGCGACACCCGGCGGCGCTTCGTAGTGGTACGATGCCGTAAGGCTCGCGGGGAGGATCCGACGAAAACTCTCCTCAATAGACTAAGAGGCCTTCAGAGGGGAAAAAGTCAGAAATAATTTTGGATGGTACCTCACGGTCGCCTTTGGTTTCAATAACCTCGGCGGTTGCCATTCACAGGTGACATGATTAGCCAGCAAACAGTGGCTGCGAAACCGAAAAGCCCGTTCGGGACGAACATGAGTCCACCCCGTGCAAAACCAAATTCGACAACGGAGCGAAACCCCCGCCAGGTTGCCACGTGCCGACTGGAAAGGCCAAATCCTTAGTTCTCATTGCGATTCGGCCAGGGAATGCCTGTCGTACGGAATTTCTGCGGAGCACAGCGGTCACTCCATGCCTGCAACTGCGTTCCACAGTCATGCGATAATGTCCCGACAGGAGAATTAAAGTTGGAAGAACTTTACGGGGGCGTTCCCGGTTATTTGACGGCGAGGTGAGCCATCTTGGATTCGAGATTCCAGAAGATCATCTTAAGCACGGTCAGGCCGAACGAGGTCTATGGCCGCGCCGCCATTCGCTTCGCGGTTACAGATGCCACAACCGCGCCAGCGTACGTGCCCCCGCAGGCAGAGAGTAAGATTCCGGGGCCCTGCTCGAGGATGACTGCCCGCTTCTCCACTAGAACCATGATGAAGACTACGACGAATGGCGTTGCATCCAGCGCCAGCATGAAGGGCCAGTCCTTACGGTAGGCGTCGATGTTCCTCCGCGACAGCAGGAACTCGCAAACGAAGAAGTACACCGCCAGCGAAGTAAACGCGGCAATTAAGCCCGCCGTTTCGCCGACAAACATAAGAACAAGGAATGAGGGTAGTCCGAGTAAAAAGGCAATCCAAGTCTTCCGCATTTTTTCCTCGTTTTTCTGAATATACGCTCCTGAAATTCTGACTGTTTTCCACCACCGGCATAGGGGCATCAACTGATCGCTAAAACCGATAGTAACTCCAGCTTGCCTAGGTAGAAGAGTGGTCGGACTGTTGGTCGGCTGAATACCGAGGGTCCGGCCAGTTTCTTCACGAACCGAGGTTCAAATCTGCCGCGCTATGAAACGGAGTTCATGGCGCGCCAGAGCCAGACGCCGAGAATCAGAAGAAGCAATACACCCACCAAAGTCCCAGAGGCCCAGAGCGGTGTGCTCAGGCGATTGAGCTTGTCCACTATGACATGCTGTTCCTCTGCTGCCTTGCTCTCGCCTTTGCTCAGGAAAAGAGTGTCTTCTTCGTGGATCGTCAGCGTCCCGCGGTAAACGAGCAACGCCAGCCAAAGAACAGCCAAGAGTACCCAGAGCAGCGACAAATACCCGAGCCATCCTGAAATTAACGCATCCATGGCACCCTCCCATGTCGGGCCGCACGTAACCTTCGCAGTCGAGTGGCCTACGTCCGTGGCGGCTACCACTAATCCGTATCATCCCTACGGCAATTGAGAGACGAATGCGGTGACCGCCATCACGCCTTGAGGTGACCACCGACACTCATGCGAGGCTATTCGCAATAGGAACGGCGAGAGTCAATCAACAACAATGGAACGGATCAGACTAGACTGGTAGACTAGGCCAGTTAGCCCTTTAGATTCAACGGCGGGGCTGTAGCTCAGGCAGGATTGGCCCAAGCAACCCTAGGGTAAGCGCGATTTACGGTCTCAATTCTTGAAGGCTGTCAAACTGATGCAAACTTGACACAAACTCTCCCAAAAAAGTTCTAAAATCGTCCCCTTGGGCGCACCATTCCTATCCGGAAATCTTAAGCCTCCCACATTTTCGCTGCTCGCAAAACATGGGGCACTCGCGCTAAGCAGGAATTTAGCGAGAGTTTGAGAGAGCATGGAAAGTTACTACGCCGCCGTAGTTGGACATCAGGCGCATGTCGCCATTGGAATTCGCTGCGCCATCCGCGGCAATAAGTTTCACAGGAGCCCATGCTCCATCTAAATAACCTTCGGTGGAAAATCGAAGAACTGCGCTTCCAGAAGCCGGGTCGTGGCTGAAATCGGGGATTTCAGCGTGGAAAACGCCATCCTCGTCAGGGATTGCTTCGCCAGTGAGGGTAATATCGAAATATGGAGATCCATCTTCTCCAGAATTGAATAACCGGATCTCAATCTTGTGGGTTTTGCCATCAAGCAAATTCGAGGAAATAATCTGTCCGGTAAACGTGATCTTGGGGAGCTTGATGCATTCAAAGCTTTCGTTGCCGGAGTAGGCGGAAAGGTCTGACACTTGAACAATCTTCAATTGGCAGCCGGGGGCGTAAAAGGCGACTTGGAGGCTGGATGCGGGACGGCCCCCAATCAGGGTATGAATGAGAAAGGTGTCTGGTTCCTTTGGAATATCGAACCTATCGAATAAAGATTCATCCTGCTTGCCCTTGGCACTAAGCGTGTAAAACGCTGAAATCATTTCGTCAAACCAATTGTCGCCCGAGTCTAAGCCGGCTGGTATCTTCAATTTGAAATCCGGCGGAGGCGCACCGGCGGGATCGAGGGATTGAGGCAGCCCCGAGAGCCGCGGATTGGAGTAAAGGAGCCGCTGGCAAAGATTGAGGACGGGGTTCGAGAGTTCATCGACGAGAGATTGAGAAACAGGAGCATCGTCGGGATAGTCGCGGCCGCGCCCGAGATTCCGGGATACGTCGAAAAAGATTGATGGCAACCCGGTGGATGGATTAACGGGATTCGGCATCATTCCTGTATTCCTTGGCCTAACTAGTAATGCGAGTTGCGCCTTGAGTTGGGCCTACGTTGTCCCGGAATTCTTTGCGGATTGCAGAAGATTTGCTAATTCGCCGGCCTTTTGCCAAGTCTCTTGCCTCACTTGGATGATCCGATTCACGCAATCGCTTTCACCGAATGAGGAGCCGTCCGCGCATTTCACGTTTTATGCTCGCACAGCAATCTCGATTGCCGCGGAGGATTTCTTATTAACAATCAAACTGTGCTCGTATTACCGTCGCCCCGCCTGCATCACCCCCTTACCCTAATCTCCACAAGCGGAGAAATACTCCCCATTAAGGAGCTCGATGAGAACGAGATGTTACGCTCCGTTGCACGATCGACTGCCAGCGAAAGGTTTGCGATTTCCGTTGAGAGGTCCAAGGGCGGCAGTGAACTTCTAGATATCGGGCCGACCTGGTACGCGGATAAAATTATGGTCTACGATATCTGTCGTTCGCCAAAACTCTGTCCACCTTTGAATTCAACAATTTAGAGCGTTGCCATCCACAGGCAAGTCGCGCTACCACGCAGGCATGTTACATGCTATCGGACTCCTACTGACCTCGATTATTCGCCTTTTCCGCACGCGCCGGAGCCTCTGGCTCGCAAACTTGTGTTTTTGGGCAGCACGGATTCAAGGGATTCGGTTAAGTCGAATCAGTCACTTACGGCCTACGCAGGACTAGGGTTTTTGGGCAGGCTGCCTGCTCGTCGTCGTGGATGAATCCAAAGCATCGAAACGTGCTATAACGCTAGATACACAAGGGGGCTGCACCCGGCGAAGGTCCAGCGACTGGGTTTTTGCCCAATTCATGCATAAAATCGAAAATCGAGGAGAATCAAAAATGAAGAAATCAGCAATTTGTTTAGCGGCGCTATGTGGGTGCGCATTGCTGCTCGCGGGTGTGGCCATCAACGCCGCTCCCCAGAGCAACTCCAATGTCGCGGGCACATGGACGATCACCATGGCCCCGCCTGCGGGCGGGGGCGGAACGCCTCCTGCATCTCCGACAGTAACGTTCAAGCAGGACGGCTCTAAGCTTTCGGGAACTCAGTCCGGGCGCGGTGGCGACACTGCGATTGATGGGTCGGTTTCCGGCAATAACGTGACTTGGTCTCTCAAGCGGACCGGCGGCGACGGCAACGAAGTGACCATCACCTACAACGCGATCGTGGACGGCGACACCATGAAGGGCACGTCAACCTCGTCCATGGCCAACGCAACTCCGCGCGACTTCACCGCAGCGCGGAAGAAGTAGTCTGAATAAAGGTTTACTTCCTGCGCCGGCGGGATTTGCATTCCCGCTGGAGCGAGGGATGGTTCAAGGCGCGCGCTCGAAATGGGGGCGCGCCTTTTTTCTTGCCGGGCTGAATTCCGGTGTTACACGAGTTTTGAGCGCGCATCCTGACTGATTGCATTGGACGGATTGACAGGGAATAGCGTTTGGGCCTACAGACCATGATGCTGTGGGGCGGGTGGACCACCGGTGACGCCCCAAGAAGGCGGATGTAGCCGGCAATAACAAGCCGTTGCGGATTACCGGACAAACTCCCATAGTCGAATACGTCTGTACGCGCACATAGAAGCGGCTTCGTGAAAGGGGGATTAGATCCTCGCTGTATTGCAGCACGAGCAACCTTCGCGCCACAGAAAAATCAAACAAAACGCGAGTGTGTCTCAATGTGAACAGATATCCATCTTCGTGTTTTTTATGCTGCTTACGGAGGAGCTACGATGAGTCAGGCAACTTCCTCTATCAAGGAGAGAATAATATATGGCAGAGCCAAGAGCAGCAAGATACACAGATATCGTACCCGCAAAGAAGACGGTGATAGGCAGCAAAGTCGTCAACGCGCAAGATGAGGAGCTCGGAAAAATCGAAGACCTGGTGCTCGACGCTGGAGCCGGCCGGATCGCTTACGCGGTCCTGTCCTTTGGCGGCTTTCTTGGAATGGGTGAGAAGTATTTCGCGATTCCTTGGAACGCGTTCCACTTCAATTTGAAGGAAAATCGCGCCGTCTTGAACGTTGACAAGAAGCTGTTGAAGAATGCTCCGGGGTTCGACAAGGACAATTGGCCGAACTTTGCTGATTCGACCTGGGGACACAGCATTTACAAACACTATGGCTACACCCCTTACTGGGATGAAGTGTCAACCGACCGCCGCTAATTACAGGACCGGGGCGCCCGGACTTAACCGGATGGCCCATTTGTACCAGCAGGCTGCAATTATTTGCAAGAGTTGGATAAACGTCTGGGATTTATCCAAGTCATCGAGCAATGCTTGACGGACTCTCGAGGCAAGAACAACCAGTTGCCGCTGGCTGATCTGCTGCGGCAGTCGGTCCTCAGCGGCCTGCCGGGGTATGAAGACGTCAATGAAGAGGTTCTCACAAGATCCGACGTTCCCGCATGATCAGTTCGGAGAGAATCTGGGCGCGTGTAGTGTCAGAAAAATCGCGAAGTGCGAGGTTTTCGGAGCACTCAGATTGCGGCGCGCGGTCAACCCGAAGGGCGGTTAGCCGGGCACCGGAATTCAAGTCTTTTCAAAGGAGGCAACAAGATGAAGCCAAGTACTAAGGATGAGATTGAGGGCAAGGGTCGCGAACTGAAGGGTAAGATTAAGGAGAAGGCAGGACAACTGACGAACAATCCCGACTTGGAAGCCGAAGGCCAGGTCGAAAAGATAGGTGGGAAGGTCCAAAAGAAAATCGGCCAATCGGAGAAAGTCCTCGGCAAATAGCGGGTACGGCTCCGATTGGCACGGGGGGCCGTTTCAAATATCTAAGCCCCATGAAAGGAGAAACATGAAAACGGTCAGATTGTTGGTAACGTTACTCTCGTTCTTAATCGTCGGAACCCTTGTGGGGTGCTCAGGTACAACGAAGTCGCCCGATGTTTCTGACAGCATCCGCAAATCGCTAGACCAAGCCGACCTCAAAAATGTCTCCGTAAGCCAGGATCGGGACAAAGGCGTCGTTACCCTTGGCGGACACGTCCCATCTGACGGTGACAAGTCACAAGCCGAATCGATTGCCAGGTCCATTGCAGGCGGACAAGTTGTGTCAAACCAGATTGGGGTGATTCCGCCAGCCGCCGAAAGTGAAGCTAAGACAGTCAATTCGGATCTGGACAAGGGTATCGAGAAAAATCTGGACGCTGCTCTCATCCAGCACAGGCTCAACAAGGATGTTAAGTATGGCGTAAAGAATGGCGTCGTGACATTGACCGGCGTGGTTAATTCTCAAGCCAGGCGCGCTCAGGTCGAAAAGGTCGCATTAGCAGTTCCAAATGTGCAGCAGGTGGTGAATGAGCTGCAGGTTAAGGATCAAAAAGCGACTTCGTCACACTGACGCTTCAAGGAGGAGAAATGTTGCGTTGGGCAGTTATATTTTTTGTCGTGGCGTTGATCGCAGCTGCTTTTGGTTTTCTGGGAATTGCGGCGGCGGCGGTGGGGATTGCCCGGATCCTGTTCTATATTTTCCTGGTTTTGTTCCTGATTTCGCTCATCGGCGGATTAATGCGCCGGACGTAGTAGACTACGGGAAAAACGGTGAAGTAGTAGGTTAGATATCCGATTCACAAAGGGTTTGTAATGAAGATGACTGCAGTAGTCGGACTTATTCTGATCATTTTGGGGGTGATTTCCCTGGCGTATCAGGGGATCACATACACGACTCACAAGAAAGTGCTGGATCTCGGTCCGATCCAAGCGACGAAAGAGGAACACAATACGATTCCTCTGCCTCCGATTCTTGGAGGAATCGCGCTTGTGGGCGGAGTGATTCTGATGGCGGTGGGAGGGAAGAAGGAAGGATAGTCCTCCTTTCAAACGTGTCCCTCGCCAAAAGACTTGTCCCTACCAAAAAGTCCGTTCTCCATGAAACTGTTGATCTTATGAATCTGGGAGATGTAGGGTTTCAGGACTATGTTCACCCTACTCGTTTCTCTTCGGGATTGTTTCCGAGCACGCGCTGTTCTGCAAGCTGAAATAATTGCTCTTCGTCACCAACTCTTGGTCTTGCAGCGTTCCAATCGATGCCTGTGCTGCGCAAAGACCTCGTCGGGATCAAGCCGCAATCCTTTCAAGCCGATATTCGTGATGAAGTCCACCCAGAATTGACTTCTTCTTGATTGAGAATCCATCCTTGTATCTGTGACTGAGGTGGACAACCGGCAGCGCGGGCGGACTATCCGGAATGCCCGGTCCCAAACTCATGTGCGGCCGTCCTGCATTGTAGTGAATGGCCCATTCTCTGGCCAACGTGCGCACATGTCGCTCGTTGAATGGAATGAACCAATCCAGACATTCCCGCCGCAGGCTGCCGATCAACCTGGAATAAAACTAGCGAGTAAATTTCATGTGGAATCTAAATCTACAATAATCTCATGCGGAGCTGGTGGCAGCGGGATAGTCCAAACTGGTTTCAGAATAAGTTGCTGGTTCGAGATCTCGTTAGTTATCTGTGGCGATTTGAATTGCGCGGTTGAGTAAATGCTAAGTCCCAGTAGCCACGAGCCCGTTGCGAACGATATTGCCGCCATGATGCGAAACTTAACCATTGTTGTGTCTAAGGTTCGAAGGATACAACGATGCCTGGTCTGACGAGAAATATCTCCGAGAGCGGTTTGCCATATCGTTTGCGAAATGTCTGCGGAGTTCTTACAGGGAACGGGCCTTGAATAGCGACGGCCATAAGAATCAGGCCTAGAGACAATCTCACGATTCACCCCCTCCAGAGAGGTATAGCGTACTGCCGTAAGATATTGAACGCAAAGTGAGAAAGAACAGCGGCGCGCCCGGAGAGATTCGAACTCCCGACCTTCTGGTTCGTAGCCAACCAGGTCAAGTCTGGGCCAACGAAGTTTTCACGAACACTACGCAGACGAAGGCGACATTGCAGCGCGGTACCATAAAAGTTGATCAGAAAAAATCCGCAGGCACAAACGCGCCCTAAGCCAAAAGGGGGAGCCCTCATTTCTGGTCAAAAAAACGGCTAACGCCCACTAGCCTCACTGCGAGGCCATTAGCGACGTCTCCGAGCAGTCATTGAACGATTTTGCGTCACGCTCTAATCCTTGGGAGTGCTGAGGAAAAGGGCAGTCAACCGATTCGAGAATAGGCGAGCGAATCAGCGTCGTAATGCTCTACGTTCGTCTAAGACAGAGCGTCCATCACTGGACGCTCGGCGCCATGGTAGGTAGCGCCAACCAATGCCGTGGATGCGAATTGTGCACGCCTGCTCAAATAGCAATCGACGATATGTCTAGAGTTCACTTTACTTACGAGTGAGAACTTGAATCCAGTTTGCGTTGAACCGCCTCGACAGCGGCTTTCCCGAAGGTGTTTACTGCAACCTACATAGACTCGTTCTAAACGGGCAGTCAAGCACTTTGAGCGGTGAACAATCTATGCCGCAATTTAAAGGAATGAAATGCAAACACTTCGCAGGCTCCTGGCACTTGTAGTTTGCAGTGCCGGCGGATTTATAACGCCCGGGGGACTCGAACTTGCCGAGGTCGCGGGCCTCAAAAAATACGGTCATTACACTACGTCGGCCGAAGCTCTTTACAACCTAATCCAGATACTGCGGATGACGCAGGGCTTCGCCGGCATGACCGCCGAAGCACGACAGAAATACTTCCCGGACGTGGACCCTTCGGTTGATTCGCTGCTGACCCGAAAGGCAGCAGAGCGGCTATGGGCTCGGATCCAGAGCAAGATGGTACAGCCACCGGCCGAAAAGGGCGGCCCTGGACACTCGGCCGGAATTTTGGCGGTCGACGAACACGGCAATGTCGCGGTCATCTTGCATTCCTGCAACGGTATTTTGTGGGGAGCAACGGGGATCTTCGTCGATGGAATCTCCATCCCCGATTCCGCTGTTTTTCAGCAACGCGCGATCGCTGAAGCAGGGCCTGGCGTGCGCCTGCCTGAGTCAACCAACCCATTGCTCGTGTTGAAAGGTGGCAAGCCTGTGCTCGCTTCGGTGGCGATCGGTTCGGCACTGCACGACGCGACTCTCGAGAACCTCATCAACGTCCTTGATTTTGGAATGGATCCGGAGACTTCGGTCAACCAACCGAACACGCGGGGGCCATACATGGGAGTGGTCGCAAACGCATCGGGGAAACCCGAATACGAAAAGGAAGCAATCGGCGAAGGCGAGTTTTCGCAATCGGTGCTCGACGGCGTGGAGGCTCGAGGCCAACCCATCAAACTCGTCCCTAAGTATGGCCAACCCGGTTATTGGATTGGAATTCAGATAGATCCCAGTGCCCACAAACTCAAGGGTGCCACTACACCGCTATTACCCGCCCTTGTGGAAAGCTACTGACGCTTTCGTTTGATGCCGATCATGATGCGGTTTACGGCGTATCCGGAAGTTGAGAATCTAGCCCGTAGCTGCGCCTTCAACTCCCGTCTTGGCGACAATCCGGGAGTTATCAGGTGGCATCCAGACCGCTTTCCTAGGTCGAGGAAGCGCAAGTCCAAACGCTGAAGAATTTGGTGCTGGGTCAATTTTAGCGCTTTCGATTGCACTCAACGGCGTGCACAGGTGTCCGATTCCGCGACACCGTCTCGCGAAAGCGGGCAACTGCCAGTCGTCAATGGCTGCCCCTTAACGGGATAAGTCCTTTCCTTTGATCAGGTTCCCTTCCCCATTGCGGCGGAATCGAAGTTGCATGTTCGCAAGGGTGTTGACTCTCTACATGCCTGGGTGTAGGAATCCTACATCCTGGGAGGGGCCATGAAGGAGCACTACAAGAACCGGATCGAACTGCTGCAGGGCACCCTCGACATGCTGATTCTCCAGACTTTGCAATGGGGACCGAGGCACGGCTACGGATTGAGCCAATCCATCCGCACGAACTCCGGCGAAATCCTGAAAGTTGATACCGGCTCGCTCTATCCGGCACTGCACCGGCTGGAAAAACAGAAATTGATCGCCGCGGAATGGAAAGTATCGGAGAAGAACCAGCGGACGCGGGTATATCGGCTGACGGTCAAAGGCAAGAAGCAGTTGGTGTCCGAGCGTTCACGCTGGTCGCAACTTTCCGAAGCCATTGCGGGGGTGCTGAATCCGGCGAAGGGTGAAGGTGAGGCATGAGATTTTTATTCTGGCGGCGCAAGCGGGATGACGAACTGGACGAGGAGATACAGAGTCATCTGCGAATGGCGGCGCGCGAGCGAGTGGGACGCGGTGAATCTTCGGATAGAGCAGAGCAGTCTGCGCGGCGGGAACTGGGAAATGTTGGGCTGGTGAAAGAAACCACACGAGATATTTGGGGATGGCGGTGGCCCGCGGATGCTGCACGGGATTTGCGGTATGGCCTGCGAATGCTGGGGAAGAATCCCGGCTTCACCGCCGTCGCGGTGCTGACGCTCGCGTTGGGCATCGGCGCGAACGCCACGGTCTTCACTGTCGCGGAGGCGGCTTTGCTGCGCTCGTGGCCGGCGAAGTCGCCTGAAAGGCTGGTAAAGATCATCGCCACAACGCCACAGGGCAGGGACGATTCGTTTTCTTATCCTGACTACCAGGACTTGAGCGAGCAATGCCGCTCACTCGAAGGGATCGTCGCCTGGTCGCGCCACGGAAAAATACTGCGCATAGAAGCAGAATCGCAACTCGTCCTTGATGACGTGGTTTCACCCAGCTATTTCACGGTATTGGGTGTCAACGCGCGGCGTGGCCGGACATTCTCGGCCAAGTCCAATCCAACCGATGAACTGGTCGTTGTGATCAGCGACGTCCTGTGGCACCGCGTTTTCAATGCCGATCCAAACCTGGTCGGTAAGCCGGTCATGCTCACGGACAGGAGTTACACCGTCATCGGTATCGCGCCCCCGGGCTTCCGCGGCCTCCAGCGCGGAGTGCCCACCGATCTTTGGCTGCCCGTCACCATGGAATACGGAGGCCATCTGCAGGATCGGGCCTACCACGATTTTGAGCTGCTCGGCCGGCTCAGACCGGGCGTCACGGCCACACAGGCAAAGGCTGAGCTTGAGACCATCGGGCCGCGCTTGGCCGAGGCCTATCCGGCTACCAACAAGGCGAGGACTTTCACACTGGTATCCGAGAGCGAGCGCCTGCGCGACGCGGTGTTTCCCACCTTCATGCTCATGGCAGCGGTTGGGTTGGTGCTGCTCATCTGCTGCGCCAACGTCGCCGGACTGGTTCTGGCGCGGTCGGAGATGCGCCAACGCGAGGTTGCAGTGCGGCTGGCGCTCGGAGCCGGACGTGGACGACTGGTGCGCCAGTTGCTCACCGAGAGCGCCCTGCTGGCCTCGGTTGGAGCGGGGCTAGGATTGCTTTTGGCCACATGGCTTTTCAGCTTGCAACACGCGTTGATGCCTCCTTCGCCCATTGAGGTCGGTCTTGACCTGCGCCTGGATACTTCGGTTCTCGCCTTTACGCTGGTCGTTACTGCGCTCACCGTGGTTGTTTTCGGACTGGTACCCGCCCTCCAGGCTACAAATTCGAACCTTATTCCGGCCCTCAAGTCGGAGCAGTCTGCGGGCAGCCCGGGACGCCGCTTTGGAATGCGAAACGTCCTGGTGTTGGGCGAGATTGCGCTTTCCATGGTGTTGCTCACGGCGTCCGGCCTCCTGCTGCGAAGCCTGCTTTACAGCCGCGGTATGAACGTGGGTTTCGATACACGAAAGAGCCTCCTGTTTTTCGATCTCTCGCCAGGTCTCGCTGGCTACAACGCCGAGGGGAGCGTGAGATTCTTCCAGCAGGTGGCGGAAAAAGTGGGCGGGCTCGAGGGGGTGAGGCGCGTAACCCTCGCGCGCCGTGTGCTGCTTTCCGATTCGGGCGGTGGCGCCGACCAGCGTGTTTCGATTCCTGGCGTCGAATTGCCACAGGGCCAGCCAAACGTCCCTATCAAGTTCAACGCGGTCGGCCCCGATTACTTTGAGACTATCGGTACGCGCCTAATCGAAGGCCGCGATTTCACCGCGGCCGACGGCCCTTCACCTGCCAGAGTCGTCCTCATCAGCCAGACGATGGCGCGCCGGTTCTGGCCCAGCAGGGATGCCCTCGGCCAGCACATCGTCGCCGATGGCAAAGACTTCCAGATCATCGGCGTGGCAGAAGACGCCAAAATCAACGGGATCCACGAAGCGCCCGAGCCCTACATGTATTTTCCGTTCGCGCAATCGCCCGTCAACGAGGGGACGCTCATCGTGGAGACGCGGGGCGATCCGCGGACGATGGTGACCGCAATTCGGAGCGACATCGGAAGCGTCGACCAGAAGGTGCCGGTTGAAATCCGAACCCTAAACTATCTCATGCAGCAAGCATTTTGGGCAGACCAGACGGCCGCAGCCTTCGTCGGCGCGCTCGGCATCATGGGCATGTTCTTGGCCGCCATTGGCCTCTACGCTGTCATTGCATTTCTGGTGAATCGGCGACGCCACGAAATCGGCATCCGCATGGCGATGGGCGCCGAGCACCAGGACATCCTGCGGTTGGTGGTCTCCCAAGGGCTGAGGCTCGCTGCCATCGGAATCGTCCTTGGCCTTGCGGTTTCGCTGGCCGTCACTCGGCTTATGTCGGACTTGCTTTATGGCGTCAGGCCGCGAGATCCAGTTACTTTTGCAGTCAGCGCGGCAGTAGTGATTTTGATTGCCCTGGTGGCAATCTACATCCCGGCGCGGCGCGCCACGCGCGTGGACCCGATGGTCGCACTTCGGCACGAGTAGCGCGAGATGCAGGGTTCAAACTTGGGAAAGGCGTGCTCGCCAGTTGAGTTTTGAGAGCGAAGCACCCAGCCACCCCGCCAGCAGCTTGCAATGCTCCTACCGTTGCCCGTACCGCAAAGATTCTTCTGAAAAATTCTAGATGTACGAACACCCGCTAAGACCGCATATAGGGTCCCCGTCCTTCGCAGAAAAACCGGTCGGTCCAACCTGATTCAGGGCCTGCCGGCGGCTCGACTCCCCCCGCCTCCAATATCGTAATACTTATAAAAGCATTTGGTTTGCTTCGGAATCGATCCTTCGCGCCGCGGGTCTGACTCTCTCTAAGAAAGGCGAGACGGCGTTATAATCCGCTCAGAAACCAAAGAGCTGCCGCACACGATTTGCGTGAGTCAATGATCGTACGTCGCTCGAAGGAGAAATAATGCAGAAGCGCAAACTCGGAAAAAGCAATTTAGAAGTCTCGGCTCTCGGACTTGGCTGCATGGGAATGAGTCATGGCTACGGTCCCGCGGGAGACAAACAGGAGATGATCTCGTTAGTTCGGTCGGCCGTCGAACGCGGGGTCACATTCTTCGACACCGCCGAGGCCTACGGTCCATTCAAAAATGAAGAACTCGTGGGTGAAGCGCTCGCGCCTTTCCGCGATCAGGTGGTGATAGCCACCAAGTTTGGGTTCAAATTTGATGCGGACACCGGCAAGCAGGCCGGCGTGGATAGTCGGCCGGAACATATCAAGCAAGTCGCCGAGGCGTCGCTTAGACGACTCAAAACAGATGTAATCGATCTTTTCTACCAGCACCGTGTTGACCCGAATGTGCCAATCGAAGACGTCGCCGGGACCGTGAAGGAGCTGATTCGGGAAGGCAAAGTGAAGCACTTCGGACTTTCTGAAGCAGGTGTGCAAACCATTCGTCGTGCACATGCAGTTCAGCCCGTCACCGCTCTCCAGAATGAGTATTCGCTCTGGTGGAGAGAGCCTGAAATAGATGTGATCCCCGCGCTAGAGGAACTCGGAATCGGGTTCGTTCCATTCAGCCCTCTTGGCAGAGGTTTCCTTACGGGAACGATCAGCGAAGAAACAAAGTTCGACAAGAGCGATTTCCGCAACATCGTCCCTCGCTTTACGGCAGAGAACCGGAAAGCGAATCAGACGTTGGTGAATATGCTCCGCACGTTCGCGCAACAGAAGAGAGCGACTCCTGCTCAGATCGCACTCGCCTGGCTGCTTGCGCGGAAACCGTGGATTGTGCCGATACCGGGCACGACCAAGCTGCATCGGCTCGAAGAGAACATCGGAGCTGCTAACGTCGAACTTTCGCCCGGCGATCTCCGGGAACTGGAGACCGCGGCCTCAAAAATCGCGGTTCAAGGCGCTCGGTACCCCGAAGAGTTGCAAAAAATGGTGGGGCGCTGAACAGCAAAGAGCAGCGAAAGCCGAGATAAATCGGATTAGCCGGCCGCGTTTCTTGCTGGTTCTGAGCGCGGAAGGAGAACGCGCAGTGGGGCCGTCACAAGTCAGGCTACACACCAAACCGAGCTAAGCACGGAGGCTTCGGCCCGTAGCGCTATTCGGACAGGGATTCGACTCCCCCGCCTCCATAATTTCTTAGCTTTTGTATTGAGGTAGTTGACGGCCACCCTTTGTTCGCGCACGCTGCTAATCGGAAAACCCTCGGGGTCCGATTAGAGTCCGGTGGGGATTCAAGAAGAGCGAAAGCAGTCAGTCATCAACGAAGAGTGCCGCCCACCGCAACCGAATGCAAATGTAGGGGATTGCCGGGGAAATCCGCCTGATTTGAGAAACCTTCAAACCGCTTTATCAGGGGCGCGCTCTAGCCACCTATTGACTCTCGCATATTATAGCTAACATTCTTCAAACAGGCCAGATTGTTTCCAGAAGGCGGTTACCAGCGTTGGTCGGCGGCGCAGCCGCCGCAGGGCATGAATGGCATGATGGCTGAGCTCGTTCAAGTTCTTGGGGCAGAAGTTGGGCAATTCATGGCGCTTCAAATGTCCCCACAGATACTCGACCGGATTCAGTTCCGGCGCATAGGCCGGTAATCGTTCCAGTTCCAAGCGTCCCTTCTGCGCGCTCACAAAATCCATCACCAGCCGGCTGCGGTGACCCGGTAATCCGTCCCAGATCACCAGCAGCTTCCCCGGCAAGTGCCGTAGCAGATGTTCGAGAAACTCGATGATCTGCGGCCCTTTGATCGCGCCGGAAAATAAACGAAAGTAGAAATTCCACCAGGTGATTGCCGCGATGGCCGACAAGGTTTTCCAGGTGAAGTGATATTGCAGCACCGGCGTCTGGCCTCGCGGCGCCCAGGTGCGGCAGCGATGCGGCCGCTCACTCAGTCCGCTTTCATCGATGAAGACGATGGTTCGCCCCTCTTTTTGGGCTTTTTTTTAAGCTCCGGCCAGCGGTGCTTCTTCCAGCGGCGAATAGCCGGTTCGTCCCGTTCCAACGCCCGTCCTGTGGGCCGCTGACAGCTCCAACCCAACTGCCGCAGAATTTTCCAAACATGCCCGGGATGGTAGCCGACGCCGCACTGGCGCTCGATCAAATCCGCAACACGCGGCGCGGTCCACAAGCTGGTTTCGTACCCCAGCACTTCTGGGCCACGCTTGAGTTCCTGCGCGATGCTCCGCAACTGGGCGGCGCCCAGCCGCGGCTTGCGTCCGGCGCGTCCGGCTTTCTTCAGAGCGGCACGACCTTCCCGCTCCACGCGTTTCGCCCAGCGATGAACCGTCTGCCGGTGCACGCCCAGCGTCCGCGCCACTTCCGCCTGGCTCTCCCCCTGCTTCAATAAGCTGGCCGCGCGCAGACGCCGCGCCTCCAGCGCATCAAAATCCCGCTTCACACCACGTGGGTTGCCCATGCCAATCAGACTACACCAAACTCCGGCCAATGTCAACTATATTATGCGGGACTCAGTAGGTGCACCGTTATTTGGATCGCCACAACCCGCCAGTTGGATTAGCGTAACGGCAAGATTTCAGATTTCTGGCATAAATCATACCGGACTTGTTTTTCGCTGCCCGATGGGCCCGATTTGTGAAACAGGCAATCTGCAATCGAAATTAGGCCACTGGCTCAGCCTGTTGCGCAGTAGCTCCCTTAAGCGATAAACGTAATACTTGAGTTGGTCGGACACCTCTCGCGAAAACATCTCACCTCGCTTTCAGACACAGCGCTCAGGATGCCCAGCCTGGATGGGTTTGGCGAATGAAGAATGTACAGCGAATTTACTACAGTGCACCATTTTGGGGCATCCGAATCTTCCACACAACTCCCACAAACCAATATAAAATCAGGAGGTTACTTCGTGGGGGCCTGTAGCTCAGTCGGTTAGAGCAGCGGACTCATAATCCGTCGGTCCCAGGTTCGAGTCCTGGCGGGCCCACCAACTGTTTCAAAGAAATCGAGTCCACAGCTTTCGCAACGGAGCTAGATCCCCGAAAGCCGCGTCGGATGCGGGTCTTTCAACAGATCCCACTCTCGCGGTGCGAGCATTTCCAACGAAACGCAAATACGTCCCTGCGTCTTTCAACTGATAATGTCAGCAGAAGCCTTGTGACGCTGTTGTGACGAGGCCGACGCGTCAGGATTAACCACGGATGACTACGGGCAATCAGCTCGAGTAGACTCCGGGGATCGCGGGGGCGGATAGGATAGCGCATCAACAAAGAAGAACTCGGGCAATGCGTCATCTGCGCCAACTACGACCCTCAGGCCAGACGCAAATTGTTCGAAGCCAGAATCGCTCCAGAAGAAACATCCACAACTACCAGAGTTCCCGGATGTCCTGACATTGTTCGATCGACTGTTTGTTGAAGACCGGCGTCCCGTTGCGGCGCAGCATCGTGTGGAAGAACAAGATCGCGTGGATGAAAAGTTTCGGAAGACTGAATCGTCAGACCGGTTGCAACAAGAAGAATACCCAGGATGATGATCTGTATGAACCGCATATGTGTCACGGCGTTTGATTCTAGATTAGACATTGCCGTTTGCCAAAACTCTTTGGGCATAGCGGTGCGAGCACGCTCGGCCAAACGTTGGTCGACGCATTGACTTGCCCTTCCCCTACGCTCTAAGCTGGCGCCGAAATGGAATCGTCCTCACTCATTGGCCGAACCGTCAGCCATTACAAAGTTACCGGCTTGATCGGACAGGGCGGCATGGGTGTCGTTTATCGCGCCCAGGACCTGCGGCTCGAGCGTGACGTCGCGCTGAAGGTGCTTCGCGCGGGGGCGCTAGGCGATGAAACTTCCCGCAAAAAGTTTCGTTCGGAAGCACTCTCGCTTTCACGCTTGAATCATCCCAACATCGCCACGATTCATGATTTCGATTCCGAGGACGGAATTGATTTCGTCGTGATGGAATGCATCACCGGTGAACCACTTTCTGACCGCGTCCGCCTGACCAGCCTGCCCGAAAAACAAGCCATCGCCGTAGGCATACAGATTGCCGCGGCACTCGAAGCCGCGCACGAAAAGGGCGTGATTCATCGAGACCTGAAACCACAAAACATTTTGTTGGCGGCGAAGGGCCAGGTAAAGGTTGTGGATTTTGGCCTCGCGAAGGTTTTGCAGCCGGGCAGCGATGCGGACGTAACGCTGACCATGACCGACACTGACGCTCAGGCCGGTACGCTTCCCTATATGGCGCCTGAACAGTTGCGCGGTGAAGCAACGGATGAGCGGTCAGACATTTGGAGCGCGGGCGCTGTGCTTTACGAAATATGCACTGCGCAGCGTCCCTTTCCTGAAACCCGCAGCACGCTGCTCATCGCCGCCATCCTCAATAAGGAGCCGGATCCGCCGCGCAAAGTGAATCCGCGGGTTTCCGCCGGACTTGAACAAATTATTCTCAAAGCGCTCGATAAAGACCCGTCCCGGCGTTATCAGTCAGCGCGCGAAATGCGTGTGGATTTGGAGCGGCTTGCGGAAGGCCGGCAGACGGGCGCAGCAACAACGCGCGCTCCCGTTTCAATGTGGTGGACGGTTTCACTCTGCTCCGCAGCGGCGGTGCTGGTGCTTGCCGGAGTGTGGATCGGAATTCGCTGGTGGCAATCACGTCAAACGCCGCAGACGCCGCAGACGGTGCTCGTCGGTGAATTTGTGAACCACACCAATAATCCGATGTTTGACCTAACCATGGCGGAATTGGTTAAGACGGCGCTCGAAGAGTCGCGTGCGATTAGTATATTCCCAGCGAGCCGAATCCCGGATGTACTTCAACTGATGAAGAGACCTTCGTCGGCTCCGATTGACGAAGCAGTTGGCCGGGAAATTTGTGAGCGCGAGGGATTACGTGCGGTGGTGCTGGGCTCGATTTTTTTGTTCGGAGATAGCTATACGATTCAGGTGCGCGCCGTGGATTATACGGGAAACGACGTCATCAGCAGTCAACAAACAGTTCGGGATCCAGGAAAGATCGTTTCTGCAATCGACGCGCTGGTGAAAACAGTCCGCATCGCGCTGGGCGAATCCGCTGCTTCTATAAAACAAGCGTCCGCGCCACTCGCACAGGTCACGTCGGATTCGCTCGAAGCAATTCGCGATTACACACTTGGAAACCAAAGGATGTTTGCGGGAGATCCCGCAGGCGCGCTTGTTCTTTTTCGGAAAGCGCTCGAACGCGACGCTTCATTTGCGATGGCGAAGGAAGGAATTGGCGTCGCTTATACGAACCTGAATGACCCAGGCCAGGCCGAAGAATATCTGCGGCAGGCCGCCGATGGCGCCGATCGGGTCACCGAAGTTGAGAAGCAAAAGCTGTTGGGAAATTACAATATGGTTGCCGGCAATTACGATCAGGCCTGCGCGGATTTTCAGGTTTTAACGCAGCTTCAACCGCTCGATCCAGTCGGGTTCGCAAGCCTGGGCTGGTGTGAAGGACTCCGTTTCCATTTCGATGCCGCCATCGCGAACACCGGTAAAGCTGCGGCGATGCTGCCAAACGCGAAGCTGAAAATGAACCTCGCCATGCTCCATTTCCTGAACGGCGACACTGAGAAAGGGCTGGGTCTTTTTGAAGAGGTTCTGCGAAGTCAGCCGAAAAGCATACAAGTACGCGAGATCGTAGGCACTGCGCAATTACTGCTCGGCAAACTCGCAGATGCGCAAGCCACATTCGAGGCCATGGTCCAGGAAGGTGGCCTCTCTGAGGTCCTCGGCCTGAGCAGGCGTGCCGACATTGCCCTTGCCACCGGACACTATGGCGACGCCAGAGCGATTTTGGAAACTGGCCGCTTTAACGCTCAAAAACTGGGAAACAGCAATGAGGAAGCGAAGGCCGATTTGCTGTTGGCTGAGTTAAGTCCCGGCGGAGCGCTGCCTCAAGATTCAAATCTTCATTCGATTCGATGGTTGGAAAAAAATCCCTCGATTGTTTTGCTTCTCGGGCGAATGTATGCAACGCGCCGTCAGGCCAAAGAAGCGGAAGGAATGGTCAAGCTCATGGAGGGCATCCTTCAAAAGCGCAATACGGCCGTGATGCATTCCGCAGTTTTCCTTCTGCAAGCCGAAGTGGCGATTGCGCGCGCGAAACCAAAGGAAGCGGTGGACGCAGCACGTAATGCCATTGAGTATGAAAATTCGCCGCTGGCTGTTGAGACTTTGGCGCGTGCTTATGATGCGGCGGGCCACTACCAGGAATCAGCGGCGGAATACGAGAACGTTCTGAAGCGTGCAAACCAGAGATGCGAAAGCGACGATTCGCCGGCCTTTCACAAAGTCGTTGAGGCGCACTACCGGCTCGGCGTCGTGTACCAGAAAATGGGAAAGTCCGATAGCAGTAAACAGGAGCTTCAGAAGTTCCTGAGTTATTGGACTGATCCCGACCCGAATCTGGCGATTTATAAAGATGCTGTCGACAGAATTCGCGCGCTTCGGGCGCGAGCCTTACCTTCGAGCGGCATGCCAACACCGGCGACATACAAAGCGGATTCTGTAATTCCGTCCACGTGGAGGTCGCGTTCGATTCGTTTTTCACTCATTACCGCTGTACAAAATGGCGCCAGCCCCAGCCAGCTTGCAACAAGGCAAAACGTCTGGCAAACATGGCCGGCGTCCAGCAAGACCACGCGATAGGCGCGGGCGTGCCGATACTTCCACATCGAGCGTGGGAAAACAGCGGTCATCACGAGCACCGCGGCCGCATTCGCCACATGTTTTTGTCCTTCGGCGTACTGTAGAACACGATTCCGCATCGGCCCGCTGTGAACCAATTCCAGAGTGTGACGTTGCGTCTGGTAGTGATAGATGCCTTGACGAAGGCCGCCAACGCGTAGCGCAATCAAGTAAGGCTCGATGGGATGTCGGGCGCCGCCGGAAGGGCTCGTAGTGTGCGGGAGGAATCCATAGACAGGCGCTTTGAGATAACCCGTGACGCCGAACGAATAATACAGAAGCTGTGAGATCGCATCGAGCGTCACCGGCTTTCGCGAAAATTCACGGTGCGTCTTCCGGGAAAGCAGCGCGTGCAGGAATTCTCCATCTGGTGGCGGAGGCGCGGCCAGCCGGATGCGCGGAACGCGAGCGTATGTCTTGAAAAAAGGCGGTTGCGGCGATTTGCGAAGGTATCCGCGAGCGGCGCGTCTTCCCTGTTCGGGTGTGATGTAATCGATGTCGCGCGTGGCGAAATGAAAGCTGCCGTGTGGAAGCCAGTGAGCCCATTCGGTGGCCACCTGATCGTCGTGGCGCGCGACGTCGGTGCCCTCTTCGAGCAACAACGAATTTGCAATCAGCTGGCGGATCGCCCGTTTCAGGCTGCTGGGCGAATACTCGGGGAAATATGCCGCCGCCGCTTCCGGCCGGCGCCAATCATTGAAGAAACACAATATCGGAAACGCAACCGGACTGGCCGAGATTGCGGCGTGTGTCAAGAAATTCTCAAAAACCGGGTCCGGGCCATTCCAGAACACTTGGAGCGCCCGCGCACGCCGCACGCGGACAGACTTGTGTTTACGATCCTCCACGGACTTCCCGGTGCGAAGCGTGATGTGGCCTTAGCCGATGAACCACATCGGGCTGACGGCGTTGCGGTGCTTCTTGAGGGCAAGTTCGAGACGCTTGTTAGCCGCACTGACTTCTTTGTACGACTTGCGGGCTGCGGCGAGCTGGGCTGCAGTTGGAGCCTTAGCTTTCCTGGACTTCTTCTTCGCGGCCATGTAATCCTCCTGTCGAATTGAGTCGAGTCCTAAACCGAGCGGTAAAAAGTTAGGTACTTACGAAGGGCCTGTGTGTAATCGAAATCTATTGGCCTTAATGGAGAATGTCAATAACAAATGAAAATTCTAAACTCCGCGGACTTATCCCGCGGCGTGACGTCGCGTTGACACGTCTCGGCGTGCGATGGAGTGTCCGCGAAAGCAGAATCTGTCCGAGGAGTTTCCTAATGCGTCGTCCCAAGAGAATGGTATCGCTCGAAGGCAGCGAGCACCCGCGTGATCCGGGCATTCGACAAGCGGGCAAAGCAGATCCTAACGAAATTCTGAAAGTGACGTTGCATTTACGCTCGCGGAATCACGCGAAGAATTTTCTGGATCGCGAGATCGCCGCACTCATCGCTGGTCGCCGGAAGCCGATGACACGCGAAGAATGGCAAGAAAAGTACGGCGCGGATCCGGCGGACGTTAAGAAAATCGAAGCCCTTGTCAGCGAACATGGCCTTACGGTAGGCGCGACGCATTTCGGCGCACGGATGATGACGCTGATGGGAACCTCGGAGCGGGCAAGCGCGTTCTTCGGCATCAAACGCATGATGTTTGATTCGCCCGATGGACGATTTGCGGGACATACGGGAACGGTCCGAATACCCGCGGAGATAGCGCCTCTTATCGAAGACGTCGTGGGATTGGATAACCGCAGGCAGGCGCAACGGCAGCAGCCGCAGTGGATCATGGTCAAGGAAGCAGGCCTTACACCTTCGGGATACCTTCCAACGGAAATCGCTATCGTCTACAACTTTCCGAAACGGTATACGGAAAAGGGCGAGACCATCGGCGTCATCGAACTCGGTGGCGGCTATCGTCCCGAAGACATCCAGAAATACTGCGCTCTTATGAAAACCCCGGTGCCTACGATCGTCGCGGTTTCCGTCGATGGCACTACAAACAGTCCGGAAGGGAAAACAAAAGACTTTGATGGCGAAGTCGTGGGCGACATTGAAACGATTGCTGGTTCTGCTCCGGGTGCAACCATTGCAGCGTACTTTTCAAAGAATTCAAATCAAGGTTTTCTGGATGGTGTGAGGTTCGCGGTGCATGACAAACAGCATCGCCCTTCGATTCTTTCGATCAGTTGGGGCGGGCCTGAATCCACTTATACCCGAAACACGCTGGTAACTTTCAACAAAGTCTTGCAAGAAGCGGCGTTGCTCGGAATCACAGTGTGCTGTGCATCCGGGGACCACGGCTCTTCCGCGGGCGTGCCCGGCGGGCAACACGTTTCGTTTCCAGCATCCAGCCCTTACGCGCTCGCGTGCGGAGGCACGCGCCTGACCACCACGGACCAAAGTACAATAAAGGAAGAAGTCGTTTGGCACGGCAAAGAAGGCGCGAGTGGCGGAGGCTTCAGCGAAGTTTTCCCAATTCCGGATTGGCAGAAGTCCACTCCCGTGGCGAGCCAAGCGAAACGATTCAAGAAGACTGGACGCGGCGTGCCGGATGTGGCGTCGGTTGCCGATCCGACTACGGGATTTTTAGTCTTGGTCAATGGCAAATACGGTGTTGGCGCGGGAACCAGCGCGGCGGCGCCTGTTTGGGCCGGCCTGATCGCGCGTATCAACGAAAGTTTGGGACGCGCGGTCGGATTCATAAATCCGCTTCTCTACCAATCGGCTTCAGATTTCGAGAAGGCCGGCGCGTTCCGTGCGATCACGACCGGAAATAACGGCTTCTACCACGCGGGTCCCGGATGGAATCCTTGCACGGGATACGGATCGCCCAACGGAACGAAACTCGCGAACGCGATGGCAAAATGCAAAGCTCCGAAGACGCTCGCTGCTGCCAAATGAACCTACGCGTTTGCGCGGAAACTACAGCCACTGGCACGAAGTGCCGAATGCGCGATAAATAAGAACTCAGAACTTCCCTTCAAATGTTGTTCGCGTCCCGGTCAACGGTTGCTCCAAATCCATTTTTGCAAATTGAAATGTCACCTGTGCGACGGGCTGCGATCCCGAAGAAGTAAACAAAACGCCTGAGATGTGCACATTGCTGAGCGTGGCAACGAATACACTTTGCCATGTCAAAGTGATGCTCGCCTTGTGTTGGCCCGTCATACATTCCGCCATCAACTGCATGGATTGCTGATCGATTGGCCGCACGCAGGTGATGCCATTCATTTGCATTCTGCCGGCGGCTTGGCCTGTTGAAGATTCAGTGATGCCTGGAACGTTGAACGTCATTGACTCGCATGAAATTCCCGATCCGGCTGAGCCCTGCATCTTTTGATTGCTGCCGATGCCCGACGAAGTCGCTTGCTGGCCGCCGTTTGATTCCGGCGGCGCTTGCGTACGCGCAGCGCCGTTGTTCCCTACGGCGCTGTTCATCGTGGTATTCGTATTCGTGCGTGCGGCTCTAAGATTCTCTTCCGCCAAAATAAGCGAAGCGGCCATCCGGTAGTTTTTTCCGATCTTGTTCATTTCTCCATAAACAGTAACGGAGAGGCCCGGCGTCAGCGAACCGGCCGAAACAGGCTGGCCGCCCTGACAGATGGCGGTTGACTCGGTGTAGGTCACTACGGCGGTATCTTTTCCGGAGTTCACTTCAAATGAGGTTCCGGCTGGGGCGGTTTGAATGCGGCCCGAATATTTGGCTGCGCCCCTCGGTGGTGCTGTTGCGCATGGCGACCCGTTTCTTTGCGAGGCGCCGAATGCTGGAGAAATGCCGGGAATTGCGTGAAGCGCTCCGGCGCAAAGAGCTAGCGTGCCAATCAACGCCGCCCAACCGATTAAATTGGCGAGACCTTTAGGGGAGATTCTCATTTCTCTGCCCTCCTCAAATCCATTTCGTATCCAATCGCGTCAGAAGCTGGAAAGTGATTGGTTTGGTAAGTCATTTCTACCGCAGAGGGCGGCATTCTGCGCGATGAAGGAGTCGGAAGTGTTCAATGTGCAAACGTGCTGCGATCATCTGGGTTTGCTGATGCAAACGCAGAAACGGCTTTGCGATCAGCGAGCTTCGGTAAAAGATCCCAAATCGTTCGAGTTTCTAGTTCGTCGCCTTGAGTTGTTTTAATTCTTTCTGGCGATCCAGAAAACTTTCGCCGCCGGTGATCCAGGCCGTGGCGGGCTCGTCCTTCAGGTAGTGCCCGAACCACGCAAAAATTCGGCGTTCGTAATCAATTTGATCGGCTTTCTTTCGCAGGCCGTGGTCTTCACCGGCATATTCAAGCAACACTACATTTTTCTTTGCGCGGCGCGCGATGTTGTATAGCTCCACTCCCTGATGGAAAAATACGGTGCCATCGCTATCGCCGACTTCGATGAGCAGCGGCGTGGTCATGTTCTGAACATTAAAAACGGCGGAGTTGCGAATGTAAGCTTGTAAGTCTTCATAGAGCGGAACTTCCATTCGCTGCTGGCCGGTTTCGATGTGGTCGGTTTCGGCGATTCCGGAACTCCAGTGATGATTGCCGTAATTGCTGACGAGATCGGTGATGGGCGCGCCGGCGACGGCCGCGGCAAAAATTCCATTTGTGTGCGTGGCGAGATAAACGGAATCAAATCCTCCCCACGAATGACCGACGACGCCGACTTTTTTCGGATCGACGAGTCCCATATCGATTACACGTTTTGTGGCGGCGGTAACGCAATCCACGACGGATACGCCGGGATCGCGCGGCTGGAAAACGATGTCCGGCTCGAGCAGAAAATATCCGTGACTGGTAATCGCGGCTGCGTTGTAATAATCGCGTTCCGATGGCGCGCTGTAGCGATGGAGTCCGTCGGAAAGTTTTTCATACATGTAAACGACCATGGGATATTTTTTGCCGGGCTCGTATCCGGCGGGATAGTAGAGCGCGCCTTGCAATCTTTCACCGTGTGAATTCTTGTAGTCGATTAATTCTCCGTGGCCCCAGGCGTAATTGGATCGAAATGGATTTGTGTTTGTGACCTGCTTCGCATTTTTCAGATCAGGTCCGCAAATAAATGCATTTGGCGACTGATCGAACGATTCCAGCACGTATTCGTAGACGTCGGCATCTTTCGCTTTCGCAAGGCGCGTTACGCCTTTGTCCAGCCAGATGGCGTGCTCGTCAGTTGCGATTGTTGCGTTCAGGTTCAGTCGCGCATAGCCGGACTTCTTCGTCCATTCACCGAAGAGGCTGACGTAAATCGGTTTGTGGGCTTCGACAAACTCGTCGTCTGGATTTAGCCGCACATATCGGTGGCGGACTTGATCCTTTGCGCCGTCGGTGAGTTGCGTGGCGCGGGATCCATCGGGAACAACTTTCCAGAGATCGTATTTGTCGTAAAGAATTACGGCGGCGTCATCTTTCGTCCAACCTGCAACTCCGAATGGCGGCTTCTGCTTAATTGTTTCATCCGATTCGCGATTCACGAATGCGGTGTGCACATTTTTCGTGATGTTGGTGACGGCGTGACTTGCAACATTCACGGTCCAATAATTGTCGTCCTGAAAATAAATCAGGTAGCGTCCGCCGGGGCTCGGCTGGATGGAGCGATCTTCGATGAGGTGATCTTTTATTTTTGCGCGCGCGCCGGTGTTGAGATCCACGATGGACAAATCCGCGGTGGGTCGGCCGATGGTGCGATCCATGGCATATGCGTCCCAATTCGTTGCGAACGCAAGCTTCTGATGTTTTAGCGGCGTAACCTGCTCGGTAAGATTGTGGCCAAGCGGAATCAATGACCCGGACTCCACATTCCACACGGCGAGCATGTTCTTTTGGCGATCCATTTTCGCTTGCAACTTTTGTTTGGGCATTACGTCGACGTCATTCCAATGCCAAATGTCGACTGAGGCGGGTTCTTCTTCGCCGTCCGCGGGCGTAGATGTTTTGTTCGCGTCGGCAGCGGGCGGAGTTTTCTTTGGCGGGGCGATTTTTTCGTCCCACTTGGCGATGCCGAGAAATAGCATGCCACCTTCTTCAGGCCACGAAGGTTTGCGGTACGAAACGATGCGCATTCCGGCCGGGAAATTCGTGCCGGTAGTTGGGTCAAACATGCGCGGCGCATCGGAGGAATCCGGCAGATGCGTCCAGGCCAGAGCTACATAAGTGAAACCTTCGCGATGAGCATCGGATTTCGAGCGCAGCACCGCGAGATCCACGGCGTTCTTCCGCCACGCAAGACCGCTGTATATAGATGATGAAGAATCTAGGACACGAACGGTTCCGGTTTCTGTGTTGAAAAGCTGGACACCGTTTCCGGTTTTGTCGTCGGCGTTTATGGCCATCGCGAGCAGCGTGCCGGTGCGCGGCAAATCTTGCCAAGCGAATTCGGAAACGTTTCCAAATGTTGTGTCATGTCCAGTGGACAACTGGCGAACCACGAGCGTTGCGCCCGCTGGGTTTTCTTCCACGTCAGGTGCTGCGGCGGCGGCGTCAGTGGATGTGTTGGGCGCATCTTTCTTTTCCGGAGCGTATTTGCGCATGGCGAGATAGGTTCCGTTCGGACTGAATGAAAATGTTTCGATGGCGTCAACTACGGTTTGATCTTCGGTGGAGAGATTCAAGAGACCCATCTTTCTTTGAATGGGCTTCTTCTGTTGACGAAGTTTTTCATCCTGCGCTTCGGAATTGACGACGGCGAAGGCGACCCAGTTTGAATCAGCCGAGAAAACCGGTTGCGTGCCGAAAGCGGTGACTTTCGTTGTGCCGTCGGCGATATTTGTGATTCGCAATTCGTTGTTGCGATTTGAACGGTTGATTCCGTAGGCGAGCCATTTCCCGTCTGGCGACAGACCGCCGGTCGGGCCGCCCGGGGCTAGAGTTTCAAACTGGCCGTAGTCGGCGGGCGTTACTGGGGGTTTTGTTTGCGCTCCGATGAGGATCGCGAAACCGAGAATTACTAGAACCAAAGCCGCTGTTCGTCGCATGGTCTGCCTTCCTCACTGTCCTTTGACTCAAATTCGTGTCGGCGGATTGTGTATCGAATCGTCGTGTGAGGCAAGAGCGGCCCACCTGAAAGTGGCCCGACAGAAGAGTGTGAAACGGCGAATGACGAGCGGAACGCAGGTGACGTGACGGCGGTCACATTGAGGAGTGATTCGCGTCACGGCGCGGCGCAGGACGACGTGCGAGAATGTCGATGCGGGGGGTGATCAATGCACACCGTTGCAGCAGAAAAGCGAATAGCGATAGAAAACATTTTGTATGCGACCGACTTCTCCCCCGCCGCAGTTGCGGCATTGCCTTACGTGCGGGCAATCGCACTGCGCTACGCATCGAAAGTGCATGTGTTTCACGTGAAGCAGCCGATGAGCTACGCATTCGTGACGCCTGATATGGTGCCGAATGTAACGGAGATGGAAAAACGGCTGGAGATAGAGGAAACCCAAGAAATCAATAAGTGTTTCGCGCGGATACCGCACGACGTGGTGTTCGGAACCGGCAACCTTTCCAACGAATTGGACAAAATAATCGAGTCAAAGTCGATTGATTTGATTGTGATTGGAACGCGCGGGCGAACGGGCGCAGCAAAGATGGCCCTGGGATCCGTGGCGGCGGAAATATTGCGGCGCGCACCGTGTCCGGTGCTGACGGTGGGGCCGCACTGTACGGGCAGTGCGAAGACTGATTTAGAAATGCGGGAAATTCTGTACGCAACGGACTTTTCCGCTGAATCACTGGCCGCGGCGCCGTATGCGATTTCGCTTGCGCAGGAAAATCAAGCGGGGCTGGCGCTTCTGAATGTGATCGAGCCATCCGGCGATGTGGAGCTGGTTCATGCGGACCAATTCATCGATCCTGCCTGGCGATCCCTGCAAAATTTGGTGCCGCCGGAAGCAGAATTGTGGTGTACGCCAACGTGCATCGTGACAAAAGGCGCGGCGGCGGAAGCAATTTTGAAAGTAGCGGGAGAACGAATGCCGGATCTGATCGTTCTGGGCGTGAAGGGAGTGACTAAGTTGATGGCTGTGAGCACTCACCTTTCGCGCGCCACGGCGCAAGCAGTGATTGCCGATGCGCCGTGCCCCGTTCTTACGGTTCGCGTACCGCCGCAGCATTGTGAACCGCATTTGCAGTAGGAGAAGGCCTGGCAGTCTGTGGGAATGGCTGGTTGAATCACCTGTTCGAGCCCTGAAGCTAATGCCCGAACTCCAAGACCAGCAATTGTCGGAGGCAAGCGGGCAACGCCCCCCGTTGCACGCAACGGTCTCCACGGCCTGCCAGGCCAGCGTTGCTTGAAATAACCCCGAAACTGCATGTGCGTGCAGGGTTCCGCTAACATTCCACTCTATAGGATACAATTCCCAACACTCATGAATAGACGATCCGCGCTTGACGGATTTTTTGCGCCCGCATCGGTCGCGGTTATCGGCGCGACCGACCGGGAAAAAAGTGTTGGGCGAACCGTGGTGGCGAATCTATGTTCCGGCTCATTCAAGGGAAAAGTGTATCCGGTGAATCCGGCGCGCGCGGAATTGATGGGGCTGAAATGTTGGGCGCGAATCGGGGATATTCCTGAGCAGGTGGATCTGGGTGTGATTATTACGCCAGCGCCGACAGTGCCAGCGCTGATTGCTGAATGCGTGAGCGCGAAAGTGCGCGCGGCAATTGTAATTTCCGCCGGGTTTCGCGAGCACGGCGCGGAAGGCGCAGCGCTGGAACGTCAAATTCAAACGGAACTTCAGCGCGGCACGATGCGGCTGATTGGACCGAATTGCCTGGGGGTGATGAATCCGCACGTGGGATTGAACGCGACATTTGCACAAGATATTGCGCGGTCCGGGAATGTGGCATTTCTGAGCCAGAGCGGCGCGCTGTTGACGGCCATTCTGGATTGGAGTTTGGCGGAGCAAGTTGGATTCAGCGCAATTGTTTCCTCCGGATCCATGCTGGACGTTGGGTGGGGTGACCTGATTGAGTATTTCGGGAACGATCCGCAGACGCACAACATTGTGATGTACATGGAGTCGGTGGGAGATGCGCGAGCGTTTCTTTCGGCGGCGCGCGAAGTGGCGCTGCGAAAACCAATTATCGTGATTAAGGCGGGGCGATCGGAAGCTGCGTCAAAGGCGGCAAGTTCGCACACGGGCGCTATGACGGGAAGCGATGAAGTGTTTGACGCGGCGCTACGGCGCTGCGGAGTTTTGCGTGTGCAGAGTATTTCCGACGTGTTCTATATGGCCGAGGCGCTGGGGAAGCAGCCGCGTCCGCGCGGACCGCGTCTGACGATTTTGACGAATGCCGGAGGGCCGGGGGTGCTGGCGACTGACACGCTGATTGCGAATGGCGGCGAGCTTGCTGCGCTTTCGAGCCAGACGGTGGAGGCGCTGAACAATCTTCTGCCGCCGCACTGGAGCCATGGGAATCCGATCGACATTCTTGGCGATGCTGATCCTTCGCGATATGCGAAGGCGCTGGATATTGCTTTGCGCGATCCGAACAGTGATGGCCTGCTGGTAATACTCGCGCCGCAAGGAATGACGGATCCAAATAAGGTTGCGGAGGGTTTGGCGCCTCACGCAAAAATGCATGGCAAGCCGCTGCTGGCAAGTTGGATGGGAGGAAAAGTTGTTTCCGAAGGCGTGGAGACTTTGAATGCAGCCGGTATTCCGACGTTTTCTTATCCGGATACGGCGGCGCGAGTTTTTGATTTCATGTGGAAGTATACCTACAACTTGCGCGAGCTCTATGAGACGCCGGTGTTCGCGGAAGATGTTGAAGCGATGGAGATCGCGCGCGAAAAAGTGAATCACGTTCTGGAAACTGTTCGCCGCACGGGGCGCACGCTCCTCACAGAAGCAGAATCGAAACATATTCTGGCGAGCTACAACATTCCCACCGTGGAAACCAGGCTCGCGAAGAGTGTTTCGGAAGCTGTTTCAAACGCAAATGAGATCGGTTACCCGATCGTCCTGAAAGTGCACTCCCTCACAATCACGCACAAGACCGATGTCGGCGGAGTAAAACTGAATCTTCAGAACGAAACGGAAGTTCGAAATGCGTACCGTGAAATAGAAACTGCGGTGACGGCGCATGCGGATCGCACACAGTTTCAAGGAGTGACGGTGCAGCCGATGGTGCGCCTGGAAGGATACGAGTTAATACTTGGAAGCAGTGTGGACGTGCAATTCGGGCCGGTGATCCTATTTGGGACGGGCGGGCAACTTGTGGAAGTGTTTCGCGATCGCGCGTTGGCGCTACCGCCGTTAAATACAACACTTTCGCGGCGGCTGATTGAACAAACTCAGATCGCAAAAGCTCTGCGCGGCGTGCGAGGGCGAGCGGGGGTGGATATGGCCGCACTCGACGGAATTCTGGTGCGATTTAGCCGGCTGGTTGTGGAGCAGCCGTGGATTAAGGAGATGGACATCAATCCGCTGCTCGCGTCTTCAGAAAAACTTCTGGCGCTGGATGCGCGAATTGTTCTGCATGATCCCAAAACGCTTGAGGCACAATTGCCACGGCTGGCGATCCGGCCGTATCCGTCACAATATGTTTCTCCGTGGAAAATGAAGGATGGAACGGGAGTGCTGATTCGGCCGATTCGTCCTGAAGATGAACCAGCGATGATTAATTTTCACGAAACACTTTCGGAGCGGTCCGTGTATTTGCGCTATTTTCATATGGAAAAATTGACTGAGCGCGTGGCGCACGACCGCTTAATTCAGAAATGCTTCATTGACTACGACCGCGAGATGGCGCTTGTAGCGGTGCGAGCGGCTGCGACAGGGGGCCAGGAAATTCTGGGCATTGGCCGGCTGAGTAGAAATCCCGGGACGCGCGAAGCGGAAGTAGCTGTTTTAGTTACTGACAAATATCAGCGCCAGGGATTAGGAATGGAAATTATTCGGCGGCTGATTTGTGTGGCGCGAGACGAGAAGCTGGAGTCGATTGAGGCCAATATGTTGCCGGAAAATATTGCGATGCGTGCGCTCGCGTCGGGACTGGGATTTAGGTCCGAGTGGGGAGTGGGGCAATCTCGCGCGATACTTGAATTATGAGTGTGGGAAAAGCGCAAAGACAGGAATGTCTCTGTCATTCGAACATTTGGCGCGACAGGCGGCCCGCATCCCAAATGACAATCCCGAACGAAAAGGTCGGGACGGGGCCACCCTACGAAATCGCTCGTGGGCGGATTAAGTGGACCGGAGTACGGGATTGGTGAGGACTACTTTGAGTGCGCCCTCATTTGCCGCGTGTCTAAATGTGTCGTAGGCCTTCATGATGTCATTCATCGCAAAGCGATGAGTGACGAGTTTTTTCGGCTCCAGCTTGCCTGAGCGCACGACCTTCAGCAGCATTGGCGTAGTTACCGTGTCCACCAATCGTGTGGTAAGCGAAATGTTGCGGTCCCAGAGTTTCTCAAGATGCAGTTCCACAGGCTTTCCGTGGACGCCGACATTTGCGATGTGTCCGCCGGCCGCGACAATGGCCTGGCAGATCGCAAATGTGTCGGGAATTCCCACGGCCTCGATGGCCACGTCAACGCCTGCGCCTTCCGTCAGTTTCATTATTTGATCGGCGGCGCGTCCATCCGCGCTGTTGATCAACGTGGTTGCGCCGAATTTTTTGGCGACTGCGAGACGTTTATCGTCCAGATCAATCATAAAGATCGCCGCCGGCGAATAGAATTGCGCGGTCAGCAGAACGGCGAGGCCGACAGGGCCCGCGCCGACGATGGCGACCGTATCTCCGGGCTTCACTTGACCGTTCAGCACGCCACACTCAAAGCCGGTGGGCAAAATATCACTGAGCATGACCATGGATTCTTCGTCGGCACCAGCCGGAAGGTGATAAAGACTCCCATCGGCTTCGGGGATACGCACATATTCGGCCTGAGTCCCGTCGATCGTGTTGCCGAGAATCCAGCCGCCCTTTCGGCAATGGGAATACATGGCGCGCTTGCAGAAATCGCACTTCAAGCAGGCAGTGACGCACGAGATGATGACCTTGTCCCCCACGTGAAACTCCGAGACGGCGGTTCCGACCTGCTCGACGACACCAATGCCTTCGTGGCCGAGAATGCGTCCATCGGTGACGGCGGGGAGATCTCCTTTGAGAATGTGGAGATCGGTTCCGCAGATGGTGGAAGTGGTAATGCGCACGATGACGTCGCCCGACTTCTGAATGGTGGGAAGCGGCTTATCTTCCCACGCGCTCTTGCCCGGGCCGTGATACACCAGGGCTTTCATGGTGGCGCGTTTAATTTCAGGTGTTACATGTGTGGATGGTATCGCGAGTTCGGAAGTAGCCATCGTTATCTCCTTGAGGGCCGGTTCATCGTAAAGCAAACTTAGCGCGGCGAATGCCTAACATTGCACACATTCAAAAAAATCCAGACCGCGAGGATTTCTGGAGATTGCGTTTAGCGCGCGACCATTTTTTGAGCTGCCGCTGCGGCTTCGGCCTCTGGCAATTCATCCCACAGAAGTTTAAGAGTTACGCCTTCCGGCTCCGTGTGGGAAAGAGTGAATACGTTGCAGCAGGATTCACAGAGCCAGTAGTGTTTGACGCAATGGCCTGCACACTTCGATGCGCTTTCGGATTTTCCATTCACTTTGCCCGCGCACGTCTCGGAATGCGGATCTGAAAAGCGGAAGAACTTTCCACCGATGAGCCAGTGGAAAACCGTTGGGCACGCCGGGTTGGCGCATTTCGGATTCGTGCTTTCGTGGAGTGGAATTCCATGAGCCGGTTGGACGGGCTGGGGCGGCCTTAGCTTAGCTTCCGACTGACGATTTGCGCGTTCGGTTTCCAGTTTTGCAATCGTTTCGCGGAGCCAATTGCCGACGACTTCTTCGGTTTCGTATTGATCGTCATGAGCGTAAAGGGATTGCAGTGTTTCGCCTTCAGCATTGAAAGGAATGTGCCGGCATGGAATCGGTTCGGACCAGCCTTCAGGCGGCACCAGCTGCATCAGGACGCAATCGCTGCATGGAGCTTTATTTTCTTTACTGTCATAGTTCATGCAGGTCGGTGAGTCTTCAAAAATGTATTGCGGTCTCCACGGAGTTTTTACCGACCGGCCGTATCCGCCTTTTTCAAGAAAGTTGAGTTCAAATTTCAGGACATCCAATAGGTCTCGTTCATCTTTGTGCATAACACCCTCCACCTCGGCACAGCCAGTATCCGAGTTTGGGAATTGCTCCGCCGTGACTGCGGTCACGACCACTCGTGACGTGGGTCACTTGAAAAGAAACGCGTCTGCAAGACACTTGGGGTACGCCAATGACGTGTGGCGCTGAGATGGAGATAGACACCATAAGGGGCTTCCAGGTGGTCGTGAACACGAAAGCGCGTATAATGCGTGGCGAGGCAGATATGCGCGCGCCCTACGGGCTTGAGATTATCGAGAACTGTATTTCGTGTCCTTACAAACAGGATCGCCTGTTTTGTAATTTGCCGCCGGAAGCTGTCAAACGGCTGGACGAAATTACGACCTCGGCGACGTATCCCAAAGGGGCGACGCTTTTTGTTCAGGGCCAAGCTGGGCGGGGTGTATTCATCCTGTGTACGGGACACGTGAAACTTTCGACTTCGTCGGCTGATGGCAAAACACTGATCCTGAAAGTCGCGGAACCGGGCGACATACTGGGCCTGCCCTCGACCATCTCTGGGAAACCGTATGAGGCGTCAGGGGACGTGTTGGAATCATGCCAGGCGAATTTTATATCCCGGGCAGACTTCTTATTGTATCTCCGCGAATACGGTGAGGCGGCGGTGCGGGTTGCACAAGAGTTGAGCGAAAAATACCAGGCGGCGTTGAACGAGTTGAAGAATATCGGGCTTTCCCATTCGGCCAGCGAAAAACTGGCGCGATTCCTGCTGGATTGGGCAGCTCGCCAAAACCAGAACGATAAAGACCACATGAAGGTTACCCTTACTTTGACACATGAAGAGATCGCACAGATGATCGGCGCCTCGCGGGAAACGGTTACGCGCCTATTCGCGGACTTCAAGAAAAAGAAATTCCTGGATGTGAAGGGTTCGAGCTTTATCATCAAGGATAGAAGCGGACTCGAACATCTAGTTGCGGGATCGTAAGAACCAGCCTCGATAACCTGAATCGCTTTGATGGCCCTTTCCTATCGTATTTGGCATGCCTTGGTTCACGTTCGTCCACATTTTGAGTCCCACAATCGAACAGAGGGGCGGGCCGGGAGCGCCCCGTGCGGCGATAACTATATGTGTTTTAATGACTTGCGGGGTTTCGGAAAGGCCTGCCCATTGCAATGCAATCCGTGAGTCCAATTTGGACGCGACGCAGTTGAATGGAATATTATGAGCTCCGTGACCACTGTTTCCGTGCCCATAAGAATTCTGATTGCCGACGACCAGCCGCACGTTGGCGAGGCGCTTCGGCTTGCTTTGCGCGATGAGGGGTTTCACATCGAGCTGGCCGGCTCGCCTTCAGCGGTGTTGACCGCGGTCGCAGGCGATAAATTTGATCTGGCGCTGCTGGACATGAATTATTCGCGGGATACGACTTCGGGGCGCGAGGGGATTGATCTGATCGAGCGGCTTCGGGTGATGGATTCCGATATGGCGATTGTGGTGATGACGGCGTGGGGCAGCGTGGAAATTGCCGTCGAAGCGTTGCAGCACGGCGCCGGAGATTTTATTCAGAAGCCATGGGACAACGCAGCGCTGCGTCGCGTGCTGCATACGCAACTTGCCCTGGGACGCGCGCGCCGCACAGCGCGCAAGCAATCGCGTCAGGACGAGCGCGAGTGG
>CZKC01000009.1_pt1 | contig 36203 bp, 28 predicted proteins | sample 1122341 | NCBI WGS metagenome assembly CZKC01 (sample SAMEA3539301, study PRJEB10725) | soil metagenome | biome: tundra; feature: field; material: soil | place: USA | collected 2010-05 | depth 0.15 m | reverse complement strand
GCTGGAAGCGCGGCAACCGCGCCACGACCGCGTCCACCACGGCCGGTGCCCGCGGGCACCGGCGAGCCGCACGGAACCTCCTGCTTGCCCTTCTCCGTGGTAAGGTCGGGACTAAACGCCTTCCAGGAGTGTGCCGCGTCGCGCGATACCAGCAGGCACTGCATGTCGGTATAAATCGCATGCGGATCGAAGGGATCGGCTCTCCGCCAGGAATCACGGCTGGAACGATACTTGGCCGCATCGGCCCCAAAATTGGGCGCAACATTCTCCCATTGTCCGGTGGTCAGGTTAATCTTCACCAAGCCGCTGCCGCCCCCGGCAGCGCCGTAACCGACCCCGTAGACGATATTGGGATCGAGCGGATCGGCCGTCACCGTGCCGAACTCGGAAGAAGGCAGCGGCATCCAATCGACGTCGGAGACGTCGCCCACATCGCCGCGGGTGCGGGTCATGACCGCGCCCGTGTCCTGCTGCGAAGCCAGGACCCAGTAGGGATACCGGTTGTCGGTGGAGATGTGATAGACCTGACCGATCGGCATGGCGTAATAGCTGCTCCACGCGAGCCCGCCGTCAAACGTAACGGCCGCGCCCTGATCGACGCCGAAGAGCATACGCTTGCTGTCGGTGGGATCGATCCAGATGTCGTGCATGTCTTCGCCGCCCGGAGCGCCCTTAAAGGCGATGAAGGTCTCGCCGCCGTCGGTCGACTTATAGGCGGCCGTGCTCAGGGTGTAGAGGACGTCGGGATTCTGCGTATCCACCCAGACGCCGCAGATATAGTCCCTGCCGCCGATGCGCGTATCGTCGCCGGCCATGTGCTTCCACGTGGCGCCCTGATCGTCGGAGCGGAAAAGACCGGAGGCATTCTGCTGCGCGGCGCCGACGACGTAGATCCGCTGCCCGTTGGTATGCATCGCCACCGCCACGCCAATGCGCCCGGTGGTCGACGGGTTGGAGGTGATTTCCGTCCAGGCCTTCCCTTCGTCAAGAGACTTGTACAGCTTGGTGTGGCTGGGCCCGCCAGCGCCCGGAGCCGCGCCGCCGCCCGCAGCGCCACCCGTGTCCGCTTCCGTGGTTGCAAATATCACGTCGGGCACGTCAAAGGGAGAAGAGAGATCGCGGCCGCCGGTCTCATTGTCGGGGTGCAACACGTTGGTCCAGGTCTGGCCGCCGTTGTCGGTGCGGAAAATGCCCCGTTGCGTGCCGGTGGCGCCACCCATAGCGGCGACAATCACGATATTGGGATCTTTGGGATCGACAATGATCTTCGGAATCTTGGTGGTGCCCTCGAGGCCGATGTGCGCCCAGGTTTTGCCGGCATCCGTCGACTTGTACATCCCGTCACCGTTAGTGCCGGTGTTGGCATTCGCCACCGCATCGCCGCTCCCGGCGTAAATAATGTTGGGGTTGGAGGGAGCGACCTGGATGGCGCCCATGCTGTCAACCTCCGTCACCTGGTCAAATATCGGATACCAGGTCATACCGCCGCTGGTGGTTTTCCAGATGCCGCCTTGCGGCATACCGGCATAAAAAGTCCCGGGCTCGCCGATGACGCCGGAGACGGACGCGATACGTCCGCCGTGATACGGACCGACGTTGCGCCATTGCAAGCCGGAAAACAGATCAGGGCTGACCTGTGCTGCCGCGCCTAGCGCGAAGCAGAGCACAACAGCCAGAGACATCCAAAGGCTAGTAGAGCGCCGGGTGATTCGAACCATTGCATTTCCTCCCTAGTATCGGAACCCCTTTTGGGCCGATCCGCACCCGCCAATAATACACCGAGTGGCCACCGCCCGAGCCGAGCGGCGCGACGATTTCAAAAGGATCAAATTTGCTTCCATTCGTCAGGGGCATTGGCAGGGCGGATTATAGGCTTGCAAAAAGAATCCGGCAAAATAAATAACGGGCTTCGCGCACGGATTCCGGATACATTCCAGTTTGGGCAATAATCCCACGTATCAGCCACGTGTTACCAATTTTCTATTTTCTATGTTTGTGCATATTGTGCGTGTCGTTTTGTCTGTAAGTTACGTGTTTTCAACAAACCGTGCCATTCCGACTCCCCCGCCTCCAAAATTTTCCAGTTCTGAAAATTTTGTCCCGAGCTTGCCGAGAGGCATCGAGACGCAAATGCATTGCTGCTATATCCTCCGCTGCGCCAACGAATCCATCTTCGCCCCCCGAATTTGTTTGCGAAAAAGCTGGAGAAAGTCCCCGAGGAAGATGGAAATCTGGGGTACGACGGACAATGTGATCTCACTGGGAAATCGGAGCTCGCGCAGCGCGACCGGGGAACACACCTTCTACGAGCTGTCCGTTCTTCAGAACAGGCACGCCATTGACAAGCACAAATTCAATTCCTTGGGAATATTGCAGTGGCTCTTCATACGTCGCCTTGTCGATGATGCGTTCCGGATCGAATACAGTGATATCGGCATCCGCACCCACGCGAATTCGTCCTTTGTTCTTGAACACAGGAGCGTGCTTCTCCAGCCGCTGCGCCGGCATCAGCGTCATTTTCCGCAAGGCGGTCATCAGGTCGAGCGCCTTTTCTTCGCGGACGTAATGCCCAAGAACGCGAGAGAAGGTTCCTTGCCCACGGGGATGAACCCTCGGTCCCGTGATCGGCATTCCGTCGCTGGCGATCATGACGATCGGATTCGCGATGGCTGCGCGCGCGGCCTCTTCCGGAATAGAATGAATCACCACAATTCCGCCTTGCTTCCGGTACTTCTCAAATGTTTCTGCGGTCAGGCGTTCCCCCGTTGCCGCCCACTGCAAATCCTTGTAAGTGATCGCCATGCTTTCCTGCCAACCAGGATCAAAAACTGCGGATTCCAGTCCCGTGCTCGCCGCGGTGTAGGGATAGCACTCCGTCGTCACGTCGAGCCCGTGGCGTCGCGCACCTTCAACCATTGCGATCAGCTCCGGCGTGTCTTTCAAGCCCATGCTGGTAATGTGCACGACATGCAGCGGGGCGCCGGTCGCGGCGGCTGCGGCAAGAACCTCCTCCAGAGCCGCGAGTCCAGTCATGGGCTCCTTTATTCCCGCGTATCGTAGGTGTACGTGCACAGATGCGCCGAACTTCGCGGCGATCCTGAACATTTCCACGATCTCCGAGTGCGATGCTTCGGGCGTGTAATTCACTCCCATTCCTTCGGCCAGAGCGCCTTCGCGAAATCCTTTTTCCATCTCCACGCGGAGCTGGTCGAGTTCTTTCGGAGTGGCGGCTCGCCGGGCGGCATCTCCGGTGGGCATAAAAGTCCCTGGATCGTGCAGCACCTTCATGCGTACCGGAATATGACCGACACTTACGCCGAAATTGATCAGGGACTTCCCGTCCCGCGCGGCGTACCAATTGCCGACATCGTCCGTGCCCCTCTCTAATTCGAGCGAAGTCGTCACACCATCATGGGCCTGGAACTGATAGTTGCGCGGCTCCTGTCCATGTTCGTGCAGATCGATGAAACCGGGCGCGACGACCAGCCCTTTGGCATCGATTGTTGTTTTGCCGGTGAGCGGCGTTTTGGAAATGGCGGTAATCTTTCCGCCGCTGATGCCTACATTCCGCACCGCATTCAGCCCAGTCTCCGGATCCATCACCCGGCCGTTGACGATCACCACATCGTAGTCCTGGTTCGCGGTGGTAGACTCTCCCCCGCCCGGCAGGATCACGGCAAAAGCGACCACCACGCCCAACACGAAAATGCCAAGCCTGCTGAAAAGAACGCGCTTCAAAAACATTCCGGCTCCCCGTTGCTCATTTCGGCGGCAAGTGTCCTTGCAAAGGTATTGTTCTGTCAACCGGGATTTCCATTTTGACTTCTCGGCCGGTCGATAACGTACGCCAACCCGTCTGGCGCTCGAATGATTCCCAAACATTAGTGTCCGGTTATAAGTTGAAGAGAATCAGCTGGTTGGAGTTATCGAGTAATTCCGATTGAGAGTCGAATGCTTCGAACACGTGTAAAATGGGCACTTTTTCGAGAATCGTGATGCTGAGAATCTGTAGAATTTGGTAAAGACTCTTCTCCAACCCAAGACGCTTGCGCACGATGGCCACCAGCACATAAACCGAGACGGCGCCCAAATTAGAGGGGAGTTCAGCGACCTTGTAAGTTTTGTTTGATCCTATACGAAATCCGGGGCTGCAGTTGAGCTACGAACCGACGATCGGGGTAATTTCTCCGACTTGATGGCCGAATGGATGACAAGCTCCGCCGGTTTTCAAGAAATCATTTACTGAGCGCTCCAATTGGCGGGTTTGACGGTGATACTATCTCGCTCGGTTGGAAATTTTCACGTGGGGTGAAGAATCATGCGCGCACGGTTTTGCGTTTCAGTTCTTGTTGCTGCGATGCTGACATTTATTTCTGGGGCGGTTCGCGCGCAGGGCAATGGGCTCGTGGCGAGCGACTACCAGAAATTGCGTTCGGTGGGGCAGGCGGAAATTTCGCCGGACGGAAAATTGATCGCGTACACCATCGTGCGATATGACGGACCGGGGCGTCCGCGGGGACAATTGTGGGTGATGGAACTTGTGGCGAACAAATCCATTCGGATTGGCGCGGAAAATAAAGGCTTAGGGCGTTGACCGCCCTCCGCACACTGAACCAAATGTGAATACGCCCGATCCGTGATGTAACGGAGCGGGCGTACCTTCGGTTCTCGCCTGTTCAAGACCCTAAGTGATGGCCTCGTTAGTCCCTGTCGGGTTCGTGGTGGCGTCAAGCCAGGTTGCCAGTTCCCCAACGGTAGAGCGTCGCAGTTTACATCCGTCGACGGGCTGCGCCTATCACGGTGGCAAGGCCAATCGCTAACAGCGTGAGCGAGCCAGGCTCCGGTGCGCCCACGGGCGGAGGAGCTCCCACATAGATGTTGGCTAGGACGCCATTCGGCCCGCCGGATGAGTGATCATCGTTTGCGGTCTCAGACCAACCGTTCGCGTCCAAACCCTCCCACCCAATGTAGCAACCAGCTGTGTTGCCGCACGCGTTGCCAATGCCCAGCGGATCTTGGCCGGGGCTGAACTGCGAGTAGATCGGATTACCATTCCACTGCGCTGTCAACGTGACATAGAAGTTGCCGACGTCAGCGCAGTAGTAGTATTGGGAGACACCGTATTGGGTGTCATTGATAGTGCAAGCTGGGTTCCCTGGATTCGAAAAGCTGCCGTATTCGTCGTCGTAATCGGAGGCAAAGAGATTTCCAGGAGCTGTCCCCCAAACCACGGTGTCCACGCTGATTGCCCCTATGGTTCCTAGGCTTATAGTTTCAGTTCTTCCGTTGTTGAGTCCCTGATAACCCGTCAGTTGCATCTGCACGTTCGTAAAATCGAATGCAGTCGTATTACTGATTATCTAACAAGTTCAGAATCGTAATTTGGGATTTTGCGGGCTTCTCACGTTTGCCGAATCTGTGTAAAAGGTGGAAAAGTTGACATAGGAAATTCCCGCGTAGAGCGGCAAGCCGTCGATCCCTTCGCGCGTTCACTGCCTATTGGCGGGGCGGGTAGAGCGTAAGGTATAGGAAGGCCGCCGCCGCTTCGTCCTCGCTCAAGTAGACAAACACCGGCATCCTGCCCCTGTAGTAATCTCCATACGACAATGGCGGCGTGCCCATGAGTATAGGCGCACCTTTGGTAACTTTGCGGACAAATTCGGACAGGCTCACCCGCGCCGTAAGAGTGCCGAGCGGTGGAATCTCCCCTTCCAAAATCTGCTGAGGGTTAGGATTCGGCCCTGTCGCGCTGTGGCAGGTGTGACAGGTAGCTTTTACGATATGCTCGCCCACACGGTACCGCGATTCGTTTACCGCGATCTGTTTCTTTTCTGCGCCGAGGACACCCGAAAGTTGTTCCAGATAGGCGAAAACCGACCGAATTTCTGCTTCGGTCAAGTTGGGTGGAGGCATCTCCTTGCCGCCGTCGTGAAGTCGTTGCATCAACAGAACGTAGGATTGCTTAGCTAGTTCTGCCACCATCGCCCGATCCGTTTCGCGACCGGCAGCCTTCATTCGCGCCGTGATGGTTGCGGCCGAAGTCGCCCGAACCGGATCGATGATGGAATTTACCTCTGGAGGAGCGCCAAGGCCGGACTCCTGGTGGCATCCCTGGCAGTTCAAACGATACAAGTCCGCACCGTGAAGCGTTACCGTTGGCGTTGCGAAGTCGGGCGATAGATTCAACTGCCAGCGAGGAGTTTCTTGTCCCGGCGCGGGCGGGGGCGGTCCTAACTCCCAGGTCCTGCCCATACTACTCTCGTTGAACGGCCTGTTGAGGTGACTGAGCCAGCTTTCGCCTTGTACGGCGGTAACGGAAGCATCCTTGGTCCCGACGGTTTGACCCCACAGCGATGATGCCAATACGAAAAATACGACTAGGCTTGTCATGTGCATGTACTTCTGTATCATTCGTTCTCCACACTGGACGCTCGTAGTAGCGCGACCTTCACAAATGGTGCCGCACATCTAGTAGCCTCTGGGCAGAAGCATCCGGGCTTACTCAACTAACTGCAGGTTAAGCGCGATGCGAATTCCATTCACCAAGACAACGCTTTGGTCAATCAGTTGCTGGTTTGTGATGTCCGCATCAACGAATCGGCGCAGGGCGATTCGAGGGCAAATGAACTCGATGGCCTCAGATGAAGAATGAGCATCCGTACCGAATTGATTCAAGACCGTGATGTCGTATCCGGCGAAAGGCGCGTCGGCGGGGATTTTGTCGAGGATATCCTTCAATTGTCCAGCGAGAAAAAGATCAAAACTTTGAGCAGCGCGTTTATAGATCGAGGTGGAATCCTGGGAGAAGTGAATCGTGTTCCGCATCGTAAGTTGCAACATCACTTGATTCCGGTAGACGACAAATGATGGTGGCGCATAATTCACGAAATGAAACTTATCGAAACCCAATTTCGCCAAGGCATCCAACTGAGTTTGATATTGTGACTGCAGGTAGTCTGCATCGCTGGTATTTACCGTCACAGCGGAATCGCCCGGCGAAGTCGGCGGAGCCAAAGGAATATTCGCGGTAGCCGGTTGCGATGCTTGAGCTCTCACCGTCGGAATTCCGGCGATTTCAAAACGATTCTGCGTTCTCATTTCAGGCGGCAGAAGAGCCGGACTCACAAGTTTAGAATCCGGACGGGAGTAGGACGCCGTGGTGGCAGTGGCTGGCGCAGGCTTTGGCGGAGCCGACGGATGCCGATCAAGTGACTCAAGATCGAGCGGGTCTTTACCGTCCAGAGCGAGCCCAAATTCTTTGCCGTCAAGATAGATTTCCGAGCGATTTAGGATTTCCTGGCGCTGCGCATCCGATGAGGCCTGCGCAAAAGCGAAGATCTCGGCGCGGTCAAAGACCACCACTAGGATTTCTTTTCCTTCAAAGTCGAAATTTTGTGTACGCGTTCTGACGTGAAAAGAGATTTCAAATCCAATTCCATCGCAATCAATGTCCGCGGGGATAGTCCTGGATGCAAGCAACAGCACGGGCTCAATAACTTCTGAAAAGGTGCGGCTTGCACGCTGATTTTGAGTAAGTAGATCAGCTCGGTAAGCCGCGTTGTAACTGCCTGAGATCTTCAGCAGCGTCCGCTCGTGGAAAAACACAAATTCGATTCCACGTGCATCTGCTTCAGCCTGACGACTTGGATCAAGTCCCACATAGCGGCCCAAGGCGAACTTAAATGGAAACTTCGCTTCGTTAATCTGCTTGTAAAGCGTCTTGATCTGAGGAAAATACGCCGTCTGGGCGGCCTTCAACCGGGGATTCGCAATCTCCACCGGATTGACTTGAGCGTGTGACGGCGCGGAGAACGCCGTCATCGCAATTCCTGCCGCGACGAGCCATGAAGCAATCATCTTCATTCGTGTTGGCCGCACCATCGCCTCCGTTGCCATCATGGCTCGCCTCGGTTACTTCTTTACGGTGAGGTCGACAGTCGTGGTCGCCGTTGTCACATCCACGGGCTGCGTGGTTGGCTTGCCTTCTTCGCTCCAAGTCGTAATTGTGTAGTGGCCCGGTGGTACGTTCTTGATGGTGTAATTGCCTTCGTTGTCGGTGACTGCGAAATAAGGCGTTGGCACCACGACGATGTAACCGGACATTTCCGAGTGCACGTTGCACAGCATTGAGGCAAAGCCCAGATCGGTGAACTGGAATGATTTCTTCTGGCCCTGTGGCCATGTTCCCATATTGTGTGCCAGTTTTTTATTGCCGCTGATGGAAGGCCAGTAGACGTTGTGTCCCACCGGGTCGCTATTCAGGAAGTCCACGGTTGTCCCTTGCAAGACCACCGCGACGTGCGGAACAAAAGTCATTTTCTTCTGATCAATGACAACGTGATCGGCAGGCGCGTCAAATTTCTTTCCAGGCACGGCATTTATGTAGACGGCGATGTTTTCAGCTGACTTTATGCCCTGCACACTCACCTTGCCTTTGATGTCATTGGACCTACTTACTCCCGCCAGGGCCAGTGTGATCGTTGCTGCAATTGCTAGCTTCGCTGCGATTCCCGATAGAGTCATGGTATTCCTTTCGATTCAAAATGACTTGCGTTTATATTTTTGCGGACGTACGACGTTAGAAAACGTAGTCGATGCCGCCTGTGAACGAATTCGGCCGGAAAAATAACGTATTCCCAGTGGATGGATCGATGTACGGTTGGCCCCAGTGATACTGATACTCGCCGATGAGTTTGATATTGGCGCGAACATGTATCTGGAAACCAGGACTGAAGCGGTTGCGCGTCTGGAACTGAGAAACGCCATTCGCAAAATCGGTCGGTGAATTCACGAAGTCATAACGCATGTAGCCGATCAACCAGGGATAGATCCAGTAGTTGCCGCCCGCGAATCCGCCCGTATATGTGATTGCCGGCGCAATCGAAATGGTCTGAGCTTCCGTATCTACGGAGTGGTTGTTGTCATGTCCTACCAATCCGACACCGAAGAGTTCCAGCTTGCGGTACTTGATGCGGATATCTCCACCAGCCCGATAGAACGGCTCGCTTATGGTTCCTAAAAAACTGAACTGTGAGCCACCGTAATTCATCTGATTATCGCCGCGATAGTAGAACGCTCCGAAGCGTATCGAGGTATGGTCTCGTGGGCCGGTCGGTCCCGCCGCTTGCACGGCATTCCGGCTCTCGGGATCGCGTTCCAAATTAAATTTTTGCGAAACGCGGACATAGACATCCTTGGTATTTCGCGCTGTGAGCGAGGGCCCAAGTCCATATGCCGAATTGGTTCCGTCAACGAACGCTACTGACCAGGTGAAGTTTCCATTGTTTGGATAACCGCCGAACTCGATGCCGCGCTGCGGAGTCCCCATCATGAAAGGATTGTTCGTGGTTTGAAATACCCCGGGGTTCGTCGAGGTCCCCGCCACTGCCGTCTCGCTGAAAACGTCATACGCTGACGGGTAAATCGAGCGTGCCTGTGAGAATGGCAAATCCAGCTCGAATTGTCCGAAGCGGACATTCAGAGCATTCTTCGGCAAATGAAAGATGTGACCCAAATCGTTGTATCGGAGGTATCCATCACCTAGTCCGCCGCCGGCGCCAGTGCCACCGGTCGAGATATCGTTATCGATCCAGAACGCCAAGTTCTGACCGAGACTGCCGGCAGCGATGATCGTAAACGTATTCGGCACGAACAGATCAGTGCGCGGAACGAACGAGGTTGCCTGCAGCGCCGCAGGCTGCTGGGCGTTCCAGTTGAAATTTCCGGTATAACGGAAGGCAATTGGAATGCTTCCGGGGATTTCGCCCGGAAAGATTGCCCCGGGGAATGCTTCTTTTTGCGCTTTGGCTCCGAGAAGAACCGGAGGCTCTTTGACGAACTGCTCGTCATCCTTGGGGAACTTGAATCCGTTCTTCTTGAAAGCTTCTCCGAAGTCATTCAATTCCGGGTAGTTGCTATGGCAGGTTGAACAGGAGGTCTGGTATTTCCGGGTAAACGCTGGAATTGCGGAAGCTCGAGGGGTACTTGCGAAGATCCAGAGTAGTGTAAAGAAAACAACGAAAGTAGAGCCGATGAAAACATTTGAGGCCTTCCGACCCATTGTGAACTCCTCCCGCTTCGATTGGGTTAGGTACTAACAGCCGGTCATTGCCGTGACCACCCTCGGTGGCGAATATATCGTAGAACCACCCGCTTGTATACACTGTCCGATGTTGCGCACTTTCACTAATGCCAAGCCGCCATCAAAATCCTTGGCAACATTTGGAGTGTGCTACTCGATAAGCTCGGGCACAAAATACCAGCGCCACGGAGTGGCATTGTCAGCCATCCAACGGGAGTCTTCTGTGATCGGCATCACGCCGCAATGTGACGTGGAACATAAAAACGCGGCGATTTCACCAATTGAAGCGTGGCCTCCGGTGAGCTTTGAAGGAAAGTAAGAAATTTGTTTCAGTACAACGAAGACATAGCGTCAAATTTGGGTGTGCGCAATACGTGCGGCCAATGTCCGTACGATCCTTCGAGAATAAAACAACATGGTGCTCCCGCTTTCAGCCACGTGTCACCAAGCTTCAGTGGGGTATCGCACAGTTGTTTGAGTGAGGCGAAGAAAAAGCGGTGTGTGGTATGCGTGTGGCCGAACCGTCGTTTGGTCGTTTTCTGCGTTTTGACCGTGTAATGTCTTCAATAAGTTGTTTGTTTTCAACACCGCGATGGGATTCGACTCCCCCCGCCTCCAAGATTTTATCCATATTTGTGATCCAATCGATGGAAGAGAGTGCTTCTCCGCTGTTTCTTCGCGGTCAAGACTGCTCAAGCGTGAGCGTGATGGGCGCGGGCGCCGGCCCGCCGTTAGCCGCCGCTATTGTTAAAGTCCAAGTGCCGCCGACCTTGGTAGGGCTCTGAGGCAACGCATTCGCTGTACCAACTAAACACAGCAAAACGAAGAGAGCAAGCCCCTTGAGGCGTAATGCATTATTTTTCATGGAGATTCGCCCTTGGTATTGGCCTACGAGGTCATTTTCTGAATAATGATTTCCACTCTACGATTTTTTTGCCGGCCATCAGGATCGTCCGAACCATCGGGGTTGGTATTGGAAGCGACGGGATTTCTAGCGCCGAATCCCTGTGTGACAAAACCGGTTGTTTTCAGATTCCCTTTCGTCCTGAACCAAGTCTCAACGGCCGCGGCGCGGCGCTCCGAAAGGCCCTGGTTGTAGGAATCGGAACCCTTCCCATCGGTATATCCATTGATGCGTACTTTGCCTTTAGCTTTTTCCCGGATAATTCCCGCGGCTTGCGAAAGAGTCTGCTGCGCTTTTGGCAAAAGGACAGCTTTATTGAAATCGAAAAGAACGTCGGCGGACAAGTCAATGCGAACCTCGGTGGGCGTCTCTTTCACTTCGAGGTCTTGAACCTTCCCACCCAGGTCCTCGACGCGAAAAACGAGATCGAGGACTTTGGACTGGAGTGCGACGTCCGATTTCTGGCCATGGACCGGCCCGGCAACCGCCGTGAGGACGATTGACACCGCGATGAATAAGGATAGCATCCAGGAATTCTTCAAATTGGCCTCGCGCAGTTTGCGTTACCGGATCGGAACATCGTCTATGGGAATAAAATGTGCAATCACTACGGTAATCTTCTGGATGTTATCCGGAGGCGCGGGAAACTTTGCCCACAGGGACGCTTGTGTTTTTGACTTGATGTCATCAACATGCTCGCTGCACACGCAGTTACGGTCGCTATCTGCCACTACGAAGTACTTCTTCTTGGAGACACCATCAATCAAGGTAACCCCTGAAAAGCTCCGGCCGCCATTTTGATTGTAGCCGTCGGCGCTGAATCTGCCGCCGGTGTTCAGATAATCATTCGAGTTGTTATAGAGTGTGAATTTCAAGGTAAGCGTCCCTCCTCCCCGCTTGAGGTCATCAATTACAACTCTTGTTCCAGTCTGTTCGCCCTCGGCGGAGCCAAGTCCCTGGGTGGAAGATTCAATCGGCGGAGTGGTTGCAATGGGAGCTGGAACCGCATCTGGAGTTGGGGCCGCTGCTGCGCCAGCGTCTGGCGCGGAACTCGGCGCAGGTGTTGAGGACGTCATGGCAGAGGACTGCGCCATGGATGCCGGCATCATCAGATCAATTCTCTGAGCGCTTCCTTCAACAGCCGCCTGCATCAAGCTGTAATTCCAGACTCCTCCGCTCTTTTGCGCGGTCACGTACACCGTACCCTTACCCTTTGGGCCGGAAATTGGCAGCGCGAGATCGGCGTCCCCCGAAGCAGTTGAGACGTTAATGGAGCCGCTGACGAACCAGCCCTCTTGTATAGGCGTACCGAGGCTTTGAATCACGGCCGGATTAGATCGCGCTCTAGACAGCGCTTCTTGAGCGACATCGGATCCCTTTATTGAGGACATGACAAGCGAGACAATGCCAAATAGGGCGGCGATCCCGACGATCAGCAAAGCTAGTAATACGCCGAGAAGTAGCTTCCATTTTCTCGCCATCCAACTCTTGGGTTGGGTGGGCATCTGCGCTGAAGCCATTGCGCTCGGCTGAGTCATAAGTCCTCCCAGGTAAACCGGTGCAGGTGCTTGTCCGGCTACGGTAACGCGAATAGAATGGGCGAGCGTTCGGCCCGTTAACCTTTCCGCTCGCCCTGACAGGGTCGAATAGATAGTGTGCCGTGGGCTAGAAATCTTGAAAGCGGGTTCAAATCCGCTTCAAATTTCTTTTAAAGGCGCGGAGCTGCGCCGGTTACTCTATGCTTACGAAGCCTGAGACGCCGTTTGTGTTTGTCTTCGGACCCTTTCGGCTGGAGCCGCTAGAGCGGACTCTGCTAAGGAATGGCGAACGCGTTGCGCTAACACCCAAAGCCTTTGAGACACTCGTCGCTTTGGTTGAACGCAGCAACTCCGTAGTTGAGAAGGACCAACTTCTTAAGCGCGTCTGGCGGGATACCTTCGTAGAAGAAACCACGCTTGCTCAAAACATCTTCACGCTTCGCAAGACCCTGGGCGATGTGTCAAATGGCTCGCGCTACATCGAAACTGTACCGAAGGTCGGGTATCGTTTTGTAGCGTCCGTGCAACGACTGGCACCGAACGCTGCGGACCACTCACCGAGTAAGGGGGTATGGTGGATAGCGGCTTTGCTAGGCGTACTGATAACCGTAGCTGGGTTCGTGGTTTGGCGGCACTACCGGTCATCCACTGCGCAAAGAGTTATGCTAGCCGTCCTTCCTTTTGAAAACCTGAGCGGGGATCCCACGCAGGATTACCTGAGTGACGGTCTGACGGAGGAAATGATCATCCGCCTGGGCCAGCTTCGCCCGAATCGTTTGGGTGTGATCGCACGCACGACCGCGATGACCTACCGTGGCACGAATAAGAGTGCCGCGGAAATCGGCCGCGAATTGGGCGTCAATTTTCTGCTGGAAGGCAGCGTGCGCCGCTCAGGCGACCGCGTGCGAATCAGCGCCCAGCTCATCAGCCTGCCCGACCAAACGCACGTTTGGGCTGAAAGCTACGAGCGCGATGTACGTGACGCGCTTAAGTTGGAAAGTGAGGTAGCGGGCAAAATCGCATCTCAGATTGAAGTGAAACTTCCCAAGCAAATTCGAGAGCAGTTAGCGGAGGCGCATTCGATCGATCCCGAGGCATATGAGGATTACCTGCGCGGGCGTTACTTTTGGAACCAGCGCACACTGGAAGCAGATGTGAAAGCGCGTGTGTATTTCCGACGTGCCATCCAGCGCGATCCATCCGATGCCCGAAGTTATGCGGGGCTTGCGGAAACCTACTCGGGCGACACGTGGGCGGAAATGCAGCGAGCCGCCGAACCGGCCGTGGCCCGCGCGCTGCAGCTCGATGATTCAGTGGCCGACGCTCATACTTCGAGCGCTATATTGAAGATGTACGGTTACGACTGGACAGGATCAGAAAAGGAATTCCGCCGCGCCATTGAACTCGATCCGAATTCGGTGCCGGCTCGTCTGTTTCATGCGGAACTACTGCAAGCTACAGGAAAGAACGATGAGGCTGTTGCCGAGGTGAAGCGCGCTGTCGAGATTGACCCCCTTTCGGTAATCGCGAACCAGGCCTATGGCAGCACGCTCTACTATTCTCGCCGCTATGACGAATCCGCGCGGGCTCTCGGCAAGACCATCGAACTTGATCCGTCATTTGTCTGGGCAGGCTTGCGGCTCGCGCGCGTGTATGAACAAATGGGCCGTTATTCTGATGCGGAGGCAGAATTTCAACGCGTGGAGACCGGTGCTCGTAGTGTTGCGAATCTTCGCCAGGCGCACTTGTATGCAGTTTGGGGAAAGCGGGATGAGGCGCTGCGGAGACTGGCGCGATGGGATAAACGGCAAGACTCATTGCTGAACTACGATGCCGCGGAAGTTCAAGTAGCGCTCGGAGATTCTGATGCCGCGTTTGCCGCACTCGAGCAGGCGGCGCTCGACCACAACGTAAACCTTATCTACGTTAAGGTCGATCCGGAGCTTGATCCGATTCGCAATGATCCCCGATTCGATGCCCTCCTGAAACGTTTGGGCTTGTATTAACTGTAAAGCCCTAGACGACCGCGCGAGCTTGACAGTGACCTTCCGCTGATTTATGTTCTACGGCAAAGCTCGCCATCGAATTGATTTCTCGTAAGATTCCTAAGTGCGGATCTGGAGGAAATGAATTGCGAAAGATAGTTGTAGCCGCCGTTGTTTCTGTGTGCATTTTCTGGGGAATCAGCCGCGCGCAAGAACCGCGGAAAATTGATTTTGCGCGCGACGTTCAGCCGATTTTCAAAGCGCGCTGCGCAGGTTGCCACGGACCCGCACAACAAAAAAATGGATTCCGGCTGGACCGCCGCAGCGACGCGATGCGTGGTGGCACAATTTCTGTCATTGGCCCCGGCAACAGCTTAGGTAGCCGTCTCTATCAGAGGCTCGCCGGATCCGAATACGGTTTGCAGATGCCACCGACCGGCCCATTGAGCGCCGCAGAAATCAACATCATTAAAGTTTGGATTGATCAGGGCGCTGAGTGGCCAGATTCGTTGTCAGGTGAAACGCCGCCACCGCCGCCAGATACCGTTGCAGGACAAATGATGGAGGCGCTCCGTCGGGGCGACCACGAAACTTTTCAGAAACTTTTGCGCAATTCGCCGGACCACATCAATAAGACGGGCCCAGCCGGATCCACTCCCCTAATGTACGCAGCGTTGTACGGAGACCTTGATTCCTCTCGGCAGCTTTTGCAAAGCGGCGCTGATCCCAATCTTCAAAACGAGGCGGGCGCGACGGCGCTGATGTGGGCGACCGACAATCTGGAAATGGTAAGTGCGTTGGTAGAAGACGGCGCAGACGTGAACGCGAAATCCAGAGATTCACGGACGCCGCTTTTGATCGCATCCGGGCGATTTAGAGCCGCTCCGGTTGTGAAGTTTCTTCTTGATCACGGCGCGAATCCCTCGGCGCACTCGCCGGCATTATTCGACGTCATGACGCCGCTCGCCGAAGCAGCGTACGCAGGCGACGAAACTGTCCTGCGGATGTTATTGGCACGCGGAGCCGATGTGAAAGGCGCGGGGCCAAATCCGCTGGCGTTCGCAATCCTTTCACGGTGTTCCGGGTGCGTGGACCTGTTGATTGGCTCGGCCGAAATAAGCGACCTCAGTTTGCAAGCGGTCGTGGATGCTCCGCCGCTGGGAAACACGGGCGCGCTCAACGTGTTACTGGATCATGGGGCGGACGTAAATGCGAAAGATCCGGACGGAGATACCCTTCTGATGCTGGTCGCGGCTTGTGATGAGGCATCGCTCGATACCGTGAAACGGTTGGTGGCAGTCGGCGCGGATGTGAACGCGAAAAATCCTCACGGCCAAACGGCTCTCGATTTCGCGAGAGCACGGGGAAAAACCGCTGTCGTGGACTTTCTAATTCAGTCCGGCGCAAAAGACTCCGGCATATCTACGGTCCCACAGTTGAATTTCAAGCCGGCGAGTTCTATTCGAGAGGCGATTCAGAGAAGTATTCCGCTTCTGCAGCATGCGGACGTCACGTTCGCGCAAAAATCCGGATGTATCTCATGCCATAACAACACATTCACGGCCGTGACCGTCTCCAGCGCCAGGGAAAAACGTATCTCGGTGAACGAGAATATCGTTCAAGGGCAATTGAAGACATATGGTTCGTACATCGAAAGCTGGCGCGAACGCGTTTTGCAGGGAGTGGGGATTCCCGGCGACGCCGATACCATAAGCTACATTCTTGTGGGATTGGCGGCTGAACATTATCCGGCGGACGCCGCTACCGATGCGATGGTGCGCTTCTTGAAGAATCATCAAAGGCCGGATGGAAGCTGGGTAATCACGGCGCACCGGCCACCGATAGAATCTAACGATATTGAAGTGACCGCGAATTCAATGCGCGCCATGCAAGTGTACACGCCGCCCACGCAACGCGCGGAATATGACCGTGCTATTCGCCTTGCAGCCGACTGGATTGCCAAAGCGCAACCGCGCACCAACGAAGCCCGTGCGTTTCAACTTTTAGGATTGATGTGGGCAAAAAAGGACCAGCGAAGCACTCGCGCTGCGGCGCAAGCGCTTGTAGCGGAACAGCGAAGTGACGGCGGATGGGCGCAGATCCCTTCACTTTCGAGCGACGCATATGCGACCGGTCAGGCGCTTGTGGCGCTGCGTGAAAGCGGCACGATGCCGGTGTCCGATCCGGTTTACAAGCGCGGCGTTCAGTTTTTGCTGAGCACACAACTCGAGGATGGCTCGTGGTTCGTGAAGAGCCGCGCGTTACGGATTCAGCCGTTCTTCGAGAGCGGATTTCCTTTTGGGCGCGACCAGTTCGTTTCCGCTGCGGGGACAAACTGGGCGACGCAGGCGCTGGTGCTCGCGGCGCGATAAGACTTAATTTAGTCCGCCCACAAAGCCTGGATTGGATCTATCGAAGCCGCGCGGCGCGCCGGAATAATTGCCGGCTAAAGAACGCCTAGCGGTGTTCCCCCGGGCAATCCGTTTGCGGGAAGCGTTGTACAGCGTCTGCGCGGCGAAGTTCTCGCGCAGGCCGCCAAAGGATTCCGATGTCGCCGTTCTGAACGAAGAAATTCGACTGGCGCGCGCGGAAGAGAAATTGGTGTTCGGGAAAACGGGATTCGATTGGCGATGGGGCGCGCCGGACCTCGCTCTGGACAGAGTGCTCTGGCCTATCGCACGATCAACGGCTGAGCTTTTGACGCAGGACGGCCTGTCTCGACTCCGCCAGTGCGGTGGCAAAGAGTATGGCTGGATTTTCCTGGATACGAGCCGAAACCGAAAACGGCGCTGGTGCGACATGCGTGACTGTGGCAACTTGGCGAAAGTGCGCCGATACCGGCATCAAGTAAGCGCAGCTTAATGAACGCGTTCGCTGGTCAACCCGCGCGTCTCTTGCTTCTATCAAGTAGGAGACTAGAAACTCCTCAACACGCGCTGCATCTGGAGCTTTGCGTTTGAGAAGTCGAGGCAATTCTGGAAGTCCTCGCATTGCCGGCAAAGTTCCCAGGCGTCTCATCGATATCCAGCTTACGATCGCGGTTACCAGTCCCCACAGTGTTGATGGTAATCTGGAAAACTTTCCCAGGCATTGGCTTTCCGAATTGGAATTGTTCCAGGTCGGGATAGATGGTGCCGAAGCAAGACTTCATGCATTCTTCCTTTCGCGCAAGCGCGTGAGATCGAAGGGGCAGACGGAAATTCCTGCCCCTTTTAGTTTCGATCGTGCTCCTTCAGTCGGCTGCGACCACTTTTCCTTCGGAAGCGAGCACGGCCTTGATGTCCAGGCCGAGTCCTTGCGCGACGCCGGTTCCATATGCAGGATCCGCTTTGTAAAAGTGTCGGACCTGCAATTCCTGAATGCGTTTCGGAGTTTGGCCCAGAGTGCCGACGATGTTGCTGATTAATCGCTGCTTTGCATCGGCGGGCATCAACCGGAAGAGGTTACCGGGCTGAGTGTAGTAGTCGCTGTCGCTGCGATGATCGTGACGTGCAACTGTTCCACTCACCATCTTCGGACGCTCGACGTACTTGGAATCCTGTGTCGGACCGCCAAAGCTGTTCGGTTCGTAATTCACGTTCTGCCCATCGTTTCCGTCGAAACGCATCGCGCCGTCCTTGTTGTAGGTGTGGTAAGGACACTGTGGCTTGTTGACTGGCAGTGAATCGTAATTTACACCCAGCCTATAGCGGTGCGCGTCCGGATACGAAATCAGTCGCGCTTGCAGCATCTTGTCTGGCGAGAAGCCCATGCCAGGAACAACGTTTCGCGGCTCGAAGGCGGCTTGCTCGACTTCCGCGAAGTAATTTTCCGGATTGCGGTTCAATTCCAGTTCGCCGACTTCGTGCAGTGGATAATCCTTGTGCGGCCAAACCTTGGTCAGATCAAACGGATTGATGTGGTATGTCTCCGCTTCTTTTTCCGGCATGATTTGCACGGATACACGCCACTTCGGAAAATTGCCTTCCTTGATGGCGTTGAACAAATCGCGCTGCGCGTAGTCGGGATCGATGCCGCGCATTTCGTTCGCTGACTCCGCATGGAAATTCTTGATTCCCTGCTTGCTCTTGAAGTGCCATTTCACATAAAACAGTTCGTTCTTGTCGTTGATCAAGCTGAAGGTGTGGCTGCTGAAGCCGTCCATATGCCGAAAGCCACCCGGCGTGCCGCGGTCGGAGAAAAGAATCGTTACCTGATGCAATGATTCCGGCGAAAGCGACCAGAAATCCCACATCATAGTCGGTGACTTCAGATTCGTTTCCGGATCGCGCTTCTGCGTGTGAATGAAATCCCCGAATTTCAGAGGGTCGCGTATGAAGAACACCGGCGTGTTGTTGCCGGTCATGTCCCAATTGCCTTCTTCCGTGTAAAACTTCAAAGCGAATCCGCGCGGGTCGCGTTCGGTATCCGCCGATCCCTTTTCGCCGCCGACAGTTGAGAACCGGATGAACGTCGGCGTCTTCTTCCCCGCCGCGCTGAATAGCTTTGCAGAGTGTATTTGCTGATTTCTTTGCTGCTACACACAAAATGCCCGTGGGCGCCCGATCCTTTTGCATGGACGACGCGTTCGGGAATCCGTTCGCGATTAAAATGGGCCATTTTCTCAAAGAGCAAAAAGTCTTCAAAAACCACGGGGCCACGCGGACCAACGGTGAGCGAGTTCTGGTTGTCGCCCACGGGACGCCCGGCGTCCGTGGTCATTTTCTTGCGATCTTCGGTCATGAGTGATTCCCTCCCCAGTGAGAGTAGTCCAGGCCCGCCTATACATCCAATAGTTCGCATAGAATAGATAGGCAGATCCTATGGAACTCCAACAGCTTAGATACTTCTGCGCGATCGCCGACACCGGCAGTTTTACGCGAGCGGCGCAGCGGACTCACGTCTCTCAGCCTTCACTTTCACAGCAGATTCGAAAATTGGAAGACGAACTCGGTGCGCGGCTCCTTGATCGTCTTGGCCGCAGGGTACAGCTCACCGAACTCGGGCAGTCGTTTCTTCCGCATGCGCGAGCGGTTCTGCGCGATCTGGAAGCCGCGCGAAGCGATGTCATCGAACGGAAAACGTCGATCAGCGGACCGATTTCCGTCGGTGTAATCCCAACGATTGCACCGTATTTTTGCCGCCGATCCTGGCCACATTTTCCCGGAAATATCCGGAGGCGCGCGTCACTGTCGCGGAAGAAATTACGCCGGTGCTGCTCGAAAGACTTCGAGCGGGAACCATGGACTTGGCGATTGTAGCGCTCCCGCTGCAAGCACGCAGTCACGATTTCCACTCGTTCCCTCTGATGGTGGAAAAACTGTTCGCGGTGTTGCCGAAGCGACATGCGCTCGCAAAGCGCCGCGCGGTATTGCTCGGGGAGCTGCAGGATGACCCGTTTGTTCTACTGCGTGACGGGCATTCCTTCCGCGATACGGCATTCGCCGCCTGCAAACGAGCGCGCCTGAACCCAAGGGTTATTTTTGAAAGCGGTCAGTTCAGCAGCATTTTGAGCATGGTGAGCGCGGGATTGGGTGTTTCGATTGTGCCGGCAATGGCGGTGGAGAAACGCCTGGCGTGCCGCTACATTCCACTCGCGGATGAACGTGCATCGCGAACGATCGGCGCTGTCACGCTGAACGGAAGATCGCCGACTCGGGCGAGCGAAGCTTTTCTGGTTCACCTCGGAGTGAAATCGTGAGCGCGCGGAGCGCACGCCGGGAGATACGGAAGTTTCTTCCGTCGCTGGAACATGGTTTACACTAGTGGGCGCTATGACTTGGTATTTATTGAAGACTGAGCCCTCCGCATACTCTTTCGCAGAACTGCAGAAGGATAAGAAGACAATTTGGGACGGAGTGTCGAGTCCTGCCGCGGTCAAGCACATGCGCGAAATGAAGGCTGGGGCGCGGCTGATCATTTATGAAACTGGGAATCGAAAGTGTGCTGTTGGGACAGCGACCGCGGTTTCCGTTGACGCGTCGGATCCCAAAAACCCGAAAATTGAAATAGAAGTGGGGAAACCTCTTAGTGGAAAAACATCGCTTGCGGATATCAAAGCAAACAAATTGTTTGCAGATTCACCGTTGGTGCGGGAAGGCCGACTCTCCGTTGTGCCTTTGACGAAGGTTCAGTACGAAGCGCTGTCCGAGAGTTCAAGAGAATCGAAATGATTTTATTTGTTTGCCGCCCAACCTAAAGATCGGCTACCGGTCTCAAAGCAGGCATCGTTGTAAACGTTGTGAAAACTAAGGAGGCATGCCATGTACGACGTGAAGAATCTCAGCAAGATGAAGGACATTGCAGCCAATGCACCGGAGGCGATGAAAGCGTTCGTGGCGTTCGACAAGGCGGCTCTGGCCGCAGGAGCGATTCCAAGCAAGTATAAGGAGCTGATGGCGCTCGCCGTCGCATTCACGACGCAATGCCCGTATTGCATCGAAATTCATGCGAAGAAGGCGCGCGAAACCGGCGTTTCGGATCAGGAGATCGCCGAGGCCGTATTGGTGGCGGCGGCGCTACGCGCAGGCGCGGCGGTGACGCACGGCACGCACGCCATGACGGGAGCTTGACGACATCCATACGCACGCGAAAAGGGGATGGACTAATCGCCGCCGGGTATGGGGTCGTGCTGCCGGTGGCGTTGCTCTCGGGCGACATCGGAGGTAGCTGAGAGCGGTATTCTCACCGTAATCTCGGTACCAGCGCTGCTGGATTTAAGGTCCCATTTGCCCCCGAATTCCCTCATGCGCTCACTTATTCCCGCGAGGCCGACACCTACTTGACTTCCGTTGGCCTCGAAATTAGCCAGCATGTCCTTCGGGAATCCCTCTCCATAATCTCTTACAAGCATCGAGACTTCCTGGGACATTACCTGCACGGACACTTTTGCTCGCACACTGTTTGAATGGCGCTGAATATTGGTGAGCGTCTCCTGAAGAATCCGCGGGCTCCTCTTCGTCGCATGGCCACTAAGAGTACTCAATTTATCCCATACAGCTGCGCCGCATTTCCTCTAAGGACTTTTTGCGCGATTTCTTTCGCGCGGTCTTGAGTGATTGTTCCGTCGCGCACCATATCCGACAAAACGATTGCCAGCGCTCGCCGCGCATTCTGCGAGGCAATTAAAATTGTCTCCTCCCAATCGAGACCTGGCCCAAAGGGCCCTGCGTCCGATCCGAACATCACGTGCTCGGGCATCATTTCCAGCCACGGTCTCAGAATCCGCGCTAATTCTACGGGCGACCAGTAAAACTCAAGTACCGATATGTCGGTATATACATTCGGCTTGAGAATAAGCGCCGACACTGTGCGTTCCTTTGGAGCATTTCCATGGAGCACAACGAAATTTGTCTTGCGCAGCTCCGGATCGTTCAGCATCGGGCTCAGTAGCATTGCGTCTGCACCGGAGTCATCGAAGAATTCGCCGCATCCACTACCGGTGTGAAGGTGGACAGGGAGCCCAAGTCTGCCTGCTTCCAGCGCAATTTGTTTGAACAGAAAATCCTGGAGCGTTTTATATTCCGCCGCGGTTGCATTCCCTGAAGCCGCATACTTGGCATAAATGCGCGACGCCTCGGCTTTTGACGCCGGAGCGAAATCCAGCGGCCTCAAGTATGCCGCCTCAAATTTTACCGCCACCGCACCCGCGGATTTTTGTTTCTGCAAAGTTGCGCGAACAATTTCTTCGGCGTAGAGATCGAGTGTGATCGGGACGCGGCTCATTCCCGCGTCGCGCAAATAAGTCTGCAGCAGATCTTCTGCCATTCCATACAAAGCACGGCGATTCGGATTGACGGCTTTCGCATTGCTATTATTTAGCGGGAATAAGAGTGCATCTTCGTATGGCACCCAGCGAATTTGCGGGGCGTGCATCTCCGGAGGCATCGACGTCCGATTTGCCAGCGCAGTTTCGAGGCCTGCCTTCTCCATTACCCACGCGTAAAATCCGGCGCCGCGTTCCCGGCGGGCGGCCGTTTCCATCGCTGTTACTTTCTTAATTTCATCGTCGCTGCCGGTTTTCGCGTCGAATCCATACAGCGTTCTGTATGCAGCTTGCTGAGATATGTTGAATCTGAAATTCGCTGCCGGAAGGCCCGCGGCCGCGGGCAGAACATCGCACCGGAGTTGGTCATACCCTTTGTCACGATCGCGATCCAACGCCGTGATGTGCGAATGATTATCAATTGCTTTGATCGAATTCACGTAACGGGCGATTTCGGGATCAATATCTTGTGCTGAAATCGAGGTCGATGCGGCACATAACAGGGCGATCGCTAAATAGGCTCGAATCATTCGTCCTCAGGCAAATCCTAAATCAAATGCTCAATCTTTATGTGTCGCTCGGCATATTCGCGGCCGACTTCCCGCAAAAGCGGAATCGCCCGAACGGCGTCGAGTTTCGCCAACTGAGATCCCGAGCTCAGTAATTTCTCAGCTTCTTTTCCGAGGTACGATCTGTTGTAGCGAACGTAACTGAACCATTTGGGGCCGGGGAGTACCATGCCAACAAGATCACCGATTTCGGAATCCAATTCCTCGCCGTAAAGACACTCACCGAGGCACCGGCAAAGATAGTCTTGTTCGAGCGCGATTCCCTGTACCAACGCGGCCGGAATGCGCGGCAGATTGTAGCCGAGCCACATTTGTTTTGCCTGAGTCTGAAACGCCGCGGACGTTACGCGGATCGTTCCCACCGAGATCAAGCGAATTTTATCCGGGCCGGGCTCCCAATTCACGTTGTACGACGGCAGCACGGCGGTGAGCGCGGCGATCAGCGCAGGATTGTTGTATGGCGTAATCGCGCCATCCACAAAAATGTGGAGCTTGCCACCCAGTGTGATTTCCTCCGGATCAAAATAAACCGGCGCCGCGGTGCTGGCCCTCACAACCTTCCAGAGGGGCACGTTCAGATTGCAATCCGCCAAATCGGAATTGTTGTACATCGCCTTAGGGTTGTTGGTGATGGGCCACGCGGATCCCGTCGTCTGGTTGCGCACGACGACAAGCAGAAGGCCCTTCAACCGCTTGGTGCTCAAAAGTGCCGGCACTTTTCCTTCTCCGTCTTCCGAAAAAATGCGCTGGAGCATGTCGGAGATCGGCTTGGCTTCGTATCGGGCAACGAACATGCGCTTAATCGGACGGTACCACGGAAAACGCTGGAACATTTTCTTACCGTGTTCCACGTAGAGTTCCAGAACTTCTTCGACGTTCATGCCCCAGCTTAGGCAGGTGGCGATGATCGCGCCGGTGCTGGTGCCGGCAAAGAAATCGAAATGGTCAGCCAGCACCAGAGACGGAGATCCCGTGTGGGCGCGAAGCATTTCCTGCATGCGGAGAAGAATCTCCAGGCTGAAAACGCCCCGGATTCCACCGCCATCCAGCGAGAGTATTCGTTTCATAGATTTATCTTCGCGGCAGCTTTCGATTTCGGATCAGTGATCGCCACTCAACCACTTCGGCCAGCAACGCTCTTTCAACTCGCGTCGTCGTGCGCAATAAAATGGGCCAGGTGCGCGCCGACGCGATCTGTTTATCCCACACCACAAGCAAGTCGTGCAATTCCCGGTAACGTTCGCGCCGGCGGCGCCAGTCATTCACAATCAGAAGTGCGCCCGCAACCGTGGCGATCTGAAAGAAAACGGTTCCCGCAAAGGCGATGCCCGTCAGCCAGTTTCCGAATATGTTTTTCAACCAATACGATGCCAGCAACATCCACAAGTTGGCGGATAACCCGACAGCAACCGCCAGCGTAACCATACGTTGATAACTGTGCGCCTTCTTGTCGGAATGCTCCGCGTTTCGCGAGAAGTATTCAATCTGATTCTGTATTCTTTCTTCCCGGTATACCTTCTTAAAATCGTCCAGGTTGGTGCGGCGAGCGGCGCCGTCCGATATTTTCAAAAAATTCAGTGACGCCAGCATTCCAGAAAGCTCGGGAATAATTTCCGGCCCAATCACTTCGTACGGACCGGGCGTTCTCCATAGCGCCAGTACGGATCGGCAGATTTCCGTCGCGGTACGAATTCTGGTCCACACGATTTGCCGGCTGTTCAGTTTCATGATCATCGGTAGCGCGCTGGTCATAAGTCCCAGACCGGCGCCGACGCCTACTAACGCTCCGCTGTTATCCGCAAAAGAAAAAGCCGCGGTGCAAATTGCCGCGCCTGCCGTGCACAAAATCGGTATGGCCGCCAGCCGGCGAAGTTGCGGCGCTGCATGGCTGGCATTTTCGTCGATTTTCAAAAACCACGCCCGCGCTAAATCGAATGGTGTATTTGCATCCGGGTGCACACCACAATCCGGCAGCCCGTTCAGAAATGCCAGTTCGGGATCGTTGAACGATTCCTTCTCCTGATGGAAGTGCTGAACATCTCCGGTGACGCTGTGAATCCAGATGACAGGCCGCTCCTGCTCTTTCGCGAACGTGACTATTTCTTCCGTTCCTCCCAGTCCGTGGGAAGGTTTTCCATTCCACAGCGCCAGCAGCAACTGGCTCTGCTGGACAGTTTCGACGCCGCATTCGTAGTAGCGTTCCTCCTTGGTCTGTCCGCTGCCGATCACTTCAACGGAAATGGCGCGCTTCATTACTGATTCCGCGCGGTTCCAGGTGGCTTCGTCGAAATCTTCGCGAAATTGTTCCTTTGGTTCCGGCAAAAGTATCCGGATGGGCAAACCGATCTGGATGCATGATTCCGCGAACAATAAATCTCCGCCCGCTGCTGCGGAAGAGACACCATAAACGGTTTTGTTGGTTTTTGCTTTGAAGTCCTGCAGGAATTCCAGAATGCGTACGCGAGATTTGGATTCGTCTTCGAGGCTGCGGTGTCCGGTGAATCCGATGGCCACAGTCGGGGGCAGTATAATCCGATGTGGCAAGTGATCCGCCGAAGAATCTGCGTTTGAAATGTGGGCCGAGCCGGACATGCTCAGCTTACTGAGTACGTAGTTGCAGAATCTGCTGCGGCGGGAACTTGGAAATGTCCACTGTGATCAGCGCCACAAGCTGGGTGAGGATGCGAAAATTATCGCGGTTCCACGAAGACGCCTTGAGAGGATTATCCGACTGTGTGTCGGCAATCATGTACGTCTTCCCCATATAATCCAGGCGTGTGAGAACCGGCGTGAGATGGGGTTCTTCCTTGCGGTCCCAATTCAGCGTGAGCAGCGGTTGCATCTCGACGGCGGGAATCGGGTCCTGAGTCTTATCGTTCTTTGCCAGTTCCATCAACGCGCCAAATGTTTCTTGTTCCTGGGCAGCGGCCGCCATCATTCCAATCAACGAACGCATCACCAACTGTGCGGAACCCTGCACGGCCTGTCCGGGCTTTGACGCATCCTTGGTTTCTGAGTTCTCGAGGATTCCGAAGCCCAATCCATTCGAATCGAGAATCTGGAGTGTCGGACCCAGGGACAACACATTCGCGAGTTCCGGCATATCTATTTCAACGTCGTAATCTTTTACATTGCCCGGATGGTCTTTGTCCCCTTTGACGAAGCCTGGCGTCAATTTAAATTTAGGCAATGTTACGTACTGCCCGAGTTTCCATAAGTTCGGGTTAGTGGGGTCCTGCTGCCACACCAGATTCTTGGACCATGCATCTACAATGTCTTTTGCCTGTGGCGCGGAGCTACCTGTAAGCGTCAGGTCAGAAGTAAGTACCGGTTGAAATTTCTGGTCGGCTGAAAAAATCAGGTGTCCGCGCCGCTGCAGATGGTAAGCAAGTGCGCTGATGCGCAAAAACGTCAAATAATCCTTCATGTTGCTTTCGGAAGCGACGTTGCGAATGGTATGGACTACATCGCTGGTTGGATCCGGCCTATATTCAATGTGATCCACCATCAGCCGCATCAATTGATCGACGCGCCATCCCTGCTGAAAAAGAACATAAAAGAGTTCCGCTTGCATCGGTTTCAGCAGTTGCTGTGCCGTCGCATCATCGTTCACAGGCACGAACGAGAACCCCGGGTCCTTCTCGTACAATGCGCCGGGCGTACCGCCGCCGCCCGGACCTGCTGGGTAGCCAGTGGGGCTATATGTGCCGTTGCCGTTGAGGGTCACCTGATAGCGATAGCCCGTTGTAATTTGTCCCATCTTGAAAAAATATGTGGGGTGGTGCTCGCTCAGCCGGGCCAGGTTCAATAACATTTGCCGATTGGAACTTTCGGCATAGGAGTTTTCATATGATTTATAGTCGGTTCGGAGGGCTCTTGCCGCGCACCCGGAAAGAAAAATCATCGGCAAACAGAGAAGGGCGAGAGTTCCGCACGCTGCCGGCGTCATCCTTCGTGAATGGGCGCTGGAAGTTCGAGTGCCGGAGCGATATTTTATTCTGTTTTCCATGGATTTTCCGTAGAGGCGCATTCTACCGAGAGAGCTGCTGGATGACAATAAAAACCTTTGATAAGAACCTTTTACAAAAACTCTGATGAAGAAGGTCGTCGCGCATGCGCCAGGCAATCTGCGTTCGGTGCGAATCAGCTCTATTTTGTTTGAGCCTTTAATAATCCACGAAGCCGCGCAAATTCCGGGTGAGTGATCCCTGCCCTCTCGAGGTCGTCAAAATCGCCAAGAATCGCAGTCTCCCACTTTTCATCCGAACCGGAAAAAACTTTTTCGCCACGGTGCTGCAGATAAATCGTCTCAGCATCTTTTGTGCGTCCGAGGAACAACAATGCGTGGGCGCGATTGGTCTGTGCGGCCAGATCTTTGGGATTTAGCTTCACGGCCTGATCGCTCGATGCCAGCGAACCCGCGAAATTCCGGACGAAAAGTTGATACCACGCCAGCTCCACGTAGGCGCCGGATAGAGCGTTGGACCATTCACTATCGTGGTTCGTCTGGCGTTGAAGGAACGCGACGTACGTTTTCGCCGCTTCCACCGCTTCTTTCCAGTGTTCCAAATGGAAGTACGCCCCGGGCAGTTGGCTCAGTGCGTTCTGATCGTTCGGATTTGCCTTGAGCTTTTGCCTATACTGCGCCAAAAGCCGCTCGTATCCAGGCCGCTGCATCAACTTGCGCAATCGCGCGACATCAGGATTTGTAAATCCTTCCTTCTCGAGCGAAGTGAAGTCATCCAGGACACCCGCGTCCCAGGGTTGATCTCCATCCATTTTCTTTCCGATGTTCGCAACGTAAATCGCTTCTGCTTCTTGCGCTCGCCCGAGGAACAACAGAGCATGCGCATGATTCATTGTGGCGACGAGGTCAGTGGGATCCAGTTTCATCGCCCCGTCCGTGGACGCGAGCGCGCCCACGAAGTCTCCAGACAGTAATTGATACCAGGACAATGATCCGTAGGCGGTTACCAGCGTCTTTGTCGAATCAGCATCATGCTTGTTCTGACGCAGGAGATGAGCAACCCGTTTTTTCCCCGCGTCAGCCGCGTCTCTATATCGCTGCAAGTTGAAATACACGGCGGGCAGATACTGCAGCACAGTTTCGTCGTTGGGATTTGTCTTAAGCGTTCGCAGATATTGCGCCAGCAGCCGTTCATATTCCGGCTGGCGCAATAATCCGCGAATGTGCGTCAGCTCGCGGTTCGTTATCCCTTCGTTTTGAAGGAATGTGAAATCGGAGAGGACCGAAGCTTCCCACGTCAGGTCCGAAGTTCCGCCCATTTTCCGGCCGATGTTTCCGATATAGATTGGTTCTGCTTCCTGATTCTGTCCCAGAAACATTAATGCTTCCGCTCGCACGGACTCGGTGGACAGGTGGTCGGGATCCAACTTTCTGGCTTCGTCAGCGGACGCGAGTGAACCGGCGAAATCTCGCGCGAATAGTTGATACCATGCGAGCGCGGCCCACGCGTCCCGCAGACTTGCTGCTTTCGCCGAATCAGAATCCGGCTTGCCTTGATAGAACGTGACCAGGCGCCTTCCCGTTTCGATAGCATCCGTCCAACGCTTGGCCTTGAAATACAAGTAAGGTAGTTGCCTCAACGCGTTCTCGTCGTTCGGATTTACTTTCAGCTGTTGCTCGAACTGAGCCAGATTTCGCCGGTCTTGCTGGGTGGTCATCAGGTTGGCGATTCGATCGGCGTCCGGGCTGGTTACGCCTTCCTTGCGGAGCGCAGCATAATCACCGAAGACGGAATCGTCCCAGATCGAATTCGACGTTGGGTCCATCTTCTTACCACCGTTACCGAGGAAAATCGCTTCAGCTTCTTGATTTCGCCCAAGCAAAAGCAGCGCGAACGCACGTTCCTCTTGGCCCAACAGATGGCTGGGATCTAACTTTATTTCCTCATCGCTACTTGCCAAGGCGTCGGCGAAATCGCGAGAGGTGAGTTGCTCCCAGGCGAGCACCTGGTACGCCAAGACAGTGTCTTGCAACCAAACAGAGGTGTGGTTGGGCTGTCGCTGGAGGTAGGCGGCCCAGTTCTTCTGCGCCGCCAGTGCTTCCTTTTTGCGCCCGAGTTGAACATATTGTGGGGGTAAATCCTTCAGTGCCGCGGGGTCGTTCGGATTCGCCTTGAGTAGCCGCTCGTCCTGAGCGACCTTTATTTCCGCTACATGGGTATCGAGCCAATCGATTGACCGCATCACTCGAAATCCGTTCTCAAAAACCTCAATGTATATTGGTAGTCTATCGGTGACGCGGTTCTCCCCTTCGAACTCGATCTCCCCAAAACGAGAAAGGTGGATACTGGCCTTTCTGAGGTAGCCGTAGTACTGGATCGTGACGATGGCTTGCCAGCCCCGGTCGGAGATCGGCTCGACGGTAAGCGGCTTAATAGCCTTGAGGGTGCTCTCACGCTGTGCGGCCGTCGCGTCCGGCAGCCAATTGATATCGCTCACGGTATCAATTAAATTCAGGCGGCCTCCTTCTTTTGGAACGATTCCCATCCAGAAACGCATGTAGTCAGTAGCTCTAACCGAATCGTCCAACTTCAGCTGCGATTCCCTGTTCATCGTATGGACGGGTTCCAATGTGCCATCCAGCGGAATCGTCTTCTTTCCATGCTGCAGAAACTCAAAAACTCCGCGCGCTCCGTTGTCCAAATCAACTTCGGCTTCATATAGCGCCACATCGTCGTAAAATCCCAACAATAGTTTGCGGATTCCCCAGACTTGATCCTTCTTCAGGCTCTTATTGAGAGAAAGCACGGTTGCGAGCGCAGATTCGCGTTCCTTATCGGCGAGATTCCTCCAAGCGCCGGGCAGAAGGGGGTGCAGCGTCCAACTGACTTGTCGCAGATTGTGATTGAGGAGTTCTTCCGGCGCGATACTTCGAAGGAGAGCCTTAACCTTATTAAGCATCGCCGCCGACTGATCAGGCGACGGACGACTCGGTTCTGGCGCTCCCGGCACCTCACTCCTTGTCACAGGTCCCAGTGCATTCTGAAAGTCGGTGAGCTGCGTCTTGTAGAAAGTGACGTCGCTATTCAGCGTCGGGTCTGAGTAGTCGGTTTTCAGCCCGGCTAGCGTCGTGGCAACGCCCAGATCCAATTCGTTTAGAGCCGCTATAAAGTCATTACGCTTGAAAGAAATCTTGAACAGTTGACCTTGAATTCGAGCTTCCTGCACATGGAAGTTGGCATCTTCCGGTTTCAGTTGCAGCGCTTGGTGAATTGCCGTTTCCGCGAGGGGATAATTGACGACAGCCTCATCCACATTCTTGGCACCGTTATACGTGTCAGCGAGAAGTCCGTAGGCCAAAGATAGAAGGTAGTAACTGTCCGCTTTCGGAGAGACCTTGATCAGATCTTTCGCCTTTAAGACTGCCAGATTGTACGCGGCCAATGCATCCTTCGTTTTGGTGAGTTGCACCGATGCGTCGCCAACCCACAAGTGAAGATACGCTTCGTCGGTGAGACTCCTCGGTTGGTTCTTAGCCGTTCGCTCAATCGGCCTTAACTTTTCGAAGGCTTCCGCGTACCGCTTCAGAGCTTCCGTTTCCTTCTTGTTCTTTTCTTCCTGATTGCCTTTCACGGACGTATCCAGCGCCCTGCCTTCGCTTCCCAGGACGAATCCTTGGCGCCCGATGGATATCGCTGCAAGGCGAACGAATTCCATATTATCAGGAGTTTCGGATATTCCTTTTTCCGACCACTCACGCGCTTGAGAGAACAACGAATACGCGCTTTGCAAAAGGAGCTTCTTTTCGTTCGCGTCTGTTTCGTCGTAATATTTTATTCTCAGAACATCGCCAAGCGTAAAGGCGACTGCTCCCGCCTCATAAACCGGCCGCATCCACGTTGGCTGTGACTTCGCCAATTCTGCTGCTCCCGTTTCAGCGCGCTTCAGCGCCTCCTGAGCCAGATCCCATTCCCCGCTGTCCTGATGCACGATGCCCAATCCGCGGCGGGCTTGAACTAATCCCAAACGCCAGTCCAGATTCAGCGGATCGCGATTGCAAAGGTCTTCGCTAATGGATTCGGATTGTTCAAATAGCTGCTTCGCTTCGTCCAGCTGGTCAAGATTCAGATTGGCGATTCCCTGCAAATATGTGATGTGGGCAAGCAAACGCTTCAAACGCAGGTTTTCGGCATCGTGCGCCGTAAGATCCTTGATCAATTTGGCTGCGTCGTTGTAAAAACGCTCCGCTTGGGATTCATCGATCTGGCTCGCGCCCATTTCTTGTAGCGCCACGGCATTCCACGAAATAACCTCGTCACCACTGGACGCATTTGCTTTTATGATGTCGAGCGCTTCACGAATGTGATTGTGCGCGGCTTCAAACGCCCATACTTCTTGGTCCACACGGCCAAGTCCGACGTGCGACAACACGTTAACGCGGGTAGCAGCCTGCTTTGAATCTGGCGTCTGTACCGCCGCCGCAAGTTTTATGGCGTCCTCAAAACTGCGGCGCGCTTCGGCCAGGTGGCCTGTGGCGCGTAGCCCATCCCCGTCAGAAAGAAGAGCCTCCGCGCGCGCAAGTTGCAGCACTTCCGTGGAAATCTCCGGCCCGTTGATTCTTCCAAGCAGATCGAGCGCTTTTTGGGATTCATCCAATCCCTGCTTGATAAATCCCACCCGGTAGTACGCGTCGGCGGCCTTCGTCAGGAATTCCACGTGCTGCAGCTCAGACATTGCCGCCTGATGGGACAAATCGGAGTAAGCGCCTTCCACAGCCTGAATATTCTTGAGGGCGGTCGCTGTGGGAATCCCGGTATCATCAATATTTACTCCCATGCGCTCGGTCATCTTTGACGCCATCTCATAGCTGCGCAAACTATCGTCCGCCGCTTTAATTGCCTTTCGATTCGCCGCAAACGTTTTCTCATTCGCCGCCAGTGTTTTTTGGTTCGCTGCAAGCGTTTCTCTTCTCGCTTTATTCGCAATGTACAGGCCGAGCACGGCGATCGCCAGCAGCACACCGCAAACGCCAACCATCAATTGCGAGCGCCGCAGTTTGCTTCTGACTTGCGCTTCGCGTTCCGCGGCGGCTTTCTCTCGCTCCTTCGCGGCGTCGGCCTGAATGCGCTGTTCGCGAACCGCGCGGCTGCGCGATGCCGGATCGGTCAGCGAATCGTGTGTCAATTCCAGCCAGATGACGCCCGCGCGTTCTTCGCGGTGCAGTAACCGGCGGTTCACCAGCACATCGAAATCCGCTTCGGGCAGTCCCAGTTTCTTCGCGTCGTCCAGCGCGGCACGATCCCGATATCCCGAGCTGGTCAGCAGCCGATCTTCCACCCAGTCACGCACTCGGGGATCAATTCCCTCGAAAGTGCGTTCGTAAAAATCCTTCATTATTTCTTCGCGTTCGGCGGTCAGCAGGTCAGCCGTGATGCGCGCCTGACCGCGCGAAATTCGGCTGTAATTCAGCCCGTCGCAAACAACGCTCAACAGAGCCGGATCCACATCGCGCTGCTCCAGCGCGCTCAATGAGCGCTTTAGCCGCGAAGTGGATACGAAATCAACGATGTCCCGCGCCACCGATGGATCTACAACATCCGATCCTGCGCGTTGAACTACTTCAAGCGCCTGTCCGCCCGTCATGCGCTCCAACCGGAATCGATTGGGCAGTAGAGACGGCATGCGTTCGCGCCACGGATCCAGATCCGCAAGAAAATCCTCGCGCAAAGTGATTACGAATTTCACGCCCTGTTTTTTCAGGTCATATCGCAGCGCATCGTCCGGATTTGCTTCCAGACGCTCACGGACAACATCGGGTGGCCGGTGTTCCAGCAGAGATTCCAGTTCTTTCTGGAATTCAGTTACGCGGGCGTTGGACTTTTCACTGCGGTGGCCAAGGGTGAAGATTTCTTCAAATTGATCCAATACAACGACGGGAGTAAGAAGACGATTGCGCGGTCCCCAGAAATCGACGTCTCGCCGGTGAAAATATTCCCAAAGAGTTTCGCTCGGCGCGGCTCGCGGACCCGTAATCTGTAAACGATCCAATTCCTCGGCGACGGCGGCGGTGATTTGTTGCGCAAGGGGAGGCGCGTCATCCCCATGATCGAAGCGCACGCGTACCGGGAAAAAGTCCAGCGTCTTCAGTCTGGGAAATAATCCGGCCTGCAGCAGCGAAGTTTTGCCTAATCCCGACTGGCCGTAAAGCACGACGACCGACGAACGTTGAACCAGTCCGAATAATTCCGCCGCCTCACGTTCCCTGCCGAAGAAAAAATCGCGGTCGTTCTCACCGAACGCGCGCAGTCCAGGCCACGGATTCTGTTTTGAAAGCTCAGAGGGAATGATTGCCGCGGGACTCATGAGACTGGTGGATTCTTTCGGTACGTCTTCTGAGCGACGTCGAGCTCCTGCACAAGCTCCGTCGGTACCGCTCCATCAACCGCTCGGATGGCGCTTCGATCGCCAAATGTCTTTTTGCGATACTCCATCATTTCATTGTTCGGAGTGTCGTCCACTACGACCGGGAAAAGGAAATTGCGATCCGTGCCATAAAAAAAACCCGCTCTCTGGACCGCCTGCTCTCGTTCCTTTCGGAACCAGCGTCCCTGGCCTGAGTCATCCTGTGTATTGCGAGAGATAACCCCCACAAACGCGGAGCACAAGCGAATATTTCCCTCGATGACGTCACGGAAATCGTCGCCGGGTTTCAAGCGGCGATCGATCCAAACTTCAAGGCCCAAGTTGGCAAGCTCATCGGCAATGCGAAATGCCGCTTTTCGATCTTCGCTCGCATAACTCACAAAAATGGATCCCGCCGCCATCACGGTAGGTCTTTCCGCATTTACGCTTGCGCCGCCGGTAGCTGATTCAGAAGTTGGGTGCCGCTCAAAATAACGTTTGTGCAGTTCGCGCACAAAATCCGCCGGCGTTCCTGCCGTATACAGGTGCGATCTGAGCGGACTGAATCGTTCTAGAAATTGGGCGAACTCCGGCTGCGTGCAGCGGCTATCCGCGATGAATTCCATAAAATTACGGGAATCCCACAAAGGTTTGTTCCGCGCAAGCCTCAGCAGAAATCGTGCGAGCCAGTCCGGAAAATCAACTCCAAGAATCAGCAAATGGCTTTGCTGCAGTTTGGCGATTAGTTTTTTCGGGCGGCCTTCGTCGGCCATGAACGCGTGCATTTGTTCCAGCATCTGCCCTTCAGTGACGGCAAAAGTTGAGGACACGGACGCGCGCCCGAGGATTTGAAAGACAAGGCTGCCGCGCTGTTCCAAAAGCGCGTCGTCAAAATCAATGTTGCTCGATGCAGGCGGATAAGCAACCACGGCGGGCTTGCGCTTCCGGACAGACTCAATCGTCTCTTCCAGGAGCGTGTCGAACGTGGTGCTTACAAATAAATGAAAATCAGGAATCTCTACGAGAAGACGCAACGCCTCCGGTAACCCGTTTTGGTTCTGGGTTTTCAGCGTATTCAGAATGCGCAGGATCAACTGAGGCTTGACGGCCAGCGAATCACCGTGAAAATCGGCGCACGCGCAAACGACATCATTCGTCTCGAAATTTGCCGGCAGGCCATCCTTGGAGATGTCCAATTCCACCGCAAGCTGTTCCGCGACCATGCGGTGAAATAACTTTCCCGGCCCCATTTCCAGGACGTCGCGGCCCACGATCGGCACAACTTGTCCATCATCTATAAGGGGAAGAAGGTCATCCCAAAAATCTTCTGCCGAGGAGATCATCGGCCCGACTTTAGCAAAAGTAGGAAACCTTGTCACTGTGCGAACAATGGTGACTTCTCCGCCCGCTAAAGACGGGCGGCTTCTCAAGCAACGCATGAGCTAAATGGCTCTACGTTGACGCTTGAAGGGCTTATCCGAGCCCGTTGGAGAATGACTTGAGCACTTACGACATCACGAGGAGCAACCAGACCGCATTCGATGCAGACATGTTCTCTATCAGAGAGCAGCTTTCGCACCGAGGCTCCACAGATGCAGGTCTGGGATGTGCCAGCGGGATTCACGGCAATCAGTTGCCTACCAGCATTCGCAGCTTTGTAGGAAAGTTTTGCAATGAAAGAAGACCAGCCAGCGTCGTGTATAGACTTGGACAACATTCCAGCAGCAAGAACTTTGACGTTCAGGTCTTCGACAACGATTGTGCCGAAGTCTCGAACGAGACTGAAAGACTGCCGATGCTGAAACTCATTCCGCAACCGATAAATCCGAGCGTGAACTTTCTGGAGCAGAGCGACCGCTTTCCTTCTACGGTGCGAACCCTTCTTGCAACGGGCAACCTTGCGTTGCCCGCGTCGAAGTTTGGCTTCAGCGGTTCGGTACCAGCGAGGATTTGGAATCATTTCACCATCGGACAAGGTAGCGAAGGATTCCAGACCGACATCAATTCCAATTGCGTTGTCGAGCGGCGGCAGGATGTTGGCTTCGCACTCAACGGAGAAACAGACATACCACTTGCCGCACTCACGCTTCACAGTGACCGTCTTAATCTTGCCCGCGACAGGTCGGTGCAGCTTAACCTCGATTTCTCCGACGCCTTGAACGCGCAGCGTGTTGCCCGTGAGTTTGACGCCGTCTCCGTAACTCGGAAACGTAATGCTGTCGAAGTGGCGACTCGACTTGAACCGAGGATATCCAGGTGTCTGGTGCCGCTTCACTCGAAGAAAGAAAGATTTGAATGTCTTGTCCACGCGGCGAAGGACATCTTGGCAGCAAGAGAAATTGGCAAGTCCAAGGTCGCCAGCAGCACGAATGTCTTTCAGTTGATTCGCTTGGTCGTAGTAGTTCAGCGACTTTTTGTGGCTGCGATAGGCGTCGCGCCGTTCTTGCATCGCGCCATTGTAGAGTCGGCAGGCTTCGCGAAGCTGCCCGTCGAGAACTTCCGATTGGGAGCGTGTCGTGAATAGTCGATACTTAAATGTTTTGCGCACGGGTCTTTTGGTTGGCGATGTATCGCCTGACGGTCGATTCAGAAACCGTACCGATGCTGCCTAGGTAATAGCTGCGGCTCCAGAGCGCAGGCATGCGCGATTTGAGCCACGGAAATTCTTCTCGAAGTTCGTGAGACGTGAATCCTTTGAACTGGGCGGCAATATGCGCGGGAGCCAATCTCGGGTCGGACTCAACGAACATGTGAACGTGATCAGGCATAATTTCCAACGCTTGGATATCCGCTTCGAGTTCCTTCGCCTTCTGGTAGAGCAGTTGACGAAGTCGTTTTTCAACAGGTCCGACAAGCACCTTGAGACGATACTTGGGACACCAGACCAAGTGGTATTTGAGCGAGTAGACCGCGCCAACACTGACGCGATATCGGGTATCCATCACGAAACCAGCGTAGCACAGAAGTTAGACATATGCAAGCAAATTAACAGGGAGATCGCATCCCTCTGCCCG
>CZKC01000007.1_pt1 | contig 55027 bp, 59 predicted proteins | sample 1122341 | NCBI WGS metagenome assembly CZKC01 (sample SAMEA3539301, study PRJEB10725) | soil metagenome | biome: tundra; feature: field; material: soil | place: USA | collected 2010-05 | depth 0.15 m | reverse complement strand
TGATCACGCCGGTCGCTTTGGAGAAGGGGTTGCGCTTCGCGATTCGCGAAGGCGGTCACACCGTTGGAGCTGGCGCAGTAGCTGAGATCATCGAGTAACGTATGCATACTGGCGAACGAATCCGAATCCGATTGAAGGCTTACGATCACCGCATTTTGGATCAGTCCACGCGGGAGATTGTCGAAACGGCAAAGCGCACTGGCGCGGATGTCGCTGGACCGATTCCTCTGCCGACAACAATTAACCGTTGGACGGTGTTGCGGTCGCCGCACGTGGATAAGAAATCGCGCGAGCAGTTTGAAATGCGCACCCACAAGCGGCTCATCGACATCCTGGAGCCAACGCCGGATACCGTGGACGCGTTGATGAAGCTGGATCTTCCGCCCGGAGTGGACGTCGAAATCAAAGCATTCGGCCGGGAACACGTAGCGAAGTAGTTTTTCTGAACGAAGTGGCTTTTTGAACGAGACGATTTTTCCGTCCCACTTTTCATGGCGGGCGGACAGGAACTGAGAGAGCAAATCGCATGGCTGTGAACGGTATTCTCGGAATCAAGCTGGGTATGACGCAATTCTTCGCGCCGGACGGCGAGTCCGTTCCGTGCACGGTGATGCAGGCAGGTCCGTGCGTAATCGTGCAAAAGCGCGGCGCGGATACGGACGGCTATGAAGCGGTGCAACTGGGCCTGGTGGAATTCGTCAAGTCCCAGCGCGTGAACAAAGCAATGACGGGCCACTTCAAAAAAGCGAATGTGCCTCCCGTACGATTATTGCGCGAAGTGCGTTTGCCGGCCTCGAGCGAAGAAACAAAAGTTGGCGATCGCGTTCTTGTAGATGGCTTTGAGCCCGGCGAATATGTGGACGTTACCGGCGTAAGCAAGGGCCGCGGATTTGCTGGCGGCGTAAAGCGCTGGCACTTTCGTGGTGGCGATGCGACTCACGGTTCCATGTTTCACCGCGCGCCCGGTGGCATCGGCGCAAGCTCGTTTCCATCGCGCGTGTGGAAGGGGCAGCATTTTCCCGGGCACATGGGCAATGCACAGGTGACGGCGAAGAATTTGCGTGTCGTGAAAATTGATGCCGAAGAGAATTTGATGCTGGTTTGCGGAGCGGTGCCGGGCCCCAAAGGCAGCTATCTTTTGATCCGCAAGTCCAGGAAAGCAAAAAAGAATACCGCGCACAAATAGGCGCGAAACGCTCGGAATCGGAAACAGAGGACTCAAGCGATGCCGGTAGTGGACGTCAAAAATCTAGCAGGCAAGACGGTAGGTCAAGTTGACCTGGCCGACGGCGTGTTTGCCGCAAGAGTGAATCCTCACCTCTTGCATGAAACAACGCGTTGGTATTTGTCGGGACAGCGCGCGGGCACGCACAAAACGAAGGGCCGCGCCGATGTTGCCGGTTCCGGACGCAAACTTTGGAAGCAGAAGGGCACCGGACGCGCGCGTATCGGTTCGATTCGTTCGCCGCTCTGGCGCAAGGGCGGCACAGTTCACGGCCCGGTACCGCACAAATATTCTTATCGCCTGCCGAAGAAGATGGTTCTCGGCGCGCTTCGTTCGGCGCTTTCCATGAAGCTGGCCGAAGAGAAATTGATTGTGATTGACGGCTGGGAGCTGGAAACGCACAAGACCAAGCCGTTCCGCGAAGCGCTCGGCAAATTGAATGGCGATGTCCGCACAATTCTCCTTGTCGATAATGACGGCAATCGGAATCTAGAACTCGCAAGCCGGAATCTGGAAGGCATCACGCTTTCGCTTTCGCGCGACTTGCAAGTGTATGACCTGCTCAAGCACGACCGCCTGATGCTCTCGAAAGACGCGGCGTTGCGTTTGGGCGAACTGGGCGCGGCAAATGGATTCGCGGATGCGGATGGCGAAGGTGATGCCGAAGCCAAGCCTGACGTTACCCACATCAAGCCAGCGGCGGAAGCAGCGCCGAAGAAGCCGGTGCACAAGCCTGCCCACAAGGTTGCGCAAAAGCCCGCGCTGAAGTCTGTGGCGAAGAAAGCCGCGAAACCTGCCAAGGCTCATAAGGCTGCGGCGAAAAAGCCAGCCAAGGCAGCCAAGTCGAAATCGCCCAAGGGCAAAGGTCCTGCCGGAAAGAGCAAGGAGTAAGCGATGCACCTGGATCCGCACCGCATCATTCGCCGGCCTATCGTTACGGAAAAAGGCATGGCCGTTAAGGAAACGCAGCAGACCGTAGTATTTGAAGTGGCGGCGTCGGCGAACAAAGTTCAAATCAAAGACGCCGTGCAGAAGATTTTCAAAGTCAAAGTCGCGGCCGTGCGCACCGCCAATTTTTTCGGCAAAATGCGCCGCCGGGGAATGATTACCGGCTACCGTCGCGATTGGAAGAAAGCCTACGTGAAACTGGCCGCGGGTGAAAAGATGATCGAATACGCGGAGAATCTGTAACATCCCCGGCAACAGGCGGGGGGAGACAGTAAGAAGATGCCACTAAAAAGTTTTAAACCATATACGGCTTCACGGCGCTTCGTGACTCTGCTCGATAAGAGCGAGATCACCAAGCAAACGCCGGAAAAATCGCTAACCGAAACACGCAAGCGCACTGGTGGACGTAACGCGCACGGCGAAATCACCAGCTGGCATCGCGGCGGCGGCCACAAGCGGCAGTACCGCGTGGTCGACTTCCGGCGCGATAAAACCGGAATCCCGGCGCGTGTTGCCGCCATCGAATATGATCCGAACCGCTCGGCGTTGCTGGCGCTGCTCCATTACGCTGACGGAGAAAAGCGCTATATCCTTCAGCCAGTTGGACTTAAGGTTGGTATGACGGTACTGACAGGCGAAGGCGCCGACATTCTGCCGGGCAATGCGTTGCCCATTAAGCTGATTCCTCCTGGCACGCCGCTCCATAACTTGGAGCTGTATCCGGGCCGTGGCGCACAGCTCGTTCGCTCGGCGGGCAATTCCGCGCAACTGCTTAGCAAAGAAGGCGATATCGCGCTGATCAAGCTGCCTTCTGGCGAAGTCAGAAAGTTTCGCCTGGATTGCATGGCGACTATCGGACAGGTCGGCAACCTCGACCACGAGAACGTCACCTACGGCAAGGCCGGCAAGACGCGCTGGCTCGGCAAGCGTCCGACCACCCGCGGTGTGGCCATGAACCCAGTGGATCACCCGCACGGTGGTGGTGAAGGCCGCGTAAAGGGTAATCATCCGCAAACGCCTTGGGGATTCCCAACACTTGGCGCGAAGACGCGCAGCAGCAAGCGCGCCAACCACTTGATCGTGGAGCGGCGAAAGAAGTAGCGCCGCAAGAAGCAGCAATTGTTTCAGGGAGAAAGTGTAACGATGGCAGCATCCAGAGCAGCGCGACGCAGCACACGACGCCCGACCAGGGCGCGGAAGTCGGCATCCGTAGTGCGTTCGGTGAAGTCGGTGAAATCTGCGGTGCGCGCGCGCGCCATTTCCGCTGCACGATCGGCTGCGAAGCCGGGGCTGCGCGGACTGGTGCGTCCGCTGTTGACGCGGCAGCCTTCAGCGCCGCCCGAGCAAGTGCTCTATCGAATTTGCAAGTCAGGCTGGGCGGTCATCGTGGAAAAAACGCCCAACGCCCAAGGCACGCGGTTTGTTTGCCCGTTCTGCACAGTTTCACACCGAGTGCCGGGCCCGATGCGTGGATTCAAGAAAATGCGGCGCGCTCCCTGGGTGAAGCTGCGCCGGGTAGAAGAGTAGTAGTTCGAGATTAACCGAAGAATCGGAGAGTCATGGCGCGCTCAGTAAAAAAGGGACCGTTCATAGACGACCACCTGAGAATCAAGGTGGAAGCATTGAATGCTCGCAACGAGAAAAAAGTGGTCAGAACGTGGTCGCGGCGCTCAACGATCGTGCCGGATATGGTCGGCCACACCATCGCCGTGCACAATGGCAGAAAATTTATTCCGGTGTACGTCACCGAGCAGATGGTCGGTCACAAGCTCGGCGAATTTGCTCCGACGCGAACATTTAAGGGACACGCCGTAAAAGCAGCTCTCGAAAGGGCGGCAGCAGCGTCCGCGCCGGCCGGAGGAGCAGTAGCCCCGGCAGCAAGCGGAGCGGGAGCTGCACCATCATCAGCGCCGGCGGCGCCAAAAGGTTAAGCGATGCCACCAGAAATCACAGCGGCACCGGCAATTGAAGCTCACGCGATGGCGAAGCACGTTCGCGTTTCGCCGCAAAAGGCGCGGCTCGTGCTCGACCTAATTCGCGGACAGCGCGCGGAAAAAGCGCTTGGCATTCTCCGCTTCACTCCGAAGCGCGTCGCCAAGCCCATTGAAAAAATTCTTCGCAGCGCTATCGCGAACGCGGAACGCAAAGCAGATGATGCCGGCGAATCACTCGATGTGGATCATTTGTTCGTATCAAAATGCTTCGCGAACGAAGGTTCGCGCTGGAAGCGTTTGCGTCCGGCGCCGATGGGCCGCGCGTTTCGTTATCAAAAGCGCACCGCGCACATTCTTGTCGGAGTAGCCGAGCATGCGGTAGGCGTTGAACAGCGCGCAGCAGCTGCTGCAGCGGATCAGGAATCGAACAAAGGTGTAAGAGGCGCGGTACGTAAAGCACGTCAGGCTATTACCGGACAGCACGGCAAGGGCAAAAGGCGTCCGGCAACAAGCCCGTCAAAACCGAGCCCGAAAAAGAAGTAGGTAGGAATTTCGCTGGGAGGCACTGGTGGGGCAGAAGACACACCCGTACGGTTTTCGCCTGGGTTACAACAAGATGTGGAAGTCGCGCTGGTATGCCGGCAAGGATTACGCCGACTTGCTGCACGAAGACGTTAGCCTGCGCGCGCAGTTGAAGGACAAGCTGAAGGCCGCGGGCATTTCTTCGATTGATATCGAGCGCGCGGCAAACAAACTTGTCATCCGGATTTATACCGCGCGGCCCGGCATCATCATCGGCCGCAAGGGATCCGAAATTGACAAGCTAAAAGCTGACATCCAGAAGAACACCAAGCGTGAAGTGCACGTGGATATTCAGGAAGTGCACCGTCCGGAGCTGGACGCGCAATTGGTCGCTGAATCGATCGCGCTACAACTTGAAAAGCGCGTTGCATTTCGCCGCGCCATGCGCAAAGCGGTGGACTCGGCTCTGCGATTTGGTTGCAAGGGAATCAAAGTGCGTGTCGGTGGGCGTTTGAACGGAGCAGAAATCGCCCGCACGGAATGGTATTTGCAAGGCCGGTTGCCATTGCAAACGCTTCGCGCAGATATCGACTATGGTTTCGCGCAGGCCAACACAACCTACGGCGTGATTGGCGTGAAGTGCTGGGTATATGGTGGCGAGCGCATTCCGGAAAAGAATCAGCCATCCGCTGCTGCTGCCTCGCTATAAAAGATTGAACGGGAGCCACGATGTCAATGTTGATGCCGAAGAAGGTGAAGTATCGCAAGCAGCAGCGCGGCCGCCGCGCGGGTAAGGCATGGCGCGGTGGCAGCCTGGCGTTTGGCGAATTTGGATTGAAGGCGCTCGAACCGGCGTGGATTACCGACCGCCAGATCGAAGCGTCGCGCGTCGCGATCACGCGTTTCATGAAGCGCGGCGGAAAACTTTGGATTCGTATTTTTCCGGATAAGCCTTTCACCAAGAAGCCGGCCGAAACCCGCATGGGTAAGGGCAAAGGTATTCCGGAATACTGGGTCGCCGTGGTGAAACCCGGACGCGTCATGTTTGAAATGGCCGGCGTGGATCTCGCAGTGGCCAAGGAAGCGATGGGCCTGGCATCGCACAAGTTGCCCATCCGCACAAAATTTGTTTCGCGAGCAGAGGAGCTCTAATGGCGAAGCGCAGCGAGAACCTTCGCGATCTGGATACGCCCGAACTCGAAGCGCAGATGAAAGAACTGGGCGAGCAGATTTTTCGCCTGCGCTTTCAACTGACCACGGGCCAGTCGGAAGCGTTGACGAAGCTTCGTACATCGCGCAAGCAGATGGCGCGCATTAAAACCATGCTCCGCGAACGGGAATTGAGCAAAGGAAATGCCAATGGAAAACGCTAGCACCCAGAACGCCTCCGCGGCGGCCGCTAAGACACCACCGAGTCACGCGGTTCGCGGACGCAAACAGCAAAAGACCGGCCTCGTAACCAGCGCGAAGATGGCCAAGACCATCGTCGTGAAAGTTACCCGCATGGTCGGCCACAAGAAATACGGCCGCATCGTGCGCGTCACGAAAAAGTTCTATGCGCATGACGAAACCGGCCAGGCGCAGCCGGGCGATACGGTACGCATCGTCGAAACGCGTCCCATGTCAAAGCTGAAGCGCTGGCGCTTGGCGGAAGTGATCGCGCATCGCGGCGGTGCAGTTTAATGTACGGTTTAGGCCGCGTGAGTAACTACGGGAGAAAACGGCAATGATTCGCATGCGATCGTGGGTTACGGTAGCCGATAATTCCGGCGCCAAACAGCTTACGATGATTTTGCCCCTTGGCGGTGATACCGGCCTCCGCGCCGGGTTGGGTGACGTAATTACCGCGTCAGTAAAAGAAGCCGCGCCGGATAGCGCGGTGAAGGCAGGCACGGTGGTTCGCGCGGTTGTGGTTCGCACGCGCAAAGAGCACCGCCGCCGCGATGGAACCTACATCCGGTTTGACGATAACGCAGCAGTGCTGATTAACGAAGCCAAAGAGCCAGTGGGGACCCGCGTATTCGGCCCCGTGGCACGCGAGTTGCGCGAAAAGAATTTCGCCAAGATTGTCTCGCTCGCACCCGAGGTTTGGTAGGCCATGAGGAAACGTCAAGCGGCAGTTCGACAGAGCACTTCCATTCGTAAGAACGACGAAGTACGCGTGATTGCCGGTCGCGATAAAGGTAAGTCCGGCCGCGTTCTTTCCGTGGATTTGGCGAAACGACGCGTCACCGTCGAGCATGCGGGCATGATTAAGCGTCACACGCGCCCGAATCCTGGCAAGAACGTAAAAGGCGGCATCCTCGAACGCGAGGGCGGCATCGCAATTTCAAACGTGATGCTGCTGTGCTCGAATTGCAACAAGCATGCGCGCGTCGGCCACAATATTTTGTCTGACGGCACCAAAGTGCGCGTCTGCAAGCGCTGCGGCACTACGCTCGAGAAATAAGAACGCTTGAGAAATAAAATTTCTTGAATCGATCGAAGTACGTGAAGGACGAGACCGAAGTATGAAGAGCCGAATGCAAGAACGTTATCGCGGGGAAGTAATTCCAGCGCTGATGAAGCGCTTCAATTATACCAATCCCATGGCTGTGCCGAAGATCGCCAAGATCGTCGTGAATATCGGAATGGGCGAAGCCAGTCAGAACGTCAAGCTTCTCGACGTCGCCGTCATCGAGCTTGGCCAGATTGCCGGGCAAAAGCCTGTTGTTACGCGCGCCAAGAAGTCCATCGCGAATTTCAAGATTCGCAAAGGCATGCCCATCGGATGCTGCGTCACTCTGCGCGGCGACCGCATGTACGAATTTTTGGACCGCCTGTGCAACATCGTGTTGCCTCGCGTTCGTGACTTCAAAGGTCTGCCGCCGAATGCATTTGACGGCCGCGGCAACTACACCATCGGATTGAAAGATCAGCTCGTGTTTCCGGAAATTGACTACACACGAGTCGATAAAATTAAAGGTATGAACATTACTTTCACAACCACCGCGCGGAGCGACGAAGAGGGTCGCGAACTTCTGCGCGGGTTGGGCGTGCCGCTGCGAGCAGCATAGGAGACATATGGCCCGAACCAGTCAAATGGCGAAGATGCGGAAGAAGCTGAAGTATAAGATCCGCGAACGCAACCGCTGCCGCATTTGCGGGCGTCCGCGCGGCTATATCGGCAAGTTTGAAATGTGCCGCATCTGCTTCCGCGGCCTGGCTCTGAAGGGCGAAATTCCGGGCGTGACGAAGGCAAGCTGGTAACGAGGGGAATTTCATAGCGATGATGACCGATCCGATTTCCGATCTCTTGACGCGCATCCGCAACGCCGCGAAGGCGCATCACGCGCGCGTGGACGTGCCGGCCTCGAAATTAAAGGTCGAAATTGCGCGTATATTAAAAGAAGAAGGCTACATCCAGACGTACAAGCTCGTGGAGGAATCGAAGTCGCACAAGATCCTGCGCGTGTTCCTGAAATACACGCCCGAACGCCGCAGCGTAATCACATCGCTCAAGCGCGTTTCGCGCCCCGGCAAGCGCTTCTACGTCGGCGCGATTGAGATTCGCTCCGTAATCGGCGGACTGGGCACCGCAATTTTGAGCACGCCGCAGGGCGTCATGAGCGGCCGCGCCGCGCGCAAAGCCGGAGTCGGCGGCGAAGTACTCTGCGAAGTTTCGTAAAAAAGTAGTGTTGTAAAGTTTTTCGACGCAAAGTTTCTAGTAGGAATAGCAGTACGACGCGAAATCAGAATTGGAGTCAAGCACGCATGTCGCGCATAGGACGCAAGCCGATCGAAGTACCTGCCGGAGTAAAAGTGCAGGTGTCTGGCGCATTGATCGATGTGCAGGGCCCGAAGGGCAAACTGAAGATTCCGCTTCCTCGCGGCATTAAGTTTGAACAGAAAGGCGCCACACTCACCGCGCTTCGCGAAAATGACAGTCAGAAAGCGCTGCACGGTTTGGCGCGCGCGCTGGTTGCGAACGCCGTGATCGGCGTCACCACCGGATTCAAGAAGGACCTCGACATCGTCGGCGTCGGATATCGCGCCGAGTTGAAGGGCAAGACGGTTGTCCTGAATCTGGGTTACTCGCATCAAATAGAATTCCCGGTTCCCGAGGGAATTCAGATTGCCGTGGAAAAGCAGACGCACATGACGGTCAGCGGCGCGGACCGCGCGCTGGTTGGCCAGGTTTCCGCGAATCTTCGCGGGCTGCGTCCACCCGACCCGTACAAGCAAAAAGGTATTCGCATCACCGGCGAGCGCCTCAAGAAGAAAGTTGGCAAGGCCGGAGCAAAAGCCGCCGCATAATAATCACGGCGGAAGGAGACCGAAGTGGCAAGCGCACCTGTTCGCAGAATTTCTCGTAGCGCGCATCGCGAACGTATTCATCGCCGCGTGCGCCAGAAGGTTTCTGGCACCTCCGAACGTCCGCGGCTCACCGTGTATCGTTCGCTGAATCAGATTTACGCGCAGGTCATTGACGACCGCGCAGGCACGACGCTTGTTTCCGCCAGTTCCATTGATAAGGAAGCGCGGAAAGATACCAAGGGTGGCGGCAACGTTGCCACGGCAAAAATCATTGGACGCATCATCGCCGAGCGCGCCATTGCCGCGGGAATTACGAAAGTGGTTTTCGATCGGGGCGGTTACAAGTATCACGGCCGCGTAGAAGCTCTTGCCAACGCGGCACGGGAAGCGGGGTTGAAATTCTAATCGAATGTCTAAACAGATCCTGAGAGATACACTCGCCGTCCGGCAGCATGTGGAGTTCAGCGCGAATAGCCTGAAAGACCAGGTTGTCTCCATCAACCGCGTCACGAAAGTCGTGAAGGGCGGCAAAAACCTGAGCTTCGCCGCGCTCGTGGTCGTCGGCGATCAACAAGGCCACGCTGGATTTGGAACCGGCAAAGCGAAAGAAGTTCCGATGGCCATTCGCAAAGCCATCGAGCAAGCCAAAAAAAGTTTGCTACCGTTGAATTTGAAGGGCACGACGATTCCGCATCAGGTGGACGGGCACTACGGTTCCGGTCACGTGATGCTCAAGCCCGCTCCGGACGGCACGGGAATCATCGCCGGCGGCGCGGTGCGCGCGGTGATGGAAGTCGCGGGCATTCACAATGTGTTGACCAAGTCACTTGGCTCCGCGAATCCGCATAACGTGGTCAAGGCCACGTTTGACGCGCTGCTTCGTTTGCGTAGCGCCCAAAAAGTTGCCGATATGCGTTCCAAAACGGTCGAGGATCTTCGTAGATAGTGATTACCAGAACGAACAGGAAGCGCTGACAGGATCATGACGAAGAAAAAAGACAGTAAGTTAAAGATTAAGTATGTGGTCAGTTTCATTGGCTGCCCCATCGGAATGCGCGAAACAATTCGCGGGTTGGGATTTCGCCGGTTGCATCAAGTCGTCGAGCGCGAAGATACACCGGCCGTCCGCGGCATGATTCTAAAGGTTCGCCACCTGGTTGAAGTCAGCGAGTAAGGCAGGAGAGACTGGTAATGGATTATAACCTTTCCAATTTGAAGCCGCCCAAGGGCTCGCGCCACAAAAAGGTGCGCGTTGGCCGCGGTATCGGCTCGAAACTTGGCCGCACGGCTGGCAAAGGCAGCAAGGGACAGAAGTCCCGCTCCGGCTACAAAATGCGCCGCGGATTTGAAGGCGGCCAGATGCCGCTGCATCGCCGCATTCCGAAGCGAGGATTTCACAATCCCGGCGCGAAGGAATTCTCCGTCGTCAATATTGAGACGCTGAATGTTTTCCCCGCCGGTGAAACGGTTACGCCGGAATTGCTGCGCGCGCACAAGTTTGTTCGGCGCGCCGTCGGCGAAATCAAGATTCTTGGTACGGGCGAGTTGAAGGTTGCTCTTACCGTGCACGCGCATGCATACAGTGCGTCGGCGCGGGAAAAAATCGTAGCAGCTGGTGGTAAGGCGGGAAACGTTTAATGGCAGCTTTTTTCCAGGCTCTCGCGAATATCTTCCGCATTCCGGATCTGCGGAGGCGTCTGCTGTTCACGCTGGCGATGCTCGGCGTGTACCGCATCGGTGCGCATATTCCCACGCCCGGAATTAATACTGATGTCGTCAAACAGATGTTTGACAACAATCAAGGTTCGGCGCTTGGTTTGTTCAATATGTTCAGCGGCGGCAATTTCCGCAGCATGACGATTTTTGCGCTCGGAATCATGCCGTACATCACCGCTTCCATTATTCTGCAATTGTTGACGGTTGTGTGGCCCTACCTTGAGCGTCTGCAAAAAGAAGGCGAGCTGGGCCGCAAGAAGATCACTCAGTACACGCGCTATCTCACGGTAATGCTCAGCATCATTCAGGGATTCACGATTGCTGAGACGCTGCAGAAACAAACCTTTGGCGCTGCTCAGATCGTCTATCGTCCCGGTCTCGGATTCACCTTGATGACCATCCTGACGCTCACCACCGGCACGGCATTCATTATGTGGCTGGGCGAACAGATCACCGATCGCGGTGTCGGCAATGGAATGTCTCTCATCATCTTCACCGGAATTGTGATCGGTCTTCCCAATGCCGTTTGGGATATCTACGACAAGTTGCGGCACAATGCCTGGGGGCCTTTTACGCCCATCGTGATCTTGATGCTTGCGGCGTTCATGCTCGCGGTGGTTGCATTCATCGTTCTTGTCGAAGGCGGCCAGCGTCGAATTCCTGTCCAGTATGCCAAGCGCGTCGTGGGCCGCAAGGTAATGGGCGGACAGATGACCTACCTACCGCTGCGTGTGAATTCCGGTGGCGTCATTCCGCCGATTTTCGCCAGCTCGTTGCTCACTTTTCCGGCTACCATCAATCTTGTATTTGGAAAGAGATATAAACTCTTGGATTCATTTGCCCACTCCATTGCTTGGGGTGAGCCGCTCTACATTCTGGTCTACGTCTCGATGATTATTCTGTTCGCGTTTTTCTATGTGGGCATCGTGTTTAATCCCACTGAGCTCGCGGACAACATGCGGAAATTTGGCGGGTTCATTCCCGGTATTCGTCCCGGACGCAATACTTCCGAGCACATCAGCCGCATCTTGCGGCGTCTTACGTTTGTGGGTGGTATCTATTTGGCGGTGGTCTGCTTGATACCGGAATTCTTGATGCAAGGCATCCACCTCCAGCACTTGCCTGCTGTCTTGGGCGGAAGATTCTTCGAAAACTACATGCCGAATTTCGTTCTCAGCGGGCTCGGCGTCCAGTTCTTTTTTGGCGGCACCTCTCTGCTTATCGTCGTTGGGGTGGCGATGGATACGGTCCAGCAGATCGAGGCGCAGCTTGTCATGCGAAACTACGATGGTTTCGTAAAGAAGGGCAAGCTGCGAGGCCGGCGGTATGGATGAAACTCGGGGCGAAGTTCGTGCCCGTCAGGCCGTAATTTTTCTTGGGCCTCCGGGTGCAGGTAAGGGAACGCAAGCCAAGGAAGTTGCCCGCCGCCACGGCGTCGAGCATCTCTCCACCGGCGATATGTTCCGGGAACACGTAACGAAGGGCACTGAACTCGGCCGTCGCGCAAAGCCCGTTATGGATCGCGGCGATCTGGTGCCCGACGAAATCGTTCTCGGCATGATTGAAGAGCGTCTGGCCACGCCCGATTGCGTTGGTGGATTTGTTCTGGATGGGTTTCCCAGAACCCTTCCGCAGGCCGAACAGTTGGGCAGAACGCTCGTTACTCTGGGCTACGGCACGCCCTTCGTCATCCACTTTGTTGTGGATCGCGGCAGTCTCGTGCGGCGCCTTACGGGACGCAGGATGTGCGGAATTTGCGGCCGAATTTATCATGTGTACGATCGTCCGCCGCGCGTGCCCGGCATCTGTGACGACGATGGCGGCACTCTGATTCAGCGGCAGGATGATACAGAGTCCGTAATCAGCGGACGCCTCGCGACATTTGATCGCCAGACCGAACCGCTGGTTGAATATTTCCGAAATCATGGCGGGTTGTGGGACGTTGACGCTGGCGCGGAAGTGGAATCGGTTACAAAGGCCGTCCTGAAGATTCTGGAAGGCGACGGGAATCGGTGAAGCGATGATCGTTTGCAAGTCGAGCGCCGAGCTGGATACGATGCATCAGGCTGGGCTCATCGTGTGGGAAGTTCTGAATGAACTTCGCATGATGGTCGAGCCCGGTGTTTCCACTTTGGATCTGGACAAGGTGGCCGAGCGGCGGACAGCGGAGCGAAAAGCGCGCCCTGCTTTCAAAGGCTACCGCGGATATCCGGCTTCTTTGTGCGCTTCGATTAATCAGGAAGTTGTGCACGGGATTCCGTCGGCTTCTCGCAAGTTGCTCGATGGGGACATCATCTCCCTGGATTTTGGTGTTGAGCTGGACGGATACTTTGGCGATGCGGCCGTAACTGTTCCGGTGGGAAAAGTGAAACCGGAGCTCGAGACTCTGCTGCGCGTCACGCGCGAGTCTCTCGACCACGGAATCGAGCAGGCCCGGGTCGGCAACCGTCTTAGCGATATCGGCGCCGCGGTTCAGAAATGGGTCGAGCGGCACGGTTTTTCGGTGGTCCGGGAATTTGTCGGCCACGGCATCGGAACCAGGATGCACGAAGAACCGAACGTTTTGAATTACGGCGAGCCGGGACACGGCCCGCGTTTGCAAGAGGGCATGGTTCTTGCCCTCGAGCCGATGGTGAATATGGGCGAGCCGGGGGTTCGAGTGCTCGCCGATGAGTGGACGGCGGTAACAACGGACGGAAAACCCTCCGCGCATTTTGAGCACACCGTCGCCATCACAGCAAACGGTCCGCGGATTCTTACGCGCCCGGACGATGTAAAAGGAACTTCTTGGTAAAGAAGAGTAAACGCGAAAAAAGGAGCAAAGTTTGAAGCCGCCTCTTAGGGAAAAAAAGCCGCGTGATCCGGGCAATCCGAAAGAGGATGCCATTGAAGTAATGGCAACCGTAATTGAGCCGCTGCCAAACGCCATGTTTCGCGTCGAATTGGAGAATAAGCATCAGGTACTGGCGCACATTTCCGGAAAGATGCGCAAGAATTTTATCCGCATCCTCGCCGGAGATCGAGTGGCTGTCGAACTTTCGCCGTACGACCTGACGCGGGGGCGCATCGTTTATCGCTACAAATAGCGCCGTCCAGAGGGAAGAAAAATGAAAGTACGGGCATCAGTAAAAAAGATTTGCGACAAGTGCAAGGTGATCCACCGGCGCGGCGTAGTGCGCGTGATTTGCACTAACCCGAAGCACAAGCAGCGTCAGGGCTAGGCCGGGGAGGAGAAAAATAGTATGGCACGTATTGCTGGAGTCGATCTTCCGGTGAACAAGCGTTTGTGGGTCGGCCTCACCGCGATCTACGGTATCGGTCACGTCCGCGCGCGAAAACTTTGCGCCAAAGCAAACGTGGACGACACCAAGAAGATCAAAGATTTGACCGAGGAAGAAATTAACCAGATTCGCCAGGCCATCGAATCCGAAGGCCGCGTCGAAGGCGATCTCCGCAAGGAAGTTCAAATGAACATCCGGCGGCTTATCGAAATTCAGTGCTACCGCGGAATCCGTCATCGCCGCAATCTGCCGGTGCACGGACAGCGCACGCATACCAACGCGCGCACCCGCAAGGGCCCGCGAAAGGGCGCTGTGGCCGCGAAGAAAATCGCGACTCGGAAGTGAGTAAGCGCCGCGGCGAATCGCCGCGGAATGGGGTGAACAGTGGCAAAAGAACCACAAGAGCAAACTGGAGCAGCGGCGGCGGCTACTAAGTCCGCCAAGCGCAAAAAGGAATTTAAGAAGAAGCGCGAAAAGCGCGTCGTGCCCCATGGCGTCGTGTGCATCTCGGCCACATTTAATAACACGATGATCATGATCACTGACCCTGCTGGCCACGCGCTTTCCTGGTCGTCTTCCGGCGCCATCGGCTTCAAGGGTTCGCGTAAAGGTACGCCATACGCCGCGCAGCAGGCATCCGCGGCCGCCGCGGCAGTTGCGCGCGATCAGTACGGCATGAAGACCGTCGAGGTTCGCGTGAAGGGTCCCGGGTCCGGCCGCGAATCAGCCATCCGCGCGCTTTCCAGCGTCGGTATGCACATCAATTCCATCAAGGACGTTACGCCGATTCCGCATAACGGTTGCCGTCCGCCGAAACGGCGGCGCGTCTAATCGGTAAGCGAAGTATCGGGTTGCAAAGGAGAACCAGCTTTGGCAAGACATCGTGAAGCAGTTTGCCGCTTGTGCCGCCGGGAAGGGCAGAAACTTTTCCTGAAGGGTCTGCGGTGTTTTACCGAAAAGTGTGAAATCGAAAAGCGGAATTTCGTGCCCGGCCAGCATGGCCAGGCGCGCCGTCCGAAGATTGCCGGATACGGCTTGCAGTTGCGCGAAAAACAGAAAGTTAAGCGCACCTACGGTCTGCTCGAACGGCAGTTCCGCAATTTCTACGAAAAAGCCGAGCGCGCCAAAGGCCCGACCGGCGAAAACCTCATCATCATGCTCGAGCGCAGGCTCGATAACGTCGTCTGGCGCATCGGTCTCGGCAGCTCGCGCGCACAGGCTCGCCAGATCATTCTCCACGGTCATATTCTCGTGAACGGCAAGAAGGTGAATATCCCGTCGTATCTGGTGAACACTGGCGAAGAAATCTCGCTCAGAACCGATATGCACGATAACGCCATGGTTCTCGACGCGCGAAATGTCGCGCAAAGCCGCAACGCCATGCCCTGGCTTGAAATCGATAAAGACAATTTCAAAGCTAAGGTCACTTCGCTGCCGCGCCGCGACGACGTTCAAACGCCGCCAATCAACGAGCAGCTCATCGTCGAACTTTACTCGAAGTAATCACGCGCTGAGCATCAGCGAACTAAGTACGCGCGTGCAAAATTTTACACACAGTTTGTTTGGCCCGCTTTGCGGGCAGGAGGGACGGCAATTATGTGGAAGGGTTTTCAGAAGCCAAAGCGGTTGGCGGCGGATCTTGAGTCGCTTACCGATAAGTTCGGGAAGTTCAGCGCGCAACCGTTTGAACGCGGCTGGGGCACCTCAGTCGGCAACGCTCTGCGGCGCGCGCTTCTCAGTTCCATCGAAGGCGCGGCAATCACCGCGGTGAAAATCGAAGGTGTCTTGCACGAATTTTCTTCGATCCCCGGCGTTGTCGAAGACGCAACCGACATCATCCTGAATCTTAAGCAGGTCCCGCTCAAGCTCAATACCGACCTGCCCAAAACAATTTACCTCAACGTCGAAAATCCCGGCGTCGTCACTTCCGCCATGATCGAGGAAGACGCGGATTTCGCCGTTCTGGATAAGACGGTCTATATCGCCACCGTCAACGAAGGTGGCAAGCTCCAAATGGAAATGCGCGTGAAGAATGGCCGCGGTTACGTCGGCGCCGATCGCAACTTTGACGAAGATCTCCCGATCGGCTACATCCCGGTGGATTCGGTCCACTCGCCCGTGCGTAAAGTAAATTACGCCGTCGAAGCCGCTCGTCTCGGACAAATGACCGACTACGAAAAGCTCGCGCTCGAAGTTTGGACCAATGGCGCCATCACTCCGCAGGATGCCATCGGCCTTGCCGCGAAACTCGTCAAGGATCACATGAGCATCTTCATTAACTTTGAGGAGCCGCCCGAAGTTTCAGAAGAGCAGTCCGAAATTTTCAGCGATCCGCGCATGGAACATCTCGGCCGTTCCGTCGAAGAGCTCGAACTTTCCGTGCGTTCCTACAATTGCCTGAAGAACGCGAATATTCAAACCATTCGCGAGCTCGTGCAAAAAACGGAAAACGAAATGCTCCGCACCAAGAATTTCGGACGCAAATCGCTCAATGAAATTAAGGAAATTCTTACCAAGATGGGCCTCGCGCTCGGCATGAAGTTTGACGAGCACGGCCGCATCATCTGGCCGCCGCTTCCAAGCCAGACCGCGCCGCCGGTTGCGGAAGAAGCAGCGGAGATTTAGTCTCCAAAGGGATGAACAACCATGCGACACCGCAATTCAGGTTCAAAACTCGGGCGCCAGCCTGCCCATCGCAGGGCAACTCTGCGCAACCTCGTCACCAATGTCATCGAGCACGAGCGCATCAAGACCACCGTCACTCGCGCAAAAGCAGCGCGTCCGCTTGTTGAGCGCATGATCACGCTCGGCAAGCGAGACACGCTCGCCACGCGCCGCCGCGCCGCTGCTTTTCTGATGACGCCCTCGGCCACGCAGAAGCTCTTCGCGGATATTGCGCCGCGCTTCTCCGATCGCGCCGGAGGTTACACTCGCATCATTCACGTCGGTTTCCGCGTCGGCGATGGCGCCAATCTCGCCATCCTCGAATTGCTGGGCTCCAAGCTCCGCAAAAAGGAACGCAAGAAGGATCAAGCCCCGGATTCAGATCAGCCAAGGGAAACCGAGGAAATGAAGGAAGCAACTTCCGACAAGGAATAATTCAGTATTCAAAATTAAAACGTCCGCCGGAAAGAAATTCCCAGCGGGCGTCTTGCTTTTGTCTTCGAAAATCTTGTCGTCTTCGAAAATTCTGTTGCACTCAAAAATAACGCCATGCCGCAAATATTTGCCGATCGCTCGTTCCGCGCCGGCTAAATTGGTTTACGCGTTTTGCATCTTGTTCCCAGCTCGCCAGCGCCACCAAAGCCACGCGATTAGTAACGCCAGCGCCCCCGCCGAAGTATCTAGCAGCGCATCCCACACCGAAGCCCCGCGCCCCGGCACAAACGACTGATGGAACTCATCCAGTCCCGCGTAACACGCCACACAAGTCAACGCAATCGACGCCCAGGACCAGCGCCATTCCCTGCGCCCCGCGCGAATCGCGTACAGCAGCAGCAGCGTGAATACGAAGTACTCGAAAACATGCCCGCCCTTGCGAATGAAATGATGAATTTCTTCCAGCGCCTCAATGCTCGCATGCGGCATCAGCCACCGCAGAATCGGCAGAATATGTCCGGCAGTTTTTTCAGAAGTAAAATGCACGGTAGAAGCGAAGGATATTACAGCCGCCCAAACAGTCGCTGGCCCCCAGTATCTCAGCCATCTCATTTCAAAATTGTCTCGGCAATGTCATCGTCATCCGTTCAATTCGCCTCGCTCACTCCATCCGTCTTGGTCATTCCACACGGTGTGGTCATTCAACGCGTGTCGGTCACTCAACACGATAATTCGGCGCCTCACGCGTAATCACCACATCATGCACATGACTTTCCCTCAACCCAGCCGTACTAATCCGCAAAAACCGCGCCCGTTCTTGCAGCTCCACAATATTCGGCACGCCGCAATATCCCATTCCGCTTTTCAGTCCGCCGACGAGCTGCTCCACTAGGGCCCCCAGCGCGCCCTTATATGGCACGCGCCCCTCCACTCCTTCCGGCACCGTCTTCCCGCGCTCGGTTGTTTCCTGCGCGTAGCGATCCGCCGTCCCCGTTTCCATCGCCGCAATCGTCGCCGCAATCGACCCCATTCCGCGGTACGACTTAAATGTTCTCCCCTGATACAAAATCGTTTCGCCCGGTGACTCTTCCGTCCCCGCAAAAAGTCCGCCCATCATCACCACCGACGCTCCCGCCGCAATCGCTTTTGTAATGTCGCCCGAATATTTTATTCCGCCATCCGCAATGATCGGACATCCCGACGATTGCGTCGCCCGCGCCGCTTCCAGAATCGCCGTAATCTGCGGCACTCCCGCGCCCGTCACAATTCGCGTAGTGCAAATTGACCCCGGCCCAATCCCCACCTTAATTCCGTCCAGCCCCAGCGCCACTAAATCCTTCGCGCCCTCGAACGTTCCCACGTTGCCCGCAATCAATTGCATTTCCGGCAACGCGTGTTTCACCGCCGTAATCGCTTCCATCACGCGCGTCGAATGTCCGTGCGCCGTATCGATCGCCAGCACATCCACATTCAGCCGAGCCAGTTCCTGCGCGCGCTCCAGAAAGTCCCGAGTCGCTCCAATCGCCGCGCCGCAACGCAGCCGTCCTTGTTCGTCCTTCGTCGCATTCGGAAATTCCATTTTCTTCTGAATGTCTTTTACGGTAATCAGACCCTTCAAATTAAAATCCTTGTCCACCACCAAAAGTTTTTCAATCCGGTGCTTCTGCAAAATCTTTTCCGCTTCTTCCAGAGTCGTCCCCACCGGCACCGTCACCAGCTTTTCCTTCGTCATCACATTCCCGACGGGCTGGTCCAGATTTTTCTCAAATCGCAAATCGCGATTCGTCAAAATCCCCACCAGCTTCATTCCGCACGTCACCGGCAAACCCGAAATCCGGTACTTCGCCATAATGTCCGTCGCCTGCCGCACCGTCAGCTCCGCGGCAATCGTCACCGGATCCACAATCATTCCGCTTTCACTCCGCTTCACGCGGTCCACTTCCTCCGCCTGCCGCTCGATGGACATGTTGCGGTGGATGATCCCGATTCCGCCCTGCCGCGCAATCGCAATCGCCAGGCGCGACTCCGTTACCGTGTCCATCGCCGCCGAGACTAACGGAATATTCAGCTGAATCTTCCGCGTAAATTTCGTGCGCGTGTCCACCTCAGCCGGCAGCACCGACGATTTCCCCGGCACCAGCAGCACATCATCAAACGTCAACCCTTCCAAAAATCTCCCGTCCTTCATCACCATCCCAAGCCTCCAGTCATTTCGTCTCCGCTTCCGTAGGTAACACAGGCTTCAGCCTATGTAGCACCGACACTCCTGTCGGTGCACTCCCCCTAGGATCGCCAATCTCCCGATTGGCGCCTTTGTAGTTGCTCGAATCCGGGTGCCCTATCCTTCGCGCAGCGAAGGGCGGGGTTCTTGACCTTGACCTCACGCCCCCACTACCACCACTGCTTGGACCCTCTTCACAGGCGCCAACTCCAACTCAACCAATCTGATTCCCAATAGGGGGTCGGAGCTTCAGCTCCGACAGATCTGTCTGCCCCTTCAACTCCCCCAATAACACCACAGCCCAGCAACAATCTGCTGGGCTGAAACAAATCCGTAAACTTGGCGCCAAAGCGCATTCCCAAAACACATCCATAGTTGAATCTGTCATTTTAAGTGCAGCAACCCCGTAGGTCAAGCGCATCACCAACCGCATCACCAACCGCATCACCAACCGCCGGATTCTCGTACCCTGGTTCTCGAAATCGGGGCGCTCCCGTCGCGCCCAACAGGACGACAATTACGGTCGTAGGGGGTAATGCGCGGCCCTAAATTGACGCTCGGGGACCGTGAGATAAATACAGTGGACGCCACACTCATGAAGAAAGCGCCACTCAATCAGAGGTCATACCACTCGCCACTTGTTACATAAGTTCGTCCAGAAAGCCTTTAAGTGCTTCGGCTAGTTTCTCTGCTCGCTCAAAGAGTCGTCGTAGTTCTCGTAACTTAAGAGCTTTTCCTTGTAAGGTATTTGTTGTCGGTTAAACAAATCCTCGCCCTCATATCGTTTGGAGACTTTCGGGAAGTAGCTTGCAGGATCCTCGTTTGTGGTAATGATCTTCCCCTGTTTAGTCATGAGCGCCATATTGGCAATTTCATTTATCGTCCGTTTCCGTTCGGCACTCTCCACGCCCTTACTTTTCAAGAACGGCTCCAACTTAGACTTTGGAAAGATGTGATCGTATTCCACTTCGTTGGAGGCGGACAAACTCTCGACTCTAGCCTCTGAACTCTCAAATGTTCCCCTAACCCCTTTGTTTGCAATAAAATAGACGGGGCAGGGGTAGTAGTTAACAATAATAATTCTGCTCGCCGTCGCCGAACCAATGCTTAGCAACGTTGTCGCGCAACTGAGTATAATCGCCGCCACACCAAATAGTTCCATGCGGCGAACACGGCAACGGGAGAAAGATCGAATGAAGAACAACGAAATTGAAAATGTTTCTGTGAACGCGCGCCGCGCGAAAACGCTCATCGGAATTTCCTCCGCGCTGCTGACGGCGATTCTGATTCTCGCCGTCGTCACAATTCGCGTTCACGCGCAAGGACAAGGCGGCGAAAGCGCTGACGCGCTCGCGTATCGCACGTCCATGGAAGACGCCGACCAGAAAATTCTGGCCGAGGTGCAATCGCATTCCGAGCTGATGAAGAATCTTGAGCATCTGACGACGCAAATCGGCCCGCGCTTGACCGGCTCTACGCAAATGCAGGACGCGAGCGCGTGGACGCTGAAGCGCTTTCAGGACTACGGAATTGATGCGCACCTGGAAACCACTCAAGTTCCGCACGCGTGGATGCGCGGCGCGGACACCGCGGAAATTACCAGTCCCATTCAGCGGCGCATCGAGATCCGCTCAGCGGGCTGGAGCAAAGCTACCAGTGGCGCGGTGACGGGAAATGTTGTGTGGCTGGAATCGCAATCGGCGGAAGCGATTGCCGCGGCGGGCGGAAAGTTGAAGGGCGCGATCGTGATGGTCGGAAAGCCCGCGATAGTTTCGCTCGATGGCGAAGCTCCGGAAAATGCGTACGACGCGGTGATTCCTCCGTCGCGCGGAGTTCCCGCCGCGCGTGGCGGCGCAGGCGGTGGACGCGGAGCCGGTGGACGCGGTGGACAACAACCGAATCCACTTGTGGAAGCGGGCGCGGCACTTGTGGTGCGCGATAGCGGAAAACCGTGGAACCTTTTTAATATGGGCGGCGCGGGCGGAGGTTATAACGGCTCGGCGATCCCAACCGCATTTTTGACGCACGAGGATTACAGCTTGATTTATCGGCTGGCGCAGGCGGGCACGGTTTCGATGCGCGTTAATTTGGATGGAAAATTTAGTGATGGGCCGTCGGACGCTTCAATCACCGTGGCGGAAATTAAAGGCAGCCAATTTCCGGACGAGCGCGTAATCATCGGCGGACATCTCGACTCATGGGATCTCGGACAGGGCGCGTTGGATAACGGAACCGGTGCGATGTCCGTGCTGGAAGCGGCGCGCACGCTGAAGGCGCTGGGATGGAAGCCGAAGCGCACGATTACATTTATTTTGTACACGGGCGAGGAAGAAGGCGGCATCGGCGTGCAGACGTTTATGAAAAATCACGCGGCGGAAATTCCGAAAATGGATGCGTCACTTGTGGACGACACGGGAACCGGAAAAGTATTGAGCATCGCGCTGGAAAATTTGAACGAGACGATGCCGCAGATGGCGCAGATCTATCGTCCCTTGCAAGAGGTTTTGAATTTGCAGCCGCTCAGTACGCGATACTTCGGTTCGTCGGATCACGTGGCGTATCTGAACGCGGGCGTGCCGTCATATTTCTGCATTCAAACGCCGTCTTACTACCGCGAAGCGCATCACAGTCAGACGGACACGTTCGACAAAGTAATTCCTGAGTACGTGAATCAGGGTGCCGCTCTACTAGCGGCGTGGGCGTGGAACGTTTCTGAAATGACGCAGCCGCTGCCGCATCACGCCGCCGCGCCGACACCGAACCCTCCGGCCGGGCGATAGGGCATCGTTGTGACGCTCGAACTTCGTGCGATTTTTTGCGCGATTTTGTCACCTTTCTGTTAAGTGGAAGCATCTGATTGGCAGAACGCTATGAAGCCCTTTCAGCCGCACCGGCTACTTCGTCAGCGCGACGCGATGACAATCGCCGCTGCTTTTTGGCCGCGCAGGCATCGCTTTCTGCCTCGCGGAGTTGAGCGATTATTTGAAGTCGAGCCAGGAACGAAAATCTTGGCGCAGGCGCACTGGCAAAAAGGACCGCGCAACGCTCCGACGCTCGTTCTCGTACACGGATTAGAAGGCGACATCAAGTCTGAGTACATGTTGGGCGCGGCGGATAACGCGTTCTCGCAAGGTTTCAATGTTGTGCGAGTGAATCAGCGAAACTGCGGTGGCTCTGACACGCTGACGAAGACGCTGTACAACTCGGGTTTGAGCAATGATTATCTGGCGATTTTGATCGAGTTGATCGACAGCGATTCGCTGCCTGCGATTTTTTTTGGCGGCTACTCGATGGGCGGAAATCTCGTTCTGAAAATGGCGGGCGAACTTGGTCCTGCCGCGCCGCCGCAACTGCGCGGAATTTGCGCGGTCGTACCCGCGCTCGATTTGGCGTTATGCGTGGATGCGTGCGGGCTTCCGCGGAACAGGCTCTACAATTGGCATTTTGTGACGAGCTTGAAGCGGCGCATGCGGCGCAAGAATAAATTGTTTCCGGGAGTTTACAATCTGGAAGAGCTGAGCAAAGTTCGCAAGCTGCGCGATTTTGATAACGTGATTACCGCGCCGAATTGTGGTTATCGTGATGCCGACGATTATTATTTTCGCGCGAGCGCCGCGCGTGTGATGTACCGAATCAGCGTTCCAACTTTGCTGATCGCTGCGAAAGATGATCCGGTGATTCCGTTTGAATCGTATTCAGAACCGGGAATCGCCACGAATTCGTGCATCACTCTTCTCGCGGAAGATTATGGCGGACACGGATCTTTTATTTCCAACGATTCCGCAGAACGTCACTGGGCCGAAGCGCGAATCGTGGAGTTTTGCCGCAACACTTTTAATTCCGGCGAAACTATCCCACAGGTTTCTCAAGCGACGGGCTGAATCCCGGCGTCAGTAGTTGCGCAGGCCCGTCTTGCATTACGACCATGTCATCTTCCAAACGCAATCCAAAATCTTCTGGAATATAAATTCCCGGCTCGTTTGAAAACGTCATGCCTTGTTGCAGAACATCTTTCGATCCGCGCACAAGATACGGAAGTTCGTGTCCATCCAATCCGATTCCGTGTCCCAATCGGTGCGCGAAATATTTATAGTCAGCTCCGTAACCTGCAGATGTCACAACCGCGCGCGCTGCATCATCGACTGATCCTGTTACCTGACCTGCGCGGCAAGCATCGAGCGCTGCGTCTTGCGCTTTGCGTAACGTATCGAATGCACGCTGAATCTTCTCCGGAGTTTTTCCCATCACGGTGCAGCGCGTGACGTCGGATTCGTATCCTTCGACAGTTGTTCCCGCGTCGATCAGCAGCGCTTGTCCTTCTTGCAGCTTCTGCGGAGTCGTAGTGCCATGCGGTTGCGCCGCCCACTTTCCAACCAGCACCAGCGCGCCGCCTCCGGGCAATCCCATCTTTTGCAAGCCGCGTGAATATAAATTCGCTACGTCGTATTGCGTCATGCCTTCTGTTGCTGACGCGAAAACCGCGCGGTAGACATCGCAGGTTGCTGCGCATGCGAGACGCATTAATTCCAATTCGTGTTCGCTTTTTCGCGCGCGGCAGCCTGCGGTGATTGGATCACCGAGCACATAGTCAAAACCGGGAGCGGCTTTTCGGAGTTTGTCGAAATATGCGAAGCGCGTTGTTTCGTCGATGGCGATGCGCCCGGTGCGAATTCCTTTTTCGGTTAACCATTTTGCGACAATCTCGCCGGGGTTTTGATCTTCCTGCCACACGCGAACTTCCATTGGCCAGCGCATTAATTCGCGGTAGCGGCTTTCTTCAAATCCAGGGCAAAACAAAAGAGGCGCGCCAGTGCGGGGAATTACGGCGCCTGCTACGCGCTCGCTTTGTCCCCAACCAATTCCTGTGAAGTAGTAGAGCGATGTGCCCGGTGCGAGATACAGTGCGGCGAATTCCGGTTTCAGATCCGTCATCAACTTTTGCGCATGCGCGACGCGTACTTGAAATTCTTCGACCGTGATTGGTCTTACGCGGTCACCCAGCGGCTTCAAGGAATCGAATGCAGCAGGCAGCGGCCCGGCGCCTGATTGTTGGCCGCCGCGCTGCGCTGTTTCGGTGCCGGCTGTGAACGGCAGGCTCGGCAAAAATCCGGCGGCGCTAACGAGCGCTCCTGATTGCAAAAGCTTTCTCCGTGAAATTGTCATGTTCAGTCCTTGTACTGAATGAGAGTCATAAAACCGTAGTCCATGTGCAATTGTTGGTGGCAGTGGAACAGTGTTAGGCCGGGATTATCTGCTACGAATTCGGCTTCGACCACGCTCATTGCTGGAACGACGACAACATCTTTCAAAACTCCGCTGGTTGCTTTGCCGGCGAAAGTTTTTAGCTCGAAGGAATGGCGATGGAGATGAATCGGATGGGATTCGTCGCTTTGATTATCGAATTTCAGGCGATAGCGTTTATTGGCCTGAACAATAATTGGATCTGTTTTGGGGAACGATTTTCCGTTGACGGTCCAATAATCCACCCAGCGATTTCCTGCAAATCTCTTTTTGAAAACGAGCGGAAGTACTGGCACATTCGCTTGTATCTGGCTGGATGAAACGCCTTGATCGGGGGCATGGCCAAAAATTGTATAGTCCCACTCAGCGCGTGCGGGCGCAACCCACTTTGGCTCGCCGTTTTGGCTGGCATATTCGACCACAATACCGAGGCCTGCGTGCCGGACATACTCATCCACTTCACCGAGCACCCATACGCCGGGTTGATTCATTGTCACGACGGCGTCCACGCGTTCGGCGGGGCCGAGTTCCAGAATTTCTACTTCGCGTGGAGTCGGGACAGTATTTCCGTCGAGACTGACGACGGTGAATTTGTGTCCACTGAAGGAAATGCGATGCTGAAGTGTGGCGCTGGCGTTCAAAATGCGAAAAATTACGCGCTGGCCTTCGCGTACGCGGATTGGATCACCGTGTCCCAGCGAATGACCGTTTACGGAAAAGTTCTTGTAGATGACGTCCAGAGTTCCGTCGTCATCTCCGCCGGTGCCGAGGTAGCCGTTCCATCCGTGGAGTGCAAGAAAAACTTCGGCGTCGTATTGCGCCGGCTCATTTTTAGGCTCGACGTAGAGGAAACCAAATTGTCCGGTGTAAGTGCTGCGCTTCAAATCACGTCCAGCGGCGCCATGACTGTGATACCAGCGGGTTCCAGAAGGGCGAGGAACGAAGGAGTACCGGTTTGCGCCGTGCGCTGGAACGAAAGGAGTGCCTTCTTCCATCGCTCCATCCACTTGAGAAGGAATTGCAAGCCCGTGCCAATGGACTAGTTCGGGGCTCGAGGTTTGATTTTCTACCTGGACCGAAACGGATTGGCCTTCGCGGAAACGAAGAATCGGGCCCGGCACCGATCCGTTGTAGCCGATGGTCTCGATTATTTTTCCGGGAGCGATTTCGAGTTTTACGGGAGAGATGCGCAGGGATACGTCGGCCTTCGGGATTTCGGATAGAGATTGAATGACGAGACGCGATGAGGCGGTCAAGCACGCTGATGTGCCGAGTAACGCGAGAAAGTTTCTGCGGTCAACGATGGTCACAGGGGCTATCATGCCTTATTCGCGATATCCGAACAAAACTTTATGCATGAGTCGAAGGGTATGTCTGAAATGACGATGCGGAGCGTGGGACAGTCAGCGCTAGTACCAAGATCCCATGGATGTTCGGCTGCGTTAGAGAGTAGAGTCGGCGGCAATTCGTTGACTGCGCGTTGCCGCATCCGTAAGATGAAGCGTCCCGAGGCGCGACACCTCCACAATGATCGGCCAGACCATCTCACACTACCGGATTGTCGAGAAACTTGGCGGTGGAGGCATGGGTGTGGTCTACAAGGCCGAGGACACCGAACTGGGCCGGTTCGTGGCGCTAAAATTCCTTCCGGAAGATTTGTCAAGAGACCCGCAAGCGCTGGAACGATTTCGTAGAGAGGCACGTGCGGCGTCGGCGTTGAACCATCCGAATATTTGCACGATCTATGAGATCGGCAAGCATGGCGATCAATCCTTCATTGCCATGGAGTTTCTGGATGGCATGACGCTGAAGCATTTGATTACGGAAAAGCCGCTGGATAACGACACTGCGATCTCGCTTGCGATTGAAATTGCCGACGGGTTAGACGCGGCTCACGTGCAGGGAATTGTTCACCGAGACATCAAACCGGCAAATATTTTCGTCACCAAGCGCGAGCATGCCAAGATTCTGGATTTTGGACTGGCGAAAGTGGCGCCGTCGTCCAGCTCTTCCAGCGAGATTGCGTCGGCGAACACTTTGGGGGCGACGATTGACGACCAGCACCTGACCAGCCCGGGATCTACGCTGGGCACGGTTGCTTATATGTCTCCCGAGCAGGTGCGCGCGAAAGAACTGGACGTTCGGACGGACTTGTTTTCATTTGGCGCGGTGCTTTACGAGATGGCGACAGGCACGCTGCCTTTCCGTGGAGAAAGCACAGGAGTTATTTTCAAGGCGATTCTGGATGCGACCCCGACGTCAGTGGTGCGATTGAATCCTGGCGTTCCGCCTGAACTGGAACGGATTATCAATAAGGCACTGGAGAAGGACCGAAATCTCCGCTACCAGCACGCAGCGGACATGCGAACTGATTTACAACGGCTGAAGCGAGACTCTGAATCGGGCAAGTCAGCCGCAATATTGCCGGTCGCAGCCCAGGCATCGTCCGTCCGCAAGTACGGAATTCCTGCCGCAGTTGCCCTGCTGATCGCAATTGCGGCGGCTGGGTTCTGGTATTGGCGCGGAAGGTCGAGCGCATTGCAAATCGGATCGATTGCGGTGATTCCGTTTTCGAGCGTTGGCGGGAGCGCCGACGCAGACCTAATCAGCGACGGGCTGACGGAATCGTTGATTGATAGTTTGGCGCACGTGCCGGAGTTGAAGGTGAAATCGCGCAACTCTGTTTTCCGATATAAGGGGAAAGAGGTTGACGCGCAGCAAGTGGGGAAGGAATTGACGGTTGACGCGTTGCTTACCGGGCGGATCGTGCAGCACGGGGACATGATCCAGGTGAGCGCCGACCTGACCAACATTCAGGACAATACGGAAATATGGGGCGAGCGCTACGAGCGCAAGGCGTCGGACATTATCGCGCTGCAACAGCAGATCGCCGGTGATATTGCCGCAAAGTTGCGATCGAAATTGAGTGGCTCGGAAAAGCAGCAGGTCACGAAGCAAGGAACGCAGAACCCGGAGGCGTACCAGCTTTACGTGAAAGGCCGGTATTATTGGAACAAGCGAACACGTGCCGACATTAAATCCTCGATTTCGTATTTCAATCAAGCGATTGATAAAGATCCCGGCTATGCGCTGGCTTATTCAGGACTCGCGGATGCGTATAGCGTCCTGACCGCTTATGGCAGTGATGCCAGCGAAGTCACCCCCAAGGCTGACGCCGCGGCCAGGAAAGCGCTGGAACTTGATCCATCGCTCGCGCATCCGCACGCGGTTCTTGCCGCCAGCAAGATGGAATTCTATTGGGATTTTGCCGGCGGCGAAGCCGAATATCGGAAGGCATTTGAACTGGATCCGAGCGACGCCACGGCGCATCAATGGTTTTCTGAGGACCTTGCGGTCATCGGTGGCCGAGCGCAGGAGGCGATTGATGAGGCCACCCGGGCGCGTCAGCTTGATCCGCTTTCGCCGATCATGGGCGTCGCGCAAGGGACGGCTTATGCTTTGGCCCGGCAATATGACAGAAGCATTGAGATTCTTCGGAAAGTGGCCGTTGAAAATCCGGCGTTTGGCGCGGTGCACCTATTTTTAGCGCGATCGTACTGGGCTGAGCGCAAATATTCTGAGGCTATTCAAGAATTCAAGACTGCTGCTCAACTCATGGGCGACAAAGACGCCGCCGCGTTCGCAACCGCCTTGGATATGGGTTTCCGCTCCGGCGGATGGCCGGGCGCACTCCATAAAGGAATAGAGGTATTGCTGGCCCAGCGAAAAGCCAAAACCGGTTACGTCTCTCCCCTCGGGATCGCACAGTTATATGCCGAATTGAGGGATAGGGATCGTGCCTTCGAGTGGCTCAATACCGCCTATCGGGAACATGACGCCTTGCTCTATAGCGTCCGTACGGACTTCCTGCTCGATTCGTTGCGATCCGATCCGCGATACGCCGAACTCGTGCGCAAAATCGGTGTGCCACAATAGCGGCGCTCGTGCGGGCCGGCTTGCGGGAACGAAGAGACTCCCGAGAAGATATTTCCTTCCATGTGCTGCTATCTGAGTAGTCCGTAAACTTCGACTTCGCCTCGGACGCCGAAGTAAACGCGTCCATTGACGACCACCGGGATTACGAAACGCGTTCCATTGTTTGCGCGATCTCGCGCGCTGTTTTGTTCGGAGCTGTAGATGGGTTGGCTTATATCATTCGCGGCGAACGCATAAAGAACCGCGGGCTGGTCCGGACCGTTCCAAGTCTTGGTGGCAATCGCCCAAACGATGGCGTCCTTTGCGCCGTTCGCGGAAATAGATGGTGTTGCGCCGGGATTCGCGAATTTTGTGCTTGAGGATGCGCTTGGTTTCAGTTCGCCGTTCGTGACGGCGTAATCGCGTAGGCGGTCGTCTTCGCAAGCGAAGAACACGTGTCCATTCCAGTAGGACATGGCGCCGTAACCGCCTCCGGCCATCTTAATTTGCTGGACGATCGCGTCCTTGTCGCTGTGAAACTTTCCCATGGCGTCGCGGTCAATCACATAGATTGAGCCGCCTTTGGTGGGCTGCATCAGCAGACGCCGGTGTGGACCGGGCTGGTCGGGCAAGAGCAGCGGACCGCTGGAACCGAGGTCGGCGTCAGCGTTGCTCAGTTTTTCCTGATTATAGGGCGTGAAGTAATCGCGTACGACCAGCGAAGAATCTTCGAGCGCCAGCTTGATGACTGAGTCGCCGTAGTCTCGGCCTCCCGAAGCAACGTTGAAGGTTCCGTTGCCGGTCGGAACATAAACGTTGCCGCTTGCGTCGGCACCGGGGCCGGTGTCGCTTGCCCAGATGCCACCTTCATTGCCATCCGGAGTGACATTGATGACGGCTTTCTGTGCGAGTGTCGCTGCGCCGTATGCCATCACCCACCCGTGGTAGGGATTCACATCGCATGAAGATGCCCACGTCAGAAAGACAGCATTGTTCACAAGGAGCAGCGAAGCCCGCGGATTTTCGCGCAGCGGATTGAAACGCACCTGCCCGTTTTCACTGCCATCGCCTTTACCGGGCACGGACGCAAAGATGAGCTTTGGACCGCCGAATTTCTCAACACCGGTCGTTACCGCGAGCGCGTGCAAATGTTGAAAAAACTCGTTGCTGCCCATCGTATGACTAATCCTGGTCCGCGCGAGCACGTAAAGAGTGCCCGTCTGCAGATCGATCACCGGTGTGGACGTGATCCCAACTTCAGGTTGGATAAATGGGCATTCCACATCGTCCGCGCGAACCGCCATCGCGCCGCCATTGGGGTCGAGGAAACTGACGTGCCAGAGCGGAGCGTCACCAGGACGATTCGAGTCGAACGCGTAGACGCTATCGTGCTCTGTGGCCACGAATATGACATCGTGTTTCCCTTTTCCGGGAATATCGACGGCGGACACGAACAACGGTTGCGCGTAGACCGCGCCATCAACTTTAAAGGCGCCGAGTTTGCCGAATTGTCTGGCGTTCATGTTCTGTGGAGTTAGGATTTTCTCGGTCAGCGTGGCGCCGGTGCGCATGTTGTCGTACTGCGAGGTGATGACTTGCCTGCCCGTGGTTGTGATGGGAGCGGCAAGCTCAAACATAATGCAGGCAAGAATCAGGAGTTTCATCGAGACACCCACGTTGAAACAGTGTGATATTCCCATGCCGCTTTGTGGTTTGTCCAAGCCATTCCTCACACCGAGACCACTGGGCATGTAACATTCCAGACAGTTTCGGAACCAGTGCCGACGATCGAATTTGGAATGACCGAGAATGATGCAGAGGATCCTGCAAGGAATTTAATCTTCGGAGCGGCCGGCGATTAGTTTATTGCCTTCGAGGCGAACCTCAATTTGCATTGGCGGACGGAAGCCCGAGCCCTGGACGATCTCGCCGCGCGCCCACGAACCGTTGGGTAGAGTGCCCATACGCGTTGGGTCGTAAAGTGTGTTGCTGCACGAGTCGGCGACCATCGGATGTGAGGCGGTGAATCCGAAACGTGAGGCGATTTCTTTTACGTCGGAGACGTATTCCAGTTGGCATTGACCGAAGGGCGCTTTCAGCAGGATTACCCAGAAGGATGCGGCGGTGCGTCCGTTACCCTCCGGCAGACGAATCGCAATCGCTGGCAGATGCTCCTGGTTCCGCGGACGGGTATAGGTAAACTTTTTTGCTGACCACGGAGTTGCCAGCTGGTCGATGGTTCCAATTTCATTGCCGCCGGCCATGCTGGTTGCGGGGCGCGCGGGCAATTCCGCTGGCGCAGAACCTGGCTGGAATACTGGAACTGTTGCTGAGCTTTCGTGGTGAGTGGTGCGGGTCATTAGCCAGGCACCGGCGCTGCCGAGAACCAGAAGGGCGCTAATGGCGACGGCTGCGCGGCCCCAGTTTGTTCGCGTACGTTCTTGTTCCTCGCGTGCGGCTGCGGCGATAACGCCCGGAATCTTTGGCATGTCGGCGTTGAATCGGGGTTTCGGCGGGACTACATCGTCCGCAAGCGTTTGCGCCTTTACAGGAGCTTCGACTGATTTACCGCGTGGGGTCGTATTGGAAGACAAAGGCGTCATGACTTCCTCATGCGGACTTCGCGGCCGCCATCGGCGAAATGGACTTCGTCCATGAGCTGGCGGATTAAGTACACACCACGGCCATGGTCGGCGTGAAGATTTTCTTCGTGCAGTGGATCGGGGAGGGAAGCCGGATCGAATCCTTCGCCCGGATCGCGGACGGTTATTTGGACCGTGCCAATGGCATCACAACTGACTTGGCAGTGTACCTGCTTCGCGGCATTTGCTTTGCAGCCGTGCAGAACCGCGTTGGGAAGAGCTTCCCGAAGAGCTGTTTCAATAGCGAACTCGATTTCTTTGGCATGCATATGCTCTTGATGTATGCGCGCCATGATGGTATCCACGACTGGAGAGATGGCATCGACGTTCGCGGGGATCGAGACTTCGTAGCGCATCGACATAAACGGATGCCCACCGCATTGACGGGAGCTAATTCGGCTTGCCAACCAGAGACGCGTGGTGACTCAAGTATTGGTGCAGGTTTGCGAGTCCCAGAAGGAATTGGAGCAATTGCTCTTTCTTAGACAAAGTGTCGTCGCCGTCGCCGTCAGAGAGGAACTGGACAGCGAATTCAGCGTGCATGTGTAATTGGTCCAGGGCTTGCGGTTGAACGGGATGGCCTTCTCGGCACAGAGCTGCCGCCACCTCCAACTGATGCATAGCGCATTCCAGATAGTGTTCCAGGCACAGGGCATCCTGAGTGAGCGCCGGAGGCACTGAGTCGGGGCATCCAGACATACGGCACTGTAACTTGGTTATTGTCCTCAAAACTCGCTCCTGCACGTGGTAAACGCCATATATAAGTGAGCAATCCCCTGGCCAGACGGGACGCTAGAGCGGATCAAGCAAATAAACGGTTTATAGGACGCGGTTGTGCCATGTTGGATGGTAGCGCTCCCAAAACGGATAGAAAACTCACAACGTGGGTAACACTTGAACTGGCGCGAGTTGGAGTGCAGTGTCCGGTGAGCCTTCTTCAATGTTGGCGGGTCTGCGGACGTGACGGAATTTGGCAAATAAAAGTGGTTGGCATAACAAAAAACGGCGCCTCCCATTAGCAGGAAGCGCCGTCCGTGCAGTGACTTCAGGAGGAACCAGTAGAACAACTTATGATCAAAAGACAGTTAAGCCAAGCGGTTCACCCGCACTCGGGTTTAGAAATCGAAAAGAATGCCTACGCCTGTGGTCACGGATTTTTGCCAAACGCTGCCAAAGCGGGTGCCGAGATAGTCGACCTGCACTCGCCAGGCAACATGCGACCGCCACTGGAAGTCTATACCTCCGCCACCCATGATGCCGAAGGTGTTGAACGCAGACGGGCCGACGCCTTGATTGAATCGGTCGTGTGCGCCACCGGCCAGGAAGTGCGCCCAAGGCTGAATCTTTCCAGTGCGCTTACCCACATGCGCTCCGCCGCCGTAGAACACGAGATGCTCACGGTTCGTTGGACTAACTCTGCCAAACGAAGCGGTGACGGTGCCTTCAAGTCCGAACCAACTGTCACCAAGCCACCGAGTCACGGTGGTGTGAATTCCGTATAGATTTGTATTGCCATTGCCGATGTCAAACCGCTGGTAGGTGAAATTCGTACCTACCTGCCAGGGATATCCCGAGTCGGAACTCGTGTGACTGGCTCCGGTGGCTGCCTGGTCTGCCGTCACGGTTGCCGTGGTGTTGTCCTGAGCAGCCACCGCACCAGCAAAGCAGAGCAGCGCCGCGCATAGCACAATAATCTTTCGCATTACCGTTCCCTCCTGAGTTCCTAGATGACCTTTACACGCAAGTCAATTTTGAGGCGGAGACGATTCTGCGTCCATAACAACTGCGAGGGAGATTTCCTGGGAGTTAATAGCTAGGTGTCGTCACAACGTACTGCCGGCCGGAGGTGTTCCCAGCGGCCTAATGGCCTCTCAGACTAGGCGGCTACGCCGTGGCATTTCTTGTATTTCTTGCCGCTGCCGCAGGGGCAGGGATCATTGCGGCCGACTTTGGCTCCTGTGCGAACCGGTTTGGGAGCTTCTGCCTGGGCCGGGCCCGCCTGGAATTGCATGTTCTGCTGCTGGTGCTGCTGCTTGCGTTCAATTTCCCTGGCTTGCTCTTCCGGCTTGGCCGGCTGGACGAGGAAAAGGTAGCGGATGGTTTCTGAGTTGATGCGTTCCATCATGTCTTCAAACAGAGTGAAAGCTTCCTTCTTGAATTCGACGAGGGGATCTTTCTGGCCGTAACCGCGAAGATTAATACCTTCTTTCAGGTGGTCGAGAGTCAGGAGGTGGTCTTTCCATTGGTTGTCGACGACGTCGAGAACGATGCGGCGCTCGAGCCAGCGCATCATTTCCGGACCGAACAGCTTTTCCTTTTCTTCGTAGCGTGTGAGAAGCGCCTTCTGAAGTTCGTCCTCAAGGTCATCGTGGCTAATTTCGGCGACATCGATTCCGCTGGCTTTCAGGTCGAGGCCGAATTGGCGTAGAACCTCACCGCTGAATTGGACGGTATTCCATTGGCCGGGATGCTGATCGCGCGGGCAGTACGACTCAATCACATTGATGGCGAGGTCGTTGGCGAGTCCCATAACGTATTCTTTCTGTTCTCGGCCTTCAAGCATGGAACGGCGAATGGAATAAATTGTTTCGCGCTGCCTGTTCATGACGTCGTCGTATTCGAGCAGGTGCTTGCGCATTTCAAAGTTGTGAGCTTCGCGCGCTTTCTGCGATTCTTCGACGCGCCGCGAAAAGAGCTTGGATTCGATAGGCACGCCTTCCGTCATGCCGAGACGGTACATCAGCGCTTTCATGCGTTCGCCGCCGAAAATTCTGAGCAAGTCATCTTCGAGAGAGAGAAAATATCGAGAGGAACCGGGGTCGCCCTGGCGGCCTGCGCGCCCGCGCAACTGATTATCAATCCGGCGGGCCTCGTGGCGCTCAGTGCCCAGAATGTGCAGGCCGCCGAGGGCAACAACCTCGTCGTGTTCGGCTTTGCACTGCGCGGCAAAATCATCGTAAATCGGTTTCCATTTGTCCGCTGGGGCCTGGAAGATTTTGCCTTCGACCTGGAAAAGCACCATCGGCTGCACGGAATCCGGCGCGGATGCAGTGTCTAACGCGCCGCCTGCTTCGTTTGTGGCGCCGTCATTCGCGCCAGCCGACGATTCAGGGCCACCAATGACCGCGGCTGCGGCGGCATAAGGAATGGCGAGTTTGTTCTTCAGGAAATAATCGCGTGTGAGAGCTTCCGGATTTCCGCCCAGCAGAATGTCCGTACCGCGGCCGGCCATGTTCGTGGAAACCGTCACGGAACCTTTGCGGCCCGCCTGCGCGATAATTTTTGCCTCGCGTTCGTGCTGCTTCGCGTTCAGGACTTCGTGAGGGATGCCCGCTTTCTTCAGAAGAGCGGCGAGATGTTCGGATTTCTCGATGGAGATTGTGCCGACAAGGATCGGCTGTCCCTTTGCGTGGATCTGCTTGATTCCATGATCGTAAGAATTATCTTCCTGCAGGATGCCGCCGACCACGGCGTCAAATTTCTCGCCCTCCGTGCGATACAAAACATCGGGATTTTCAATGCGAATGAGCGGGCGATTCGTGGGAATCGAAACCACGTCGAGGTTATAGATTTTGGAGAATTCGGCGGCTTCGGTTTCGGCGGTTCCCGTCATGCCGGAAAGTTTTTTGTACATTCGGAAATAATTCTGGAAGGTGATGGTGGCGAGCGTTTGATTTTCGCGCTCGATCTTCACGCCTTCTTTGGCTTCGATGGCCTGGTGCAGGCCGTCTGACCAGCGGCGTCCCGGCATTTTGCGGCCGGTGAATTCGTCCACGATGATGATTTCGCCGTTGTCCACGACGTAGTCCGTGTCGCGCTTATAGAGGGTGTGTGCTCGCAACGCCTGATAGACGTGGTGAATCGTTTCCATGTGCGCGGGATCGTAAAGATTGCCGAGGCCCAGCAACCGTTCGCATTTGCTGACGCCTTCTTCGGTGAGCGTTGCAGTGCGCTGCTTTTCGTCAATCGTATAATCCATTTCCTGCACAAGTTTCGGAACGATTTTGTCGATTTTGTAATACTTGTCAGTGGATTCTTCGGCGGGGCCGGAAATAATCAACGGCGTTCGCGCCTCGTCAACGAGGATCGAGTCCACTTCGTCCACAACGCAGAAGTGATGGCCGCGCTGAACACAGTCGGCCAGGTCGTACTTCATATTGTCGCGCAGATAGTCAAAGCCGAATTCGTTGTTCGTTCCGTAGGTGATGTCGGCGGCGTATGCTTCGCGGCGCTGTTTGTCGTCCAGGTCGTGAACGATTACGCCTATGGACATGCCGAGCATCCGGAAAATGGGGGACATCCACTCGGCGTCTCGGCGAGCCAAGTAGTCATTTACGGTGACGATGTGAACGCCGCGTCCGGCAAGGGCGTTCAGATAGGCGGGGAGAGTGGCAACTAGCGTTTTACCTTCGCCGGTTTTCATCTCCGCGATTTTGCCTTCGTGAAGGACGATGCCGCCGATGATTTGAACGTCGAAGTGGCGCATGTTCAGCTTGCGGCGGCCGGCTTCGCGGACGGCGGAGAAAGCTTGCGGCAGACCAGGTTCAAGGGCAGCTTGCAGACGCGCGCGATAATCCGGCGCGCTCGGATCGGCGCCTTCAAGACCCTTAGCGACGATTGCTTTAAGCTCGGGCGTTTTCGCGGAGAGCTGCTCATCGGTCATGCGCTCAAATTCGGGCGCGAGCGCGGTCACCGTCTGCATGAGCGGCGTAATGCGTTTGATGTCGCGCTCGTGCTTGGTTCCGATGAAGCGCGCAACGACCTTGTTTACGACCTTATCGATGTCCATTTGTCGACGGAAAGGCGGCTTTGCGTTGGCGCCTTGCGGAAAACCCCTTTACTAAGCTTGTCGAAACGACTTGCCAAAACAGTCTGCGAAATCAGCCTGCGAAGTCACATATTTGCGAAATTCTATTGTATCCGGTGCGCGAAGTTTGCGCAAAGCGCCCTGGGCGCGCCGGGCCTACACTTCGTAATACGCACGAGGGTGACTGGGAATTGCATCCCGGCGCGGCTTGCCGGGCTCGCGCGCGGAGGCTATCATCGGTAAGTCATACTTCACTTCGCAATTGCAGAGCAAATCTTCATAAATCCGAATGAGGAAAAGGGAGTGTTATGCCGCCATCTGGTGGGGGACCAGCGGGACCGCAAGGTCCGCAACGAATGGGGCCGCCGGGACCGCAAGGGCGCGGCCCAAGTGGTGGACCGGCCGGTGGGCCTCGAGGCGCTGCGCCTCCGCCGAAGTTGCCCATTGCCGGAGTGAAATACCTGGTGGCGGTGGCGAGCGGAAAAGGCGGCGTTGGTAAGACGACTGTTGCCGTGAATCTTGCGATTGCGCTAAACCGCATGGGCGCGCGCGTGGGATTGTTGGATGCCGACGTCTATGGGCCGAATGTTCCGTTGATGCTGGGCACCGAAGAAGAGCCGCGCGCGACGAGCGAGCGGACGATTCTGCCGGTGGATGCGTATGGATTGAAGATTATTTCGATGGGGCTGCTTTCGCCGGGCGATAAACCGATCATCTGGCGCGGGCCGATGTTGCACAGCGTGATGCAACAATTTCTGCGCAGCGTGGAATGGGGCGAATTGGATTATCTGGTACTGGATTTGCCTCCGGGCACGGGCGACATTCAGTTGACGTTGATTCAGACGGTGCCGCTTTCGGGAGCCGTGGTAGTGACGACGCCGTCGGTGGTGGCGCTGGCTGATGTGCGCAAAGCGATTGAAATGTTTCGTCAGGTAAATGTGGAAGTGCTGGGCGTGGTGGAGAATATGAGCTCATTTATTTGTCCGCACTGCAACGAGCATGTGGATGTTTTCGGGCACGGCGAAGGGAAGAAAACGGCGGACGCGTTTGGCGTGCCGCTGCTGGGTGAAATTGAAATTGATCCGCGGATTCGGATTGGCGGAGATACGGGGAAACCTGTGGCGTCGCTGGGAGAAAATGCGCCTGAGGCGAAAAGTATCTATGCGATGGCGCGCGCGGTGATGGCTCGGTTGGATGAGGCGGGAGCTTCGGCGCCTAGTGTGGAGATTTTGTAGGGGCGCATGTGTTAGCGTTCCTGGTTCGATGAAGGAGTTCACGAAAACATGATTCGTAGTTACAAGAGATGCATGCCGCGGATTGCGGAGTCTGCGTATATCGATTCGGCGGCTGTGATTATTGGCGACGTGGAAATTGGCGAGGACTCGAGCGTTTGGCCTTGCACCGTGATTCGCGGCGATGTCCATTGGATCAAGCTGGGCCGGCGCACAAATGTGCAGGATGGATGCGTGTTGCATGTGATGCGCGATGAGTGGCCGCTGGAATTGGGCGATAACGTGACGGTCGGTCACGGAGTCATTTTGCATGGCTGCACGATTGAATCGCGCGTGCTTGTCGGAATGGGATGCACCATCATGAATGGGGTGCGGATTGGGACGGGCAGCATTATTGCGGCGGGGACTTTGATTCCTGAGGGCGCGATTGTGCTGCCGGGCAGTTTGTTTATGGGGCATCCGGGAAAGTTGCGACGGGAATTGACGCCGGCGGATCAGGCGTCGATTGATATGTACGCCCAGAGGTATGTTGAGTACAAGGAAACTTATCGTGCGGAAGTGGGGAAATAATTTTGGCGGAGAGACAACAAATTCGAGCGATTAAAGGTGTGCGAGATATTTTGCCACTGGAATCGCGTGCTTGGAGCCGCGTCGAGCGGGCTGCGCAGGATGTGTTTGGCACGTTTGGATTTGCGGAGATTCGGTTGCCGATATTTGAGCAGACAGAATTATTCGCGCGATCCGTTGGCGCGGACACGGACATTGTTGGGAAAGAAATGTACACGTTCACGGACCGCGATGAGGCTTCGATTTCATTGCGGCCGGAGGCGACGGCAAGCGTGGTGCGCGCGTACATCGAACACGGAATGCACACACTGCCGGGCGACGTGAAACTTTATTACATGGGGCCGATGTTCCGGCGCGAGCGGCCGCAGAAGGGGCGGTATCGGCAGTTTTATCAGATTGGCGCGGAAGTGCTGGGGCAGTCGGACGCGCCGGGGATCGATGCGGAATTAATTGAGATGCTGTTCGCGTTTTTTGGGCGCGTGGGATTGGAAGGATTGACGCTCGATTTGAACTCGATTGGTTGCAAGGAGTGCCGGTCGAAATATGTCGAGGTGTTGCGCGCGAAACTGTTGAACGTGAAGGATAAGCTCGGCGCGGATAGTCAGCGGCGTATCGAGACGAATCCGTTGCGTGTGTTGGACTCGAAAGCACCGGACGAGCAAGCGATCATCGAAACGCTGCCGCGAATTGCGGACCATCTTTGTGAAGCGTGCAAGACGCATTTCGCGGAAGTACGGCGCCAGCTCGATTTGCGCGGCATCACTTACAATTTGAATTGGCGGCTGGTGCGCGGGTTGGACTATTACATGCGCACGACATTTGAAATAATCGCGCCGGGACTTGGTTCGCAGAACGCCGTCTGTGGTGGCGGGCGCTACGACGGATTGGTCGAACTGCTCGGCGGTTTGCCGACGAAGGGCATCGGGTTTGCGATTGGAGAAGACCGGCTGATGTTGTCACTTGAGGCGGCGGCGAAACTTGCTGCCGAGCCGTCTGTGGATGCGTTCATTGTATGGATGGGAGCGGCTACTCAGGCTACTGCGATCAAAGTTGCGCAACGATTGCGCGGCGCGGGAATCAAAGTGGAGCTGCCACCGGAAGAATTTAAATTCAAGAAGGCGCTGGGGTTGGCCGATAAGCTGGGCGCGCGCTACGCGATTCTGATTGGCGAAAATGAAATCGCGGCTGGGAAATTTACATTGAAGCGATTGGCTGACGCCGTGCAAACGAGCGTTACCGAAGTCGAATTACTGGAAACACTGCGCGCGAACTAACGGGGAGCGGGATTTGCGTGATCCACTTGGGAATTTGAAACGCACAAATTATTGCGGTGAGCTACGCGGTTCGGACGACGGCCGCGAGGTTGTGCTAATGGGATGGGTGCACGGACGGCGCGATTTGGGCAATCTGATTTTTATCGACCTTCGCGACCGCACTGGAATTGTGCAGATTGCTTTTAATAAAGAACCACAGCCTGCGGCGCACGCGAAGGCTTCCGAAGTGCGCAGCGAGTATGTTGCCGCGGTGCGCGGACGAGTTGTGAAGCGCCAGAAGGCGAATCCGGAATTGAGCACCGGCGAAATTGAAATTGTCGCTTCCGAGCTGCATATTTTGAATACGTCAAAGACGCCGCCGTTCCAGGTGGAAGACGCCGTGACGGCGAGCGAAGAAACTCGGTTGCGGTATCGCTATCTGGACTTGCGGCGGCCCCGTCCGGCGCGGAACCTGGTGCTGCGACACAAGATTATTTTCGAGATTCGCAAGGCTATGGACGAGCTTGGCTTTTTGGAAATCGAAACACCGATGCTGACGCGGTCGTCGCCGGAAGGCGCGCGCGATTATCTGGTGCCGAGCCGCGTGCATCACGGGCAGTTCTACGCGCTGCCGCAATCGCCGCAAATCTTCAAACAGATTTTGATGATTTCCGGACTCGACCGGTATTTCCAGATTGTGCGGTGTTTCCGCGATGAGGATTTGCGCGCGGACCGTCAACCGGAATTCACGCAGCTTGACGTGGAAATTTCGTTTCCGACGCAGGAAACAGTGTTTGACGTGATTGAAAAAGTGATGGTGCGAGCGTGTGCTGTTGCCGGAGTAAAAGTTTCGGCGCCGTTCCGGCACATGGAATATCGCGATGCGGTTCGGCGTTACGGTAGCGACAAGCCGGATTTGCGTTTTGGAATGGAGCTGCACGATGTGACTTCGTTTTTTGCCGGCGCGCGAGAGGTGATGCATCTGGACGGCAATGTATTCGCGCTGGTGGCGCCGGGCGCGGCTACTTTCTCACGCAAGCAACTGGATGAGCTTGCTGAGAAAGCCAAAACGATTGGCGCGCGAGGCGTTTACACGGCGAAGGTTGCGACGGAGGGGATCACTTCTTCGCTTGAGAAAAATATTGGAGCGGACAATCTCAAGAAGATGGCTGAGGCCGTTGGCGCGAAATCCGGCGATTTGATTGTTGCCGTGGCCGCGAAAGAACAGATTCCGGGAACTGAAGCGGCTGCGCTGCTGGCCGGGCAACTGCGTCTGCATCTTGCCCACAAACTGTCTCTGGTGCCGAAGGATCGCTGGGAATTTCTGTGGCTTACCGGCTTTCCACTGTTTGAGTGGAGCGAGAACGAGAAATCCTGGCAGAGCGCGCAGCATCCGTTCACGGGAATTATTGATGAGGATTTGCCGAAGCTCGAAGATCCGCAGCGGCGCGGCGAGATTCGCTCGAAGGGATATGATTTGGTTTTGAATGGCGTGGAACTGGGATCGGGCAGCATCCGAATTCACGAGCAGGAGATTCAATCTCGATTATTTCGCGTTATTGGATTGACGGACGAGCAGGCTTCGCAACGATTTGGATTTTTCCTGGACGCGCTGGCTTACGGAACTCCGCCGCACGGAGGAATCGCGCTGGGACTGGATCGAGTTGTGATGTTGCTCGCGGGGGAGAAATCCATCCGCGAAGTAATTGCGTTTCCGAAAACGACCGCCGCTCAGGATTTGATGGCGGAGTCGCCTTCGGTGGTTGACGCGGCACAACTGAAGGATTTGGGCATCGCAGTGAAAGGCGAATGAGCAGAATCCGCATATTGCCGGAAGCAGTGGCGAATCAAATCGCCGCGGGCGAAGTGATTGAGCGGCCCGCGTCGGTTGTGAAGGAGTTGCTTGAAAATTCGCTGGACGCCGGCGCGCGCAGCATCCGCATTGAAGTGGAAGCTGGTGGCAAGCGGTTGATTCGTGTGATTGACGATGGTTGCGGCATGGCGCACGACGACGCGCTGCTGGCGTTCGAGCGTCATGCGACGAGCAAGCTGCGCACGGCGAATGATTTGCTGAGCATTGCGACGCTGGGATTTCGCGGAGAAGCGTTACCGACGATTGCTGCTGTTTCACGGCTGGTGCTGGAAACGCGAACGATGGAAGAAGAGCAGGGAACACGAATTGAATTCGGCGCGGGGAAACTTTTCGGGGTGACGCCCGCTGGAGTCCCTGCGGGCACGTCCATCAGCGTATCGGATTTATTTTATTCGGTGCCGGCGCGGCGTAAGTTTTTGAAGTCAGAGACTACCGAGCTTGGGCATATTGCTTCGCTGGTGACGCATTACGCGTTGGCGCATCCGAACCGGCAATTTGTACTGAAGACGCCGACGCAAGAAATTCTGAATGTCTCGGCGGCTGCGGTTACGCCTGCAAGTGAACGAGATGCCTGGACTGCGAACTCGGGTGGCGCAGATTCGGCGGCGTCCAGATTGACTGACGGCGCCTCGAAGATGCAGCAGGGAATTGCCGGACTCGCCGAGCGCGTCTATCAATTATTCGGACGGCAGGCGCTGGAAGAATTGTTTGAAATTCCGCCGACGTCCGCACCGGTTCGCGCGGTGATGACTGAACCTACATCGGAAGAGGCGGAGCAAGCGTCGGTAGTGACTATCTCGGGATTTGCTTCGCGTCCGCAGGTGCAACGACCGAATCGCAATGGAATTTACGTCTTTGTGAACCGGCGTTTGGTGCGCGATCGCGTTTTGCTGCACGCAATTGGCGAAGCGTATCGGAATATTCTGCCGCCTTCGGTGTTTCCGGCGGTGCTGCTTTTTGTGGATTTGCCGCACGAGGAAGTGGACGTGAACGTTCATCCATCAAAAATTGAGGTGAGGTTCCGGCATTCGCAATTCGTGCATGATTTTACGCGCGATGCGATTCGCCAGGCGCTTTCGTATGCGCGTCCGATTGCGAATTTCCCCGAAGCGTTTGGAATGCAGGCATCGCCCGCAGCAGCGGCAGCGAGCGCGGCGGCCGGTTTTGGATTAGGTCGAGGCCTCGGCTCGGTAGAAAGTTTTCCGAGCGGGCCTGTTCTGTCAGTGCCGGGATTTCCGGCTGCTGTAATTCCGTCAATGGCCGATGGATTTGATTCGGCTACCGCGCCTGCGATTGCGGCCGGTGGAAACTCCCAAGGTGGATTTGAATTGACCGGCGCGCCGCTGCGTCAGCAAGCGCAACGCTTACGATTCGATTCGGCGGAAGGAATTCCGTTCAACGCGGAAACCGGGCCGTTTTTCGAGCAAGGCGGGGCGCATATCGCGGAACAATTTCAGAAAGCCGCGGCAGGGCAACGCAGCGATCGCGCGGCAACCGCGGAGAGTCTTACCGATTTAAAGCCGCTGGGACAGGTGAATGCAAGTTTTATTGTGGCGGTGAACGGCGAAGGGCTTTGGATCATTGATCAACACGTGGCGCACGAAAGAATTTTGTTTGAGCAGCATTTGCGTGCGCGACGCGAAGGGCAGATGACGGGTCAGCGCATGTTAATGCCGCATATCGTGGAACTTTCGCCGCGCCAGGAAGTAATTTTCGGGCAGATTGCAGATGAACTTTCCGCGAACGGATTCGAGGTTTCGCAAATGGGCCCGCGCAGCGTGGCGATTCAGGCGACACCGGCTGGCATTTCCGCCGGGGATGCCGAGAAATTACTGGTGGAAATTCTGGACGGCGTCGAGCGCGAGAGTCAGGCGATTTCCATGGACTGGCTGCAATCACGTATCGCGGCGACGACTTCCTGCCATGCGGCGATCAAAATAAATATGCCGCTGGACCAAGCAAAAATGGAATGGCTGCTGGCCGCGCTGGCGAAAACCGAAGCGCCGATGAGCTGTCCGCACGGGCGACCTGTGGTGCTGCGTTATTCTGTGCGCGAAATCGAGCGTGCTTTTCACCGAATCTAAATTCAATGCGCAATCTAATTATCGCGATTGACGGGCCCGTCGGCTCCGGAAAGAGCACTGTAGCGCGCGGCGTGGCAGAGTTGCTTGGCTACACGTATTTGGATAGCGGCGCGATGTACCGGGCGCTGGCGCTGAAGGCCATTCGCCGCGGTGTGTCGTTAAGCGATGTGGCGGCGCTAGAAACGCTTGCGCGCGAGACCCACATTGATTTGGAACGCGGTCCGGATGGCCAGCGCGTGCTACTCGACGGCGAAGATGTTACGCAAGGAATTCGTACGGCGGAAGTTTCGCAGGCGGCATCGCACGTGGCGCTCATTCCAGGTGTGCGGCAGGTGCTGGTCGATGAGCAGCGGCGTGCAGGCAGCCGCGGCGGAGTGGTGATGGAAGGGCGCGATATTGGAACAGTTGTTTTCCCCAATGCGGAGCTGAAGATATTTCTCGATGCGTCAGTGGAAGTGCGCGCTGAACGACGGTGGCGTGAGCATCAGCAGAAGGGCGATGGGCTTACGCTCGCGCAGGTTGTCGATGAAGTGCGCGAACGTGATTTGCGGGATCGCTCGCGCACGGCTTCTCCGCTGGTGCGCGCGAAGGACGCGGTGCTTGTGGATAATACCGCGATGGATGCGGTCGAAACGGCACGACTTATTGTGCAACTTGCGCGCGAACGCGAATCCTCTTAGAAATTCTTCAAACATAAATATTGGGAATTATTTTTCGCCGTGAGGTAATTCTGCCGCAGCGTTTTCCACAGAATCAAAACGAAGCGATCTACCTATCAATTGAAAACTAAGCCGGTCCGCCGGACATGGAAGCCAGGAATTCGGCGTTATTCTTGGTCTTGGAAAGACGTCCGAGCAACAATTCCATTGCTTCGACGGGTGATAGCGGGCTGAGCACCTTGCGCAGAACCCAGATGCGATTGAGCTCATCCGCGGGCAGCAGCAATTCGTCTTTGCGCGTGCCGCTGCGGTTGATATCAATGCTCGGAAAGATGCGCTTGTCCACCAGGCGGCGGTCCAGGTTGATTTCCATGTTGCCCGTGCCTTTGAACTCTTCAAAGATGACGTCATCCATGCGGCTTCCTGTGTCCACAAGTGCGGTGGCCATGATGGTGAGCGAACCGCCTTCTTCGACGTTTCGCGCGGCGGCGAAGAAGCGGCGGGGACGCTGCAGCGCATTCGCGTCAATACCACCGCTCAATACTTTGCCCGAAGGCGGCGTGACGGCGTTGTAAGCGCGGCCGAGACGCGTGACCGAGTCCAGTAGAACGACGACATCGCGCTTGTGTTCGACAAGGCGCTTCGCTTTTTCCAGCACCATTTCCGCAACCTGAATGTGGCGCTGCGGCGGTTCGTCAAAAGTGGAGCTAATGACTTCGCCCTTCACGGTGCGCTGCATATCGGTAACTTCTTCGGGGCGCTCGTCAATCAGCAGCACAATCAGCGCAACTTCCGGATGATTTGTGGTGACGGAGTTCGCGATGGATTGCAGCATCATCGTTTTTCCCGTTCGTGGCGGCGCGACGATCAATCCGCGCTGGCCTTTGCCGATGGGGCAAAGCATGTCCAGCACACGGCCCGTGAGATTTTCTTTGGTGGTTTCGAGGCGAATTCGGTTCTGCGGATAGAGCGGCGTCAGGTTATCGAAAAAAATCTTGTTGCGCGCCACTTCGGGATCTTCAAAATTTACCGCTTCGACTTTGATTAGCGCGAAATAGCGCTCGCCGTCCTTGGGCGGGCGAACCTGGCCGGAAACGGTGTCACCCGTGCGCAAGTCGAATTTGCGAATTTGCGAAGGCGAGACGTAAATATCGTCCGGGCCGGGAAGATAGTTATACTCGGGCGCGCGGAGGAATCCGAAGCCGTCAGGCAGGCATTCCAATACTCCTTCCGAGAATATCAAACCGTTCTTCTCCGTCTGGCCGCGGAGGATCTGAAAGATCAGCTCCTGCTTGCGCATGCCGCTGGCGCCGGGAATGTCCAACTCTTTGGCGATTTTCGCCAGGTCGGTAACGCTTTTTTCTTTCAGTTCTGCAAGACTAATGCTCATGTGTTTAGTTCCTTCAATTGTGCTTCTGGGCCTGAAATTTAAGGCCAAGGTTAGGATTTAATCCGGCGTCGGGAAGGTCAAACTCTAGGCATGCCGGGATCTTGCTGATTAAAACTGGGCCGACTTAATTGCAATTGGTGTGCCGCGTTGCGCATTCCCCATTCCAGTTTCGCGCACTGCGGAACACTCAATTGGTTAAACTTTGATCTTCCTTCACCGGAGGCTCAAATCCCGGAGCAACTTCCTGCACGACCGGAGGAATTGCTGAAAGCAGCGGCTGCTCGAGCGCGAACTGCAGCACTTCGTCCATATTCTCCACCAGATGCACTTTCATTACCGAAAGAATTTCCGCCGGAATATCGGCCAGGTCGCGTTCATTTTGCTTGGGCAGAATTAATTCGCGAATGCCCACACGATGCGCGGCAATTAGTTTTTCTTTCAGGCCGCCGATGGGCAGTACCTTGCCGCGTAACGTGATTTCGCCGGTCATAGCGATGTCGCACCGCACGGGGATTCTTGTGAGCGCGCTGACCAGAGCGGTGGCAATCGTGATTCCTGCTGAGGGACCGTCCTTGGGAATTGCGCCTTCGGGAACGTGCACATGAATATCAATGTGGCGATAGAAATCCTTCGCCAATCCGAATAGCGCGGCGCGCGAACGCACGTATGCCATTCCCGCTTGCGCGGATTCCTGCATCACGTCACCGAGCTTGCCGGTGAGCGACAGGCGTCCCTTACCCTCCATGATGGTCGCTTCGGTGATTAGAACCTGGCCGCCGACTTCGGTCCAGGCGAGGCCAACGGAAAGTCCGATTTCGTTTTTCTTTTGTTCCCACAGTTCGCGGAACTTCATGATGCCTAGCGAGTCTGAAATATTTGCTGGTGTAATGTCAGCCTTGACGAGTTCGCGACCTTCTTTTACTACACGGCGTGCAGCTTTGCGGCAAATGTTTGCAATTTCGCGCTCAAGATTACGGACGCCGGCCTCGTGCGTGTAGTGGCGAATGATGTGGCGAAGCGAATCATCACTGAAGGTAATGTTTTCAGCTGTCAGTCCATTGGCTTCGCGCTGCTTTTTCACCAGGAAGCGCTTGGCGATTTCTAGCTTTTCCATTTCCGTGTAGCCTGCCAGGCGAATTACTTCCATGCGGTCCTGCAAAGGTTGCGGAATGGTGTGCAGTACATTCGCGGTGCAAACGAACATGACCTGCGAGAGATCATATTCAACGTCAAGATAATGATCGGTGAAGGCGTTGTTTAGTTCGGGGTCCAGAACTTCCATCAGTGCCGCGGAAGGATCGCCGCGGAAGTCGGCGGACATCTTGTCCACTTCATCGAGCACGAAAATCGGATTGATCGTGCCGGCCTTCTTCATCATCTGAATAATCTGGCCGGGCAGCGCGCCGATATAGGTACGGCGATGTCCTCGGATTTCAGCTTCATCGCGAACTCCACCCAGTGACACGCGTACAAATTTGCGTCCGGTAGCCTTGCCGATCGAAGTGGCCAGCGAAGTCTTGCCAACGCCCGGCGGCCCGACGAAGCAAAGGATTGAACCTTTCGGATTCTTCACCAATTGGCGGACGGCGAGGTACTCCAGGATGCGTTCTTTAATTTTTTCGAGGCCGTAATGATCTTTTTCGAGGATTTTTTCAGCGACGGCAATATCCTTTATTTCTTTCGATTTCTTTTTCCACGGTACCGCCAGCAGCCAGTCCAGATAATTTCTGCTGACGGTGGATTCTGCGGACATCGGCGGCATCATTTCCAGGCGCTTCAATTCCTGGACGGCTTTCTCGTGCGCGTCCTTCTTCATTCCGGCCGAGTCAATTTTCTTGCGCAGCTCGTCAATTTCGCTTTTTTCGCCGCGGCCCAGTTCCTTCTGAATGGCCTTCAGCTTTTCGTTGAGGTAATACTCTTTCTGCGCACGCTCCATCTGCCGCTTCACGCGGGAATTGATGTTGCGCTCAACGTTTAGTTTTTCCAGTTCGACGTCCAGGATTTTTTCCAATTGCTGTAGGCGCTCGACAGAGTCAAACATTTCGAGCAGTTCCTGTTTTTCTTCAAATGGCAGGTTGATGTTCGCGGCGATAGCGTCGGCCACGCGGCCGGGATCGTCAGAGCGCGCAGCACCGACGACAGTGTCATAGTTCACTGCTTGCGAAAGTTTCACATACTGCTCGAAAAGAGCGGTGACGCGGCTCACGAGCTGTTCTGTTTGCGGAGACGGCTCAAATTTCGAGGGAACTACGCGTAAGGTGGCGCGAAAGAATCCTTCGTTCGTAGTGATCTCAAGAACCTTCGCGCGTTCGATTCCTTCGACCAACACGCGAATATTGCCTTCAGGCAGTTTTACGCTTTGGACGATGTTCGCGATTGTCCCGACCGTGTAGATGTCTTCCGGTTTCGGATCGTCAATGCTGGCGTCAAGCTGCGTGGCGAGGAAAATGCGCTTATCCCCGGCGATGGCTTCTTCCAGCGCGCGCACAGAGCCTTCGCGGCCAACAATGAATGGACTCATCTGCTGTGGGAAGATGACCAGTTCGCGCACCGGCATCATGGGCACGCGCTTCTGGTCGTTCTTTTCCCGATTAAGAATAGATTCCTGATTTGGCAATGGGGTCCCTTGAATAGATTTCTAGCCGGCTTTTTCCAGCAAGCTCCAGTTAATTTCGCGGCCGCGCACCATGTCAGCCGTTACGACAAAATCGCGCACTCTGCGCTGGGCGGGCAGGTTGTACATCAGGTCGAGCATCAAATCTTCCAGAATCATGCGCAGACCGCGCGCGCCGACTTTGCGTTGCAGGGCGAGTTCGGCGATTGTTTCCAGCGCATCATCGTTGAATTTGAGCTTAACATTTTCAAACTCAAATAGGCGCTGGTATTGCCGCACGAGAGCGTTCTTCGGTTCGGTCAGGATACGCATCAGCGCGCCCTTATCGAGGTCGCTCAGTACACCAACAACCGCCAAGCGGCCGACAAATTCGGGAATCAAACCGTAACGAATCAGATCGGTTGGCTGAGCCTGCGCTAATAGTTCGATGTTGCGCTTGCTGGTTGTGGTTGGCTGCGCGTCGGTGTGAAACCCAAGCGATTTCTGGCCGATGCGGCGCTCGACAACCTTTTCAAGCCCAACGAAGGCTCCGCCGCAGATGAACAGGATGTTCGTCGTGTCCACCGGAGTGAATTCCTGGTGCGGATGCTTGCGCCCACCCTGCGGAGGAACGTTTGCGATCGTGCCTTCTAATATTTTCAGCAGCGCCTGCTGCACGCCCTCGCCGGAAACGTCGCGCGTAATCGAAGGGTTCTCGTCCTTCTTGGAAATCTTATCGATTTCGTCGATGTAGATGATGCCTTGCTGCGCCTTGGTCACGTCGCCATCGGCGGCCTGCAGCAATTTCAGGATAATGTTTTCGACGTCTTCGCCGACGTAGCCCGCTTCGGTCAGCGTCGTGGCGTCCACGATTGCGAACGGCACATCGAGCATGCGAGACAATGTTTGTGCAAGAAGCGTCTTGCCCGTGCCCGTCGGCCCAATCAGCAGAATGTTGGACTTGGTTAGCTCAACTTCGCCGGGCTGGCGGTTCAGGAAGATGCGCTTGTAATGATTGTAAACGGCTACGGCCAATTTCTTTTTCGTCTTGTCCTGGCCAATCACGTACTGGTCCAGGAATGACTTGATCTCCGGCGGCCGCGGCAGGCGGCGATTCGCAGGAGGAGTCTGCTCGCGCTTTTCTTCATCCAGAATTTGCTGGCAGACGGTGACGCACTCGTTGCAGACAAATGCACGCGGATAGTCGGAAGGCGAGCTGATGAGCTTCTCGACTTGCTCCTGCGTTTTATGGCAGAAGGAACAGCGTAGCGGTTCTTCGTTTCCTATTTTTCTCACTGGTGTTTTGGCCTCGGGCCGCGCTCCCCTGGGAGCCGGCGCTTTCTAACTTTATTCTAGGCCGAAACCTCCACTGCACGATTTGTGCGCACCATATTTGATACTAACTGTTTCGCACGCCTCAGCGATGCTTAAAAATGATTTCGTCAATTAATCCGTATTCCTTCGCCTGCTGCGCCGACATAATGAAGTCGCGCTCGACGTCCTTTTCTAGCGTGACAAGGTCGTGATGGCTGTGCTTCGCCATGAGCTCGTTAATCGAAGTGCGCATGCGGATGATTTCTTTCGCGTGAATATCAATGTCAGTCGCCTGGCCGGAAAGTCCGGACATCCACGGCTGATGAATCAAGATGCGCGCATTCGGCAGAGCGAAGCGCTTTTTCTCGGCGCCTGCCGTCAATAGCAGCGCGGCGATGGAAGCCGCTTGACCGACGCAGATGGTCACGACGTTGGGACGCACAAACTGCATGGTGTCATAAATCGCCATGCCCGCGGTGATCGAGCCGCCCGGGGAATTGATGTACACGGAGATATCCTTCTCCGGATCCTCGGCTTCCAGGAACAGAAGCTGGGCGGTCACCAGATTGGCGACGTGGTCGTCAATCGGCGTGCCGATAAAGATGATGTTGTCTTTCAGTAGGCGCGAATAAATGTCATACGCGCGCTCGCCACGGTTGGTCTGTTCGACCACCATGGGTACGAGGGTCGTCGCGTAAGGGATTGGATCGTCGTAGTTTTTCATGGAAAGTTGTGTGAAAGCGCTGATGACCCAGTCCGTTTATTTACTTCCTTCGGATTTCGCGGAGACCTGGATGCGGGCGTTTTGACGAAGCCACTCAAGAGTTTTTTCGCTCCGCAGCTTCAATTTCATCCTATCGAGCACCCCATCCTTTGTCAAGCGAGCCCGAACTACTGTTGCGGATTCGCCACCATGTTCAGCCAGGTGGCCGATCTCTTTTTCGACGTCCGCTTCGTCCGCTTCAATTTTTTCGGCAGTGGAGATGCGGTCGAGGATCAACTCGGCCTTCACATCTTCAACGGCTCGCTCGCGCTGGCGTCCGCGCATGGCAACCCAGTCTACGTTTACCGCGCGAGGGTCCACTCCTTGTTGCGCCAGCGAGCGCACGGCGCGCTCCAAGCGCGCGTCCATTTGATGTTCGACGAGCGCTTCGGGTACAGGAAATTCGTTTGCGGCCACCAGTTTGGCCAAAAGCTTTTCGCGCGTAAGTTCATTGATTTTGTGTTCGCGGCCTGCGATCAATTGTTCTTTGATCTTGGTGCGCAGCTCGGCGAGCGTCGTCGAATCGCTCACATCCTTCGCGAAATCGTCATTCAATTCCGGGAGTTTCTTTTTTTTGATGGCTGTGACGTCGGCCACGTAGGAATACTTCTTGCCGGCGAGGTTCGGATCGCCGTAGTCGGCCGCGTAGGCAATGTCAAACTTGCGCTGCTCGCCGGTTTTCGCGCCGCGAAGATTCTCGTTGAATGTTTCGAGTGTTTCTTCCGCGCCGATGTGGCACATCACATTTTCCGCGCGAAGCGGCTCGCCGCCCCCGGTCGGAATTCCCACCAGCTTAAGCTGCGCATAGTCTCCATCGGCCACGGCGCGATCTTCGACGGGAACGTACGTCGCCGCGCGCTCGCGCATCTCTGTGAGCGTCTTTTCCACGTCGTCATCGGTGACGTCCGGCGCTTCGATTTCGACTTCAACATCTTTATAGTTCGCCAGTTCAAATTCGGGCAGCACTTCAAAGCTGGCGCGGAATTTCAGCGGGCTGCCTTCGGTGTAGTCAACCTTATCCACCTGAGGCTGCGTGACCGGAACGAGTTTTTCCTTCGTGACGGCCTGCTCGATGCGCTCGGGCAGAAGCTGTTGCAGCAATTCGCTGCGAATATCGTCTGCGAAGCGGCGGCGGATTAGCGTGGCCGGCGCTTTGCCGGGACGAAATCCGGGGACGCGTGCGACTTTCGCTATGTCGCGGACAATTTTGTCGCTCGCCTTGGTTACTTCTTCGGCGGGAATTTCAATGTCCAGCTCTCGCCGGCAGGTTGCTTCGCTCATTAGCGGTTTTCTCGATGAGAAGTTAGTGTTGGTGAAAACCTAGTTCACTTGAATATTCTGGTCATACCGGAAGTCGTTCGGACTCCGGAAAGCCGCACCACACCTGCCTCTGCCGTCACAATTTCCGGGAAAAGGGAGATACGGCAGGCGAGCCAGCAATGCCCCCGATAGAAGTTCCAGTATAGGGGAACCTGACTTTCCGCGTCAATGTCAGCAGGGGATAGGAGATAGGGGAGCGCGAAACTGCCCTCACTGGTGCCAGCGCAACACAAGTAAGTTGACCGGACTGCGCACGTAATATCGATTCGGCGCATGGGGGGCTTTGTGGCGTGCAGCTGCTCGTCAAACGAGTTCCTCCAGTGAAGTGACCCGCACGCCGAGCAAACGTGACATGCAGTCTCGCTTCTATTCGATGCGCTACATACCCTCGCAGACTACAGCCTTGTAGCGACGGAAGTGTCAACGATAGGAACTCTACGGCGGCTGCGATCAGTCGCAGGTCAAGGGTTGTTCCAACACCAAACAGGTTCCAGGATGCCCAGTTCATTCGCAATCTGACGAGCTTCGGCGGCGATTCTGTTTCGATGCTGCCGGAGCGGGAGAAGCTCCGCCGGGTTGGTTGTCCTGGCAATTTTCGCCGACATTTGCCGGAACTCATTTTCTAAATCGTAGAACCGCATTAGGGACATGCTTCAACCTAATTCCACGCTAGATCGAAATGCTGCACCGTTGGGCATCTGTCTCGTTCAGAGACCGCGACTACTTCGGACAACACCACTTCGGTTCCGAAGTGTATAGTTTGCGGGCAAGCTCGCGGGCCTCGGTAACGATTGCGCTGCAATGTACTTTTAGTTGCGAAAGGTCGGCGGCGTTCGTCGACGCGGCGATCTGATCGCTAATGACTCGAAATTCCTGTTCGAGATGGTCAAGCCGTTTGGAAGGCACTCTGCAAATGTGAGCTGGCTCACGGCCGGCACGCTATACCTTTTCGAACAGTACTAGAATTAGCCAATATCAGACCGTTAGGCGGACGGTTTTCGTGGTGGGCCACCCGGAATAGCTATATATACATGGCCGTATAACCCATGTGGGCATTCAGCCCCTGAAGTCGACAAGTGCGGCCTGGCTGACGACCATATCCGGCAAACAATTGTTGTAATTCCGCTTATGTGCAGCGTCCTGCGTTGATACTTGATGTGCTCGTAGGGTGGACGGAGCGAGAAGACCAAAACCAATCGACAATAAGACGAGGAAACGATTTTTCGCAATTGAGAACTTCGCAATGGGTTTCATTGAGCCGCCTTGACAGGCGCTTTCCCGAAGGTGTTTACTGCAACCTACATACACTCGTTCTAAACTGACAGTTAAGAACTTTAAGCGGTGAACAATCTTTGCCGCGATCTGAAGGAATGAAATGCAAACACTTCGCAGGCTTCTTGCTCTTGTAGTTTGCGGTGCCGTAATCGTAAGCGCACAAGGAAACTCATTCGACAAGGTGCGCTATGACGGGGGCAGCGTAGCTACTAAAGTGAAACCAGATGACTGGGGCAATCGCCTCACTGTCACTCCGGACACCATCGCTCTGGTCTTGAAGGACGGTCAATCAATCACAATCCCGTCAAAGCAGGTCACGGGCCTCAGCTATGGAGAAGAGGCACATCGACGAGTAGGTCTGGCGATTGGGCTAGCAGTGTTTTCGCTAGGGATCGGTGCACTTAGCGCCCTACACAAGACAAAACTGCACTACATCGGAGTCACCTACGTTGATGCGGACGGCAAAAAAGGCGGCATTCTATTACAAGGGGACAAGAGTAATTTTCGAGCCATACTTGTCGCGTTACAAGGTGTTACGGGCGTGCCTGTGGCCGTCGGGGAAAAAGACCGCGAAGAGATTCCTGTAGGCGTTGCGACGCAAGTATCAAAAGAATCTGAGAATGGCAAAGAGAAAGTACAACCAAACTCTGATTCTGCAAATTCAAACGCCTCAACATTGCCCGCAACCGTGTCAGTGTCCTCTACCCCTGATGGCGCGGACATTTTTTCCGATGGAGCATTTGTAGGAAATGCGCCCGCGAATCTCAAACTCAGCGCTGGAAAACATACGGTCAAGGTCTCAATGACCGGATATAAGGATTGGTCTCGCGACATCACAGCACAGGCTGGGTCCGAAGTTCGCTTGACAGCAATACTTGAAAAATTGAACTAGGCGAGCCGTGGTACAACTTTTGATATTAGGTTGGTATGGGCAAATCAAAACGAAGATTCCGGCAAATCGGTCGAAATGGGGAGGTAGTCATGCGAAAAGCGTTCGGCCCTCTCGTGATGTTTGGATTGATCGTGGTCTGTGCTTCCTCGGCATACTCCCAGGACGCACGCGAAATTTTGGCAAGAGTCAGCGAGACCTACGCAAACCTGAAAACATACGATTTCATCGCGGAAGCACATGCGGTCTTCGAGGCCGACGGTGTCGAGTATCGATTGACCATGCCGCAAGAGTTGGCGCAAGGCGACACACCCGACGAGCGGATGGGTGTACTAAACAAACTCCCAACATTTGAGAGGTTGGACGGAAGTGATCAGCCGGCAAGCCCTCATAGCTTTGTGCCTCCCAGTGCCCTGTTCTACGATTTCGCCCGAATTGCACAGAACCTCCAATACGCAAAGTTTCTTCGCGAAGAAACTCAAGAGTTCAACGGCAAAAAAGCCGCGTGTTATGCGGTCGAGATTCTTAAGATACCCGATGTAAACACTCCCCGTGCTCCTGCGCCCGTCCCTCAGACATTGTGGATTGATGAGTCTTCCTTTTTAGTCGTTCGCACGGTCTTCCATTCGACCTTTCCGGGTCTTGCGGCGCAACCAGCCCATGATGCGCGGCCAGCACGTATGGCTCTGCCTAAACTCAAAATGGATTGGGATATTGCATTTACCAGTTATACGCTCAACGAAACTCCGCCGCAGTGGATGGTGGACATGAAGAAGAACTATGACCAGCAAGTGGCGGCCTTAAGTGCGAAAATGGTTGGCACCTCAGCCCACGACTTTGAGCTTCAGGATCTCGACGGCCACGAAGTTACTCTGGCAAGTCTGCATGACAAGGTTGTCCTTTTGGACTTCTGGGCTACGTGGTGCGGTCCTTGCCGCAAGGAACTACCCGTTCTGGCGTCCCTCGAAAAAACCTGGGCAGCAAAGGGCCTCGTGGTCGTCCGGATTACAAACGAACCGCCGGAGGACGTTCAGGCTTTTCTTACGAGGACCCATCAAACAATTCCGACTCTCGTAAACGGGGAAAACGTCTCTAAGCAATTTAGCGTCGGGGGCATACCGACGTTGGTGCTTCTTGATAAGACAGGAATGATCGTCGCCTACGACGTTGATGTCTTGAGCGAAGCCGACCTCACAACCCGCTTGAAAAAGGCAGGCCTTGAACGGTAGACATCGGGCTGGACTGAGCTGCTGGACGTAACGCGAGAGGGCACGGCGCAATTTGAAAGTCTCATCAGCCCTAATCGCTGCTCGCCGTTTGGCTAGTAACACGCCTTCCGTTCGCACGATGGCTTCGTCTAGAGACCAGATTCGATCCGATGCTTTTTGAGAACAGCGATGTTCGGACGCAGGTTCGGTTCAGATGGAGGTGTGATTTTCTTCCCCGCAAACTCGGCGTACGTTGTCGAACTGAGCGCAGAAGCCAATAACACGGTAAAAGAGACTGGGTCGATAGCGATGAGGCCCAAATCAAACAGCACATGTAAATCTGCTCGCAGAAGAAGACCGTTCGCTGGATGATTTGTCTTGGGGCCGTTGTAAGGAGTGATGTGAGCTGCTTCCAGAGTCTGTATCGCATCACAGCCAGAAATGGCGCACCTGTCCCTCGCCAAAAGTCTGTACGACTTTGAAATCAACAGCTTAGAGTCTTGCCTTCCACAGGGAATTCGCGATAGCACGCAGTCATGTTACACACGATTGGACTTTTGTTGGGCTCAATTCTTCGCCTTTTCCGCGCGCGTCGATACCTATTACTCGAAAACCTCGTTCTCCGGCAGCAGCTTTCTGTTCTTAAGCGCAAGCGTCCCAGGCCGCGGATTAATTTATTCGACAAGCTCTTCTGGGTTCTTGCGCGAAGACTCTGGTCCGATTGGAAGCAAGCCTTAATCATCGTCACCCCGGACACCGT
>CZKC01000042.1_pt1 | contig 60143 bp, 45 predicted proteins | sample 1122341 | NCBI WGS metagenome assembly CZKC01 (sample SAMEA3539301, study PRJEB10725) | soil metagenome | biome: tundra; feature: field; material: soil | place: USA | collected 2010-05 | depth 0.15 m | reverse complement strand
TCCACGGTAAACTCAAACGACTTTCCTTCGAGAGCGCGATACTTCGCTTCGATGCCGTCAGCTTCGGGATCGTAAGAACCGCTCTCGGCAGTGGCGTCTGATTTTTCGTACGTCGAGCGCAAACGCATGGCGCCATCCGGAAGTCCCTGCGCATTTTTTTCCATGGAGAGAACTTCGAGGCGAGTGATCGCGTTCCAGACCAGTGTCAATTTCGTAGGTCCCTGCGGATCACGAATCGCGCCACCGTGGTGAGTGGTTGTGATGGTCGTCGTCTGCATTTGATAACGCACAACTTGTCCGGGCGAGTATTGAGGGCTGAGCACCACGCGCTGATGCGCGTTCGCAGGTTTCTGCGCGGATGATTTCGCAGGCGAAGGCTGGCGGGATTGCGGGGCACGAAGCGTTGCTCCCAACAATACCGCGCTAGCGGCTACCGCGGTCAGAATCACCGCTAATGACTGTACATGGATTCTCATCGCAAACTTGGATGCTGATTTCGACAAAAAGGCGTCCTCGATATTGTGGCGGTTTTGCTAATCCTTCAACCGGGGCCAGAGTCCAAACTATATCCCGCGTTGCCGAGCGGCTCGCGGTGATGAGCCGCAAATCATCGAGCGCTAGCGTGCTTAATGATTCCGCGTGAAAATACGCCGTGGCTGAGCCTCGGCGGGCTTTTCGGCGCCGCCCGTCACCACGCCGGAAATTTCTTGAGTCGTCTGCAATTTTATCGTAGGCTCGCCGCGTTGGCGAATTCCGGGCGGATTTCCGAGCCACTCGCCTGCTTCCGAGCCGGTCGTTTCAGTCCATTCGGCGAACTGTACCACGCGCGGTTCCTGCCAGTGTTCGTCTAGCGCGAGAGGGCGGCCTGGCAGCGCCGCTGTTGGGCGAAGGGCACGGAGAAGCCACGCTGTTAAGACGCGCGGGGCGGATTCGTCGACTGGCGGAGCTGCGTCGGCAGTCAGTCTGGATATTTGGCCGACGCGTGTTTCGCGATACTGCAGTGTCCTGGGAGATTTCCACGGATTCAAAGCGGATTCGAGATCGGCCAAAAGTATCTTTGTGTCGGCATTTTCGTCGGAGGTCGTCGCGCTGGCCGAGAAATTGCTGAGCTTCTCCTCTACTTCCGCGCCGCCACCGGCGTCAATCGAAACAATTCTGCGTGTCGTTTGCCAGGACAACTTTTGCTCGACCCAGGTTGAAACGGGTTGCAAATATATCTTCGCGCCAATTGGCGCGGGTTTTTGGCCTTCAACTTCGGTGCGTACGCGCAGTTCTACGCGAAAGCTGGTGATATTTTTTGGTTGGAATGTGCGGAACGCGAGCCCAGCTTGTCCGCGAACGAGCGCGGCCGAAAATACAATTAAGCAGCATGCGGTGATTAGGAGTGCAGTCCAATTCCCTCGGTAATTGCGTGAGATCAATTTTCTCCTGCGCGGAGTTTTTATTCGCGCGGCGGGCGGGTCGCAGACCCGCCCCTGCGAACGCAAAACTCACGGCGCAGCAAGCAGCGGCCCTACGAGCTGCGAATTTACCGATCGGCACGCGCTGGCGCCATGTTGCTTCCGGCGTTCATTAATTTGCGATCGAAGAAATCTGATTCGGCGTGATAGGCGTGGACCCAGCTGTGCCACATTAGAAAATCGTGGACTTCGTCTGGAAAAACGATTTGTTCAAATTGCACGCCCTGCTGACGCAACATGGGCACCAGCTCGACCATCTGGCCGAAGGCAACGTTGCGGTCGTCATCGCCCTGCATTAACAACACGGGAGATTTCCACGTGGAAACTGAAGCCACCGGCGAAGATTCTCTGGCCAGATTCGACGCCGGATTATTCTGCTGCGGTTGCGCGGTCACGCCCGGCGGAAGCGGATTATTTGCAACTTGCTGCGACCAATCGTGCACGCCGTGGAAATCCACGCCCGCGGCAAACAAATCTGAATTTCGCGCGAGTCCCATGGCGGTTAAATATCCGCCGTAACTTCCGCCCCACAAACCGAGGCGCGTGATGTCCACGTCGTCGCGGCTGCGCAGGAAATTCGCGCCGGCCAAAATGTCCTGATATTCGGAAGCTCCCTGGCCGCCGCGATTGGGGGCGGTGCGAAACGCGCGCCCGTATCCGATGCCGCCGCGGTAATTCACGGAAAGGATGATGTAGCCGTGGCTTGTTAAATACTGGTTCATGCCGTAGGAATTTGAGTAGTAGTACATGTAATGCCAGCCGAGCAGCATTTCGCGCGAAGGGCCGCCATGCATAAAAACAATCGCGGGACGTTTTTCTCCGGGCTTTAAATCAGAGGGAAGAAATAATTGGCCATGGATTTCGAGCCCGTCTTCGGACGGAAAGATAACTTGTTTCGGCGTAACCAATTTATCGGCAGGAAATTCCTTGGGCCAGGGCATCATGGCGTGGGCTTTGCCTGACGAGGGCTGAGAGACGGACCACGGCCGCGCGAAAGGAGTGGCAGGATGTTGCGCATCGGAAGCAAAATAGACCAGCCACTTACCGCTGGACGTTGTTACCGGCATCCATTCAATCGCTTCGCCGGAGGTAACCGCTACTGCCGCGCCGCCGCTTATGGAAACTTGCCAGAGATGGCGGCGATCGATATCACCGCAATTGGAATTGAATAAAATATTTTTTCGATCAGCGGTGAAGGACATGGTTTCGTATTCGCATTGGCCGGGGGTAAGCAGGTCAGCATTGCCTCCCGTCATTGGCACGGAATACAGATGTTGCCAGCCGTCAATTTCAGAAACAAAAATCAGGCGGCCGTCGGCCCCCCAATTCAAAACGTCGTGTTGGACCGCGAGGCTTCCGGTGCCGCCAGCGGTTTGATAAACGCGATGCGCGTCATTCGTTGAAACAGCAACGACCCAAATCGCCGGGCCTCCGGCCGCGCCGCCACGACCACCGCCTCCACCACGGGTGCCCCGGCCACCACCGCCTCCGCCGAAGCCACCGGAACGCATGAAGGCTATGTATTTCCCGTCAGGAGACCAGCGGGGAGTGTTGTCGCGATCCGTGGTCGGCGCGACATAGCTGATCTCTTTTTTCGTCGCGTCATAAATCGCGATCAAACTGTGACTGGCGCGATTCGTTGTGAACGCAAATTTCCTGCCGTCGGGGGCCCATTCAATTCCACTATTTTCGCCGCGCATATAAACTTCGGTGGGTTTGCCGCCGCCAATTCCGGCGACCCAAATTTTCCCTTCCTTTTCATACGCAACCCAGCCGGATGCGGCAGTGCTGTGCGGTGAAAGGTGCGGATGATTTCCGACATCCACTTTGTGCAGAGCGGTTCCGGCCCACGCAATCGTCAATACAGATTGATCAACACCCGCGGGATCGCTGGCAGGATCGGGCAATTCACCCTCGCGATTTTTATCGCCGCCGCGCACGTAGGCAATCAGTCCGCCGTCAGATGAAAAATCGAGATCGGAAATTTCCTGTCCGTCATCGGCGGTGTAGTGCGTGATTTGCCGGGCGTTCCATTCGGGCGCTTCTGCGCCCCAAATATTGCGGCGGCCAACGGTGTTCGAGACCCAGGCGACGCGGTCGCCTTTTGGCGCGGCGATCATCGAGGTTGTCTCAGGAAAGGAAAAACTGAGGATTTGTTCGATGGTGAAAGGCTCGTTCGTGGATTTCGCGGCCGCTGTGCCGGCCATTTTCGGTGAAGGCGCTTTTTTCGCGGCGGCCGGCGCGGGCGATTGCGATGGCGGCGCCTTGGCAGCCGTCTGCGCGTTTACCGCGGACGCCGTCAGCACGGCCACTGCAAAGCAAATCACACTTGCGCACGAATAGACTGCCCGTTCAATCTTTCGCATGTCGCTGCCCCCTTGCAAAATCGCGAGTGAATATTATGTCCGGAGTGGTTAGTATGCAACCGTCAAAGTGAAACGCGGTCAGTGACGTACGGCGGCGGGCTCAGGCAGGGTTGCACCAGCGGGAAAAAGCTGGAAGGAAACGTGCGGCGCTTCCAGTGAACCGGAGACGCGAATGAATTTGTTCGCGGGATGAAAGTCCATGCGCGCCATCGCCGTTGATTGCGGGGGCCGCCAGAAATCAATTTGAATCGCGCGCGAGAAATCCGATGTGCCTTTGCCGTCGAACAATCCGCTGCCAGACACGAGCGCTATTTTCTGGAAGTGGATTTTCCTGGCGTCAACTGAGATCTCGGCATTCACCAGAGAAAATTGTTCTTCGGGCGATGAAGCCGCGGCGTCTTCCGAAGGCGCTGAGAAATCGAGTCCGCGAATTCCAAATCGCGTGGCGACGACACGGCCTTCCCCTTTTAGTGAATCCAATAATTTTTCACGGCCGACGCCGTGAAGCGATAAGCGCACGTCGCCGGAGAGTTGGCCCGTCAAGCGATCGCGCAAGTCCGCGTTTGGCATGGCGAGCTCCGTCACATTCACATTTTTAACTGTGGCGTGCAGCCAGTAACTCGGATCGGCATCGAGGCTGGCAAGCAGACCACCGGAGATTACGCCGCCATTTAATTTCGCGTCAAATTCCGAAAAATTAACGTTTCGGCCGATCATTTCAACACGAGCGCGAAGCGCATGGACTTCAAGCGGAGCAAGAGTAAACGTATCGGCGCGCAAGATGCCGCGTGCGCGGAGTTGCGATAGCGGCCCCGGTCCGGGAATTTGCGAGGCCGAAGTTTTTTCCGGCGTAAGCAATCGCGCCAGCCAATTGGGACGCGCGCGCGGACCCATCCAGCGATCCAACTCGGCGGCATCCAGATGATCCGCGGAGAGATCAAATTCCCATTCGGGTGAGGCGCCGGCCGACACACTTGCTGTGGCGCCGGATGTCTTATTCGGGGACGATGAAGTGTCGCTACGCCAAATTGTTCCCTGCCAATTCGCGCCCAGCGCAGCCGCCTTCACTATTGTTATTCGCTGTTCACCGGGCTTCAATTCAATTCTGGCATTTTCAATTTCCACCGACTGATTCAGGAGCGGCAGCTTCAAAATCATTCCATGGGGAGAAACTTCTCCCGCCGCCCTGGGAAATCGCTGGTGCAGTTTCCCCTGCCACGACAAATTCGCGGCCAAACCGCCTTCGACCTGCCAGGCCGCATTCAAAGGGCGTCCGATTAAACGCGCGGCGTTTAGAAAATCCTCGAAGTGAGCAAATTCGCCGTGCAAGCCCAAATCAAAACTCCAGCCGGTTGCCGCCAATTTCTTCGCCGGCGGTTTTCCGATGAATTTTCCCGGCAACTTTTCGTTCGGGGCAAGCGGCGCGAAAAGTCTCACGTGAAAATCAATCGTGCCCGAGGGAGCGTGCGCGACGCCAGCATTCGCCGGCACTATTTGCTGGAGTTTCGAGAAATCTGTAAATGTCCACACCATCGGCAGCATCTCAATGCCATCGGAAGTAAACTGTGTTTCAATCGGGCCGGATTTCGCGAGGATTAGCGCGCCGGATCGAATGATTGCGCCGCCGGATTCCAGTTTTCCGCCATGAACGCGAATCGGCCATCCACCCAATTCCGTTTCGCCGGTGAGAAATCCTTCCGCGGCGAGTCCATCGGCAACGCCGGGTTGGAAGGAGCGATACCACGCAAAAATATCTTCAAATGAAATGCCCGATGAATTCAGATGGACGTCCGGAGTAATTTCCTTCGACCATCCAACCATTCCCGTTCCTTCAACTTTTGAGTGCGGCGCTTCCAGAGATAATTTTTGCAATGTAATTCGCGCGTCTCCACCGCTCCATTCGGCTTCCGCGAGCAGATTTGCTGCGGGATTATCGGGCCGCGCGGCCATGTCCCAGCGGTGAAGTCCCGACATGCGCGCACTGAAAGAAATATTCCAGCGCGCCGGAACGGGCGGAGCGTCGGCAATTTCCTGCTCGGTGTGCGCGGCGACCTGCAGTCCAAATTCGCCGCGGATGCCGGGATCGTTGCCGAGCGCAAGACGGAGCGCGTCGGCCAGTGAAGCGTTGCTCCAGGTGAGCGCCAAATCGGCGGGATGCAAGCGCGCGGAAGTGCCGGCGATCATTCCAGCGACGCTTAGCGTGCCGGAATTTTGCAGGTGCACGGTGGCACGGAGCGGATGAGCGGCGAGCGCGATTCGCCAGCGGCCGGGGCTTTCCTGCTCGATGGAACCGGTGAGATCTGTGAGCGCAAAGGGGCGGCGGTCAATTCCGCGGCTGAAATTGATGCGTCCAGCATCAATTTCAATGCGGGAAAGTTGCGCAGGAGCCCGCGACGATTGCGGACGTGAAACATTCGGCGCGGATTTTAAATTCGCCGGTGAAGGCAGCCAGCTTTCCACGTTCCAGCGGCCATCGGGATTGCGGACGAGATTCAAACTTGGATGAGAAAGTTCGAGCGTTCCGAGTTCAAGTTTCGCGGCGAAGAGCGAGCGCCAGCGCGGACTGGCGACAATACTTTCGGCGCGCAAAAAATATTCATGTCCGAAACGCGGATCTTCACCGATGGTAACTCGCTCCGCAACAATGCCGGGCGTCGGCAGCCAGCGTATGCTGAAGTGGTTTACTTCCACGGGCCGGCCAAATGCCTGTTCGAGCCGCGAGTTCAAGTAACGTCTGGCGCGGTTTGAAGCAACCATGCGGGAGAGGACGACGCCCAACGCCAGGGAAAAAAGCGCCGCCGTCAGCAATACGGTCAGCCATTTCCGTGAGCGTCGCATGGGCATGGTGAGATTGGGAAATTTCAGCGGAACGATTTATTTACCGGGTTATTTACCGGGCCTGATTATTTAGCGCACCTGATGAAACATTCGCCGCCAGCGCGTGCGTGACGGCAAATGAATCACCGTATCAATGAAGTCGTGCAAGCGCGCGCGAATTCCTTCGTCTTCAGTGGCGTCCGCATCAGTTTCCACCGACCAGTAAATCATAACCGGGCCGCCTAAAATAGCCTGGCGATCCACAAATCCCCAGTAGCGGCTGTCCGAGCTGCGATCGCGATTGTCGCCCATCGCGAAATATTTATTCGGCGGCACGACAAGATTCTCGCCGACGACGTGGCTCAAAAGCTCGCCTGACCATTCCGGACGAACTTCTGCGCGGAGATAGCGCTGAGTCGTCGGAGGAAAAGTATCTCCGAATGGATCGTAAGGAACACTGGGATCGTGGACGACGTATGGCTCGATTTGAAGCTGGCCATTCACGTAAACTTGCTGGTCGACGATTCGTATGCGGTCGCCGGGAATTCCGATGACGCGCTTCACGTAGTACGGATGATCGTCGAAGGGATATTTGAAAACGATAATGTCACCGCGGCGCACCGCACGGTAGGGCAAAAGTTTTTCGTACCAGGCGTCACTGCCGCCAAAAATAAATTTGTTTACAAGAAGGTGATCGCCGACTAGGAGAGTTGGCTCCATGGACTGTGAAGGAATTTTGAAAGATTGAACCACAAAACTTGTGCCGAAGAGCGCGAGGACAATCGTTACCAGGAGAGATTCCAGATATTCCCAGGCAGAAACCTGCTCTCGCTCTTCGCTGTGGCGTGACGCCGGCGTCACAGAGGGCATCACGGCGGGCGCGATATCGACGGTATCCGTGCTTTCAGCCATTTGTTTTTGCGGCCTTCCCCGTTGTTGTTACGGCCGATTCCAAAAGCTGTGCGGTCACTTTTCGCGCGGCGGCCTGCTCGGCTTCTTTTTTGGTGAATCCGGTGCCGAAAGCTGCAGCGCGTCCTGGGATGGCCGCTTCCACTTTGAAAAACTTTTTGTGGTCGGGTCCGCTTTCGCTTAGCACCCGGTATTTCGCGGCCGGCCAGCCTTTTGCCTGCAATAATTCCTGAAGCTTTGATTTATCATCAGGCCCGCCAAGCAGTCCGCCGGCGATTGCATCCTGTTGAAACGCTTCTTTCAAAAGCGAGCGTTCGATAAATTTTGTCGCCGCTTCCAGTCCGCCATCGAGATAAACAGCGGCAACTACGGCTTCATACGCGTCAGCAAGGATCGCGGATTTTTCGCGGCCGCCGGTTTTTTCTTCACCGCGGCCGAGCCGCAGGTGTGCGCCAAGTCCGATGCGGCGAGCGGCTTCCGCGAGCGCGCCCGCATTCACCAGACTTGCGCGCGCCTTGGAAAGCTGACCTTCCTGCCAGTCCGGAAAGCCTTGAAGGAGGGCTTCGCTCACAACCATGGTGAGCACTGCATCGCCAAGAAATTCGAGCTTCTCATTATCGTCGCCCGAATCATTGGCGCTGTCGCTGATGATATCGGCTTCAGTTGAAGTTGAGGAGTCTTCTCTCGAGATTGCGGTTTTTTCCGATGGCCAGGAACTGTGCGTTAGGGCGCGTTCCAGCCGCTCCGGACTTTGAAATTTATGCCCGAGCAGTTTTTGAAGTTGCTCCCGCCCGGTTCCGGCCATCGGTAGATACCTTTACTGCTTCGCTAGCTTCTTCGCGTTACCCAACTGTTCCTGGCACATCGGAACCATTCTCTGATCCGTGTCCTTTACGCATTGTTCAAATTCCGAAACCGCCTCGGTGTACTGCTTGTTGTTCAATAACGCCATGCCCAACAGATAGAGATCAACCGGATCGGGCTGCGAACCTTCGAGCTTCGTCGCCATTTGTAAATCCTTCACGGCTTCGCCGACCTTGCCTTCAATCAAAACGGTCTGGCCCAAACCGCTGTAGCACATCGCCATCTTGCCGTCTCTTGAACGCGCGAAGTCCGCATCCGAAACGCCGTCGGGTTTCGCGAGGTTTTGGAGAGCGGTTACACACCTGTTGCCCCAATCCTCGACCTGCTTTTCTTTCATCGCGGCGTCAGACTTCTGATCGAGATCAATCTTTCGAGCGGTCGCCACGGTCATTACCGCCAAACCGTCAATGTTATCCTTATTCATCTGCAAAGTGAGGCGGCCATACTTGAACATGTTGGCTTCGTCGCCCAACTGCATATACGCGGCGGCCAAAATCGAGTAAACGGTTTCCAGGTAATTGCTCTTCGGATAGGTCTTGATGAAAGTTTCGCCTGCTTTGGTGACGTCCTTCGGATCCGACGATTGCATGCCCCTCATACTCTTGATTGCTTTCTCTTCTTCGGGATTCAAAGCGGGCGCGGCTGCTGGAGGAGCCTGCTTCGTGTCCGGCGGCGGCTGCTGTTGCTGCTGGTTCGGTGGCGTCCCCATCTGGCCCGAGCTCGTCCCCATGCCCTGGCTTTGCCCCATTCCCTGCTGGCCCATGCCTTGCGCCATCGAAATCGCCGGCAATGCGAGCAGCATCGCGATCGCGAAGCCTGTAGCCTTCACTGTCATATTCTTCATATTGCTTTGTCCTTTCATTCTCCGAAGAGGTGTGTCAATTATACGCCATAAGACGCATCCAGCACCGTCTTAGGTTTCCCGCCTGCCCGAATTAGTTTCCCCCATCACCCGGCTGCTGAAAGGCCTTTTGCACGCCATTCTGCGCCGCCTGCCGCGCCGATGCGGGAGCACCCGGCACAGCCAAAGCCGCCCGATATTCTGCCAGAGCTTGATTCCGATTATCGTCTAAGTCTTCAAACCGGCCTAGATAAACGTGCGCCCAGGCCACAACACCGGCATCGCCGGGGGCGATCGCCGCGCCAGCCCGGACGGATTTCGTCAGACTCAGAAACAATTCTTTGGCGCGATCCGGATCTTTTTGCATCATCGCGCTTACCGCCAATCCATATACGGCGCGCGGAGTTCTGGGCCATCGCTGCACAATTTTTTCAAACGCCGCCTGGGCGCCGGGAGCGTCTTTGGCAACAATCAAACTTTCGGCGTGTTCGAGCATGCGTTCTTTTTCAATTGCTTCCGCCCTTGCCGCCAGCACAGCAGCATCCACGGGTGTTTCCGCTTCCGCTTCGACGGCGGGAGCAAACTTGACATCTTTCAGACGGCGAGTTTCATCACCGACATTTATGGCCGCGGCCATTTCCGGAAAATATAAATGGATCGAAGGCTGTGACTGCTGGAATTTATCGAGCTGCGTTACCAGCGGGCGCACGAGAATAAAACCGTCCGCTTCGTCGGCGTCAATTGTCGTAGCGCGACGGTCAGCGGTCAGGTGGTCCAGTTCAATTTCCACGGCTCTGATCAAACACTCCGCATACAGTCCGGCAAAATCATTCTTGTATTCCGCGGGCAGACGAGGCGCGGTGGCAGCAATCTTCAGCAATGAACGCGCGGGCACAATGGTGGCGTCATAATGCAATGGCAGCGCATCCAGCAGAAAATGCAAAAATGCGTGGCGCAATTGTTCCAGCTTTATATTTTCTCCGCCGCCCAGCACGACTACATAATGATCCGCGTAGGTGTGAAAATTCAGATCCGATCCCGAAAGAGGTTCGACATAGACGGTGAAGGTCTGCGGGCTATCCGACCTCACGACCTCGCGCAAATACCCGGTAGTCTCCAGCACGATCTTTGTCAACGGCGCTTGAAGACGCGCAACCGCGGGAGTATAGGCCGGTAGAATCTGTCCCCACAAAAGATCCAACTGCGCCTCGGTATGAAACTTCGCCATGACTTCGTTGAAGTCTTCTATAGAAACCACGTCGGGTGGAATTTCTTCCTGGCGCATGGTGAACTGGAAATCCGGCGGAGGGCCGACAACCATTGCAAACGAAATGTATCGCGAAAGCGTGGTGGACCGATCGTTATGTTCGTGCTGATTGTAATACTCGCGAAGAGCTTCGGTGGCCGGACCCTGTTGTTTTGCCATTCTCGCGGCGATTGCCGCCCACTCTGGAGGAAGCAAAGCAAGACTTCGTTCGGTATTGAATCCCGTGGCCCACAACGCGCACATGGTCTCAAAAAGTTGAGGGCTTGTTTCGATGCCGACTTTTGATTGAGCGACCGGCTTGACGTAGAGTTTTGAAGGCGCCGGCGGAGTGGCCGGGGGCGCTTTTTTCTTCTGGGCGTAACAAACAGGACCAAACGCGATCGAGGCCGCAGCAACTAAAGTGCAAAATCGCACTGGGACGCACCTGCGCCAGTTCGGCCTGACTTCGCGTGGAGAAATCATTCGCGACAATTTAAGCCCCGCCTCAATTCGGGAGCGCTTACTATGATGCGTTTAGGCCGGGAGGCGTCTGTACGATCTTGAATAATTTACAGGCGCGCCGCGCTCTCGTCAAGAAGACAGGTGTCCAGCACGCGATGCATTTTAAGATTAGAAAAACCGCTAGATCCGGATACGGCCTGATGAACCGGCTTAGCCTTTCACATCCACGGAGCTGAAACTCATTACGACGCGGCCGCCGGCGATGCGCCGCCCGAAGCTGACCTCGGGATGGAAACGCGACATGAGCAGAATCTGATCCAGCGATCGGCGGACCGAGGCATTGTCTGGTCCCGCCAAGATTCGGTAGTCAACTATGTCGCCATCCAGTCCGACGGTTGCTTCAACTACCACGCCGCCGGCCTTCGACGCCGAATCACCCAGCCCGGAAACTGAAAACCCAGCGAGAGTATCGATCCGCGCAGGCTGGAAAGACATCGCGGGCATTTCGTCGATCACTCCGATCAGATTTCGCAGGGGCCCGCGTGCATATGAAGGCAACACCAACGTGAACACCATGATCGCGGACATCAATCCGCCGGCAGCCGGAAGGGCAAGCGGCGCCAGAATATTTTGCCGCATCAAGTCCGCGCGATCGTACAACCGCCGCAGCCAGTGCACGGGATTGGACGCCTCGCGCGCTCGCGCCAGGGCCACGCGAATTCCGACGCCCAATGCTTTCGGAGGCGCAACGCGCTCAGTCTTGGCAAGCAACTGTTGCAATTTCTGATAGCGAGAAAGCTCCAGCCGGCAAGCGCCGCAACCTTGAATGTGCGCATGAATTGACGCGTGCGTGAATCGTCCTCCATCCGCGGGCAGTGCGCCATCGAGATAGCCCGGCAAAAACAGATGAACTTTTTCACAGCTCAAATCCCTTGTTCGCACGTTTGGGACCCGTACTTCCGTAACACTCATTTCGCACCTCCCGCCGAAAAGCCCGCCGCCCGGCGTCCCTCCGGCGTCCATCCAGAAAGTCCGTTACTCGCAACGGCGCAATCGCGCTTTGTTACGGGCGAATCACTCACAGACTTGTGTGCGTGAGCAGCCTTTTCATGAAGCGCGACACTTGAATCCGCCGGCTTGTGTTCGCTGGACATTTCCTGGAGCACCGGCTCAAGAATTTCCCTAAGTGCGCGGCGCCCGCGAAGCACTCTTGATTTCACCGTGCCGACGGAAATATCCAAAACTTCGCTTACTTCTTCGTACGAAAATCCTTCGAGGTCCCGCAAAATCACCGTAGCGCGATATGCTTCGGGCACCTGCAGCAACGCTTGCTGCACGACTTCGCGCATTTCCTGTGCCGCCAAAGTTTCGTATGGCGATTCGGTTTGCGCTTCCGGCTCGACAAATCCTGCGTCAGCTTCGCGTTCGGCTTCCAAAGAAATTTGCCGCCTGGAATGCCGCCATCGCCATCTCTTGTGATTCAGCGCTTCTCGAACACCGATGCGATAGAGCCAGGTTTTCAGTGAGCTTCCGCGGCGGAATCCGCGTATGCCGCGAAAGGCCTTCAGGAAAACTTCCTGGGTGCAGTCGGCTGCGTCAGCAGAATCCGCGAGCATGCCGTAAAGGAGGCTGAATACCGGGCCATGGTAGTGGGTGACGAGCCAGTTAAATGCCTCGTCAGAGCCGCTTTGCAGCTCCGCGACGAGATCAGCTTCGTCCCGGCCCCATGTGAGCACGCGCGCCAGATCAGACACGCTAGCCACCTTTCCAACCCGCGCCTTCAGGGTCTTTCAGGCCGATTACCCGCGCCGCTCGCCTGGCGGAGTTCTCGCCGTAGCAGCGCTTTCTAGTTACTTAGACACCGGCCGAGAGGGAATAGTTCCCCGCTCTATTGTCATCCCACTTGAAATTTTTGGCAATGGTACGGCGATGGTACGAGGGGTTGGTACGGCTGGAATCAATCGGCGCGCCAAATCGCTGGTGGCTGGGGCTGCAACTCGTTCCTGAGTACGACTACTCGCTCCTGAGTACCACTTACTCGGTCCTGAGGGCGTTCATAGGCGAAACAGATGCTGCGCGGATCGCCGGAATTATGGCCGCGAAAAAAGCAGAGGCGGCGAGTGCACCGGCGGCCACGATCAGCGCGACGGGATCCCAACTGGAAACGCCGTAAAGCTCCGCTGCGATTAACCGCCCCGCGCCGATGGCCAACGGCAAGCCCAAAATCAGCCCTATCGAGACGCGCGTGAATGCGCCCTGCAAAATCAATTGCACTACCTTTGCGCGGTTCGCACCGAGCGCCATGCGAATTCCGATTTCGTTGGTTCGCTGCGCAACCGAGTAGGCGGTGACGCCGTAGAGTCCGATCATCGCGAGCAGCAGGGCTACAATTCCGAATAAACCGGCGAGGCTGGCGACGGCGCGTTCCTGATCAAAGGAAAGATCAACTTGCTGCTGCATTGTGCGGACGCTGGTGATGGTCAGGTTGGGATCCAAGTCGGCCAGCATCTTGGTAAGCAAAGGCTCAAGCACACCGGGTGAGCCATTGGTCACCAGCATGATTCCCCCGATGAAATGAGATTGCAGCTCGACTCTCGTCATCAAGGGGTCCTTGTAATCAACGTTTTGAGCGAGCGGGACGTAAAACATCGGAAGCGCCGGACCGGTTAACGCCCAGCTCGCAAATTTCGCATCGCGCACTACACCAACGATTCGGAATGTGCGGGAATTCTGCGGCAGGTCGAGACCGAAATGCTGATCGAGCGGTTCTTCGCCATCCTTGAAAAAGCGCTTCACGAAGGCTTCGTTTACGATGGCCACTGGCATGGTGTTTTCGTTATCCGCAGCGGTAAACGCGCGTCCACGCAAAATGGCCATGCCGAAATTCTGAAGATAATCGGCGCTGACGCGATCCCACGACGCGCCCGAATCCTCGTTCACGCCGGGAGTGGGATGTCCGTCCACTAAAACCATTTCGCCCCAATTGTCGGTGAGCGGGTTATAGAGCGCGAGACCGGCTCCTCGGACTCCGGCCAGACGATTGAGTTTCCCTTCCAATTGACGATAGAGCGCCGTCAACTTGGCGAGTGGATAGGTGGCCGGCGGATTGTGCAGGGCCACAATCAAGCGCCCCGGAATTTGGAATCCGAAGTTTTGATGCTCGAGATTGTTCAAGCTTCGGCCCAACATTGTGGCGCCGGCGACGAGAACCACGGACAAGGTTGCCTGTACGACCAAGAGCGCTTTGCGAGCGATTGTGGAACGATCTCGGGTACCGCGGCCCGAACCGCGTAGAGCTTCCGCTGGATCGGTGCGAGTTGCAAGCCAAGCGGGAGCTGCGCCGAAAATAACTCCCGTCAGAAGGGCTAACGTGAAGGCGAATGCCAGCACGATGAGCGAGGGCGTCGTTTGGATCGGAAGGAAATGTGCGCCCTGAAATGCAAGGTCGAGCAACAGACGCGCCGCTGCCATCGCAACTAGAAGTCCGGCAATACCGCCCCCGATGGCGAGTAGAACGCTTTCCGTGAGAGCTTGGACGATAATCTGGCTCCGCGTTGCGCCAATCGCCAGGCGCACGGCAGTTTGTCCGCGACGCGCCACCGCCCGCGCCAGCAGCAGATTCGCCACGTTGGCACAGGCGATCAGCAACACCAAACCGCAAACTGAAAGCAAAATTTTCAGGCTGCGGCCGTACTGCTCTTTCATCACGCCAACACCCGCGCCCGCGGGAACCAAGTTGATTACCTGCTGAGGAAGCGAGTGAATTACGCCGGGCATCCAGTTGGAGGGATATCCGGAATCGTGTTGAAGCCAGACGCGAAGCACACCAGTGAGCCGCTGAGCCATTCCGGCGATCGAAGCACCGGGCCGCAAGCGTCCGATGATGCGCATCCATGCGCCTGGAGACTGACGCAGAAGTCCACTTTCGCCATCAATCATGGGTTCTTGTTGCGCTGGAATCCAAATATCCGGCGGGTCGCCGCGCAATGTTTCGCCGAAAAATCCGGGAGGCGCGACGCCGATTACGGTGAACGGATGGCCTTCAACGACGAACGTCGATCCTACTACAGATGTATCGCTGCCATAAGTTGTCTGCCAGACACGGTGACTGATGACGGCGACGGGCGCGGATGCGGGCGTATCGTCTTCGTCCGTGAAGACGCGGCCGCCGAATGAACCGACTCCGAGCGTGGAGAAATAGTTGCCGGTTACGTATTCCGAGCGTAGAGGCCGGGAGGCGGTTTCAACTCCCAGGCGGCGTACGCTCAGGCGCCTGAGTCCGGCCTGGAATGCGGCCATCTGCTCAAATTCCGGGGCTTCCGCCTTCAGCCGCTCGTACAAAGGGAACGAAAACATTCCCCAGCGATCCTGAGTCCCCGAGTCCACGCAGCATTCGTCGCCATCGCCGACCCGATACAGCGTGGCGGGATCAGAAACCGGCAGTGAGCGAATCATTACTGCGTGGATCAACGTGAAAATGGCGGTGGTGCCGCCGATACCCAAAGCGAGCGTGAGAATCGCTGTAGCGGTAAATACAGGTGATAGCCGGAATTGGCGTAATGCGTAGCGAAAATTGCCCGGAAGATTTTGCATAGCAGACCTCTTGGTCCTTTACGAGATGGGATGGCTAATAGTTCCCGATCAAGTGGATTCTTGTGATCGCCGTCGCATTCCCGCGGAAATGTAACTCATATCGTTTTGTTAGACGTGATGTGGGGATGGATTGTCACTGTGGAGGAAAGCGTTGCGCGCGATTGACCCTCTTACACCCGTGCTATAGAATCGGTTGGAAGATCGCACTTCGGTGGGGCCGTGGCGCAGTTGGGAGCGCGCCTCGATGGCATCGAGGAGGCCGTGGGTTCGAATCCCATCGGCTCCACCAGTTTCAACGCGCGATGTTCGCTGCGTGAAGATGAGGAGGCTCGCTGTGAGAGCACTTGTCAAGATCGCCGGGGTTTGCGCGCTGGCTTCCCTGGTGAGCGTTGTGCTTTCTTCGCAAACGGTACCGTCCTCAGCTAACTCCCCTCAGGCTCCGAGAATCACGAATATCAGCGGCGTCACCAGCATCGCCGGGCAGCCGTTTTCGGCGGACCTGGAAATTGAACGCACGCAGACTTTGGCCGATGGCAGCCACATTCGCACGGTGCAACACGATAAGCTTTATCGCGATAGCGAGGGCCGCATGCGTCAAGAAATTTACGGCCATCGTGGCGCTGGTCCGGAAGAACTATTCTCCGTGGATATCGTAGATCCGACCGCAAACGTCAGCTATCTTTTGCAACTTGGATCCCACATCGCGCGGCGCAATATCGTGTTCCGCCCCACAAGCCCCGCGCCCGCTACGCCGCGTCCTGCTTGATTTCCAAATCCTCAGCAAGTCACGCCGCCACCAAAAAACGTCTCCGAGTCACCAGGCACGCAGATGATCGAAGGCATCAGCGCCGAAGAGTACCGTAACACCACGACGTTGCCGGTGAACTCGCAAGGTAATGATGCGCCGCTGGTCAATTCGATCGAGGAATGGAAGTCGGCGGAATTAGGCGTCACGGTTTTATCGAAAAGCAGCAGCCTCCGGTTCGGGGAGCAAATATCGCGCTTTACAAACATTAATCGCGGTGAGCAGGACCCTTCCCTGTTTCAAGTGCCGTCGGACTACACGATCAAGGATCAGCAGTAGCGCGGGGCGTTCTTTCCGAAAGACTTTGCGAAGGCTGGTCAGTTCGCAACGTTCCACCGTATCGCGTACCCAGCAAAAGGATTCCTTATGTCTCAGCGGCATCGCTTTGATCTCGATGAGTTGATCGTTGAAATCACCGCAGAGAACAAGCATAGCGCTATTGATGTTGGCCCCTCGGTCGGCGAAGAGCAAGGCTCGAACCACGGTGAGCTGGGAGATCGAGCGGAATTATTCCGAGTTTCAGACCATAAGAGCGTCTGGACTGGTTCGTTTGAACGTAAACTGGCCGACGTGGAATCCTCTCAGCAAGGTATTGCAACTCATGTCCTGGAATCGATCTCTGTCGAAATCCTTCAAACTCGATCGCCGGATCTTAGAACCGCTGATCCTGAGGACCAGCAAGCCATCGATTGCGAACGAGGACTGTAGCAGACGATTCACGGACTGTTGCGGACGCGCGAGGTCTGCGTGCATCCGCGCATTCTTTCGCGGTTCATGCGCCATTCGTCGTCTATTTTAGATAGTTCCCTGTTTCAGCGTTGCCCCGCTGGTCTCTGAGCTGTTCTGACTATACAATTCCCCCAGTACATCCACTTAACCTGCCAGAGGCGTACTTCTGGTAGAGCCACTGAGGCTTAGTGACTTCAGCGCCGGGCGCCGAACGAAAGAACGCTGAACAGGACCAATCGGATTGGTCGTTGCTGGCGCGCGTCGTCCAGCGGGACGAATCGGCGCTGGCAGCTCTCTACGACCGATATTCCAGTTTGGTGTACGCGGAAGCTTCAAGAATTCTGCGTGACAATAGCGCGGCCGAGGAAATATTGCAGGATATTTTCTATCAAGTATGGCGGACCGCCGAGAAGTTCGATCCGCAGCGCGGTTCTTTGCCCGGCTGGCTGCTGGTTGTTGCGCGCAATCGCGCAATTTCTAAATTGCGACGGCGGAGCGCCAGCGGAGACGACGAGCTTAATGAAAATGCAGTCTCCTGTCCGTTCAATTTGGAATCGGCGGCGTCACAGAATCAATTGCTGGGACGCGTGAAAGGCGCGATGGAACATTTGCCGGAGGGCCAGCGAGAAGCAATCGAACTGGCGTATTTTGAAGGTATGACGCACAGCGAGATCGCATCTAGAACCGGCGAAGCACTGGGTACTGTGAAAACAAGAATTCGTTCGGCGCTTGAGGTTTTGCGCCGGGCAGTTGGTTGATGGAAAAAAGTTGGACGGGAAAAAGAGATTGGCCAAGAAGAGGGTGATTAAAGTATCGACGTGACGCACGGACATCCATACCGGGAAGAAGATTTCGATTTCTACGCGCTCGGCGTGCTGGAAGCTGATGAGCGGCGCGGAATCGAAACGCACGTGAATTCGTGCGCTGCCTGCGCGCAGAAAGTTGCCGAAGCGCGCGGACGGATTGCGCTGCTGGCATTCTCCGCCGAGCCGCAGGAGCCTTCGATCAAAGTGCGTCAGCGCCTGCTGGCAAAAGTTCGCGCGGAAAAAGATCCCGCTCGCGCGCCTGTTGCTTCGCGAATGGAAAGAGCGCCTTCACGCTTGTGGAATTTCGCGTGGGGAGCGGTCGCATTTGCGCTCGTAATATTCGCCGTGTACTTGTGGAACTCAAACAAAATTCTTCAGCAGGAGCTTGAACGCCAGGAAGCCGCCGCGAAACAACAAATCGCGCTGACCGAACGCGCGCGCGCCATCGCGGCTCTACTGACTTCCCCGCAAACCGTTACGGTGAATCTGGCTCCGAAGCCGCCGATGGCCACGGAATCGGGCCGCGTGATGTATAACTCACAGCAGGGCGCGCTGATTTATGCCGGCACGCTGCCGCAACTCGCCGCGGACAAATCCTACGAACTCTGGGTGATTCCGCAAACTGGAAATCCAATTCCCGCGGGAGTTTTTTCCGCGCAGCCCAATGGCGAAGCAAACGTGGTTCTGCCCAGCATTCCTGCGGGCGTTTCCGCGAAAGCGTTCGCCGTCACCATCGAGCCGGCAGGCGGAACCGCGGCGCCGACTGGTCCGATGGCTCAGGTCGGCTCAGGTCTGTAGTTGTAATTTCTTCTTATTTCATGCGAGGTACATCGAGGGGAGCGAATCGCGCTTCGCATTGGTGAACGAGCGTCACTTTTTGCGAACGTGTGATTTTGCTCTACTATAAGCGTTGCCCAGAACTGCGAGCGCGGCGGCCAAGTTTTCCGCCTCCGTGAGTTTAAATAGCTTCCACTTCTTTCCTTCTTTTTTGTCCGCAGGATTCGCGATTTTGTACATAATGGAATCAGCGTCCTCAAACGCGCGCTTGTCTGGAAGCATTGCGAAAACTATTTTCCCGCGATAGAAGGCGCGCATGCCAAACATTGGATGGGCGCGGACCTCAGGCCAGCGAACCATTTCATCGCCGAGCATTACGCACACACGGCGCATTTCCTCGGAGATATGTGGAAGATTCGGCCGTCTCATTTCAGCAAATTAAATTTACATCGCTTCGCATCGTTGCAAAATTACTTGCCCTGAATCGAAATTAATTCCACTTCAAAAATCAGCGTGGCGTTTGGTCCAATGTCGGGCCCGGCGCCGTGATCTACATACGCTAGATCGGAGGGAATAAAAAGTTGCCACTTGGATCCCACGGGCATTAATTCCAGAGCTTCGGTCCAGCCTTTGATTACTCGGCCGACGAGGAAAGTTGCGGGCTGGCCGCGTTTGTATGAACTGTCAAATTCCTTGCCGTCAAGAAGAGTGCCGCGGTAATTGCAAACCACCGTATCGGCCGCGGTCGGTATCGGTCCGGATCCCGCCTTCAGGATTTTGTATTGCAATCCGCTTGGCAGCGTGACGACTCCTTCTTTAGTCTTGTTCGTCGCTAGAAATGCGGCGCCTTCTGTCTTGTTCGCTTCGCCCACAAGTTTCGCCTTTTCCCCAGCCTTTGCATTCATTTCGGTTTGCAGGACCGCTAACGCCGCTGCCATTTCGTCATCGGTCAGAAGAGTTTTTCCGCCGGCTAGAACATCCTTCATGCCCTGAATGAACGCGCTTTGATCGAGGTCAATCGACTGGCCTTTCACGGTGTGTCCGATATTCATTCCGAGCGCATAGCTGGTTTTTTCCTTATGGGTGTTCAGCGTAAGAACGGAGTGGGCCGCTGTTCCGGTAGCGGGAGGCTTCGCTGCGGATGGCTTCGCAGTCGTGCCGGTCGTTGTAGATTGCGTCGCGGGTGCCTTCGCGGTTGTGCCGGTTGTGGAAGTTTGCGCCGCCGCGGACTGAATTTGTAGCGCCATACAAAATGCCAAAACACATCCTAGGATGACTGTAAGTTTTCTCATGACTGCGATTCTCCTATCTCGGATGTAATCTTACAAATCGAACGTAAAGGCTACAAACGCAAGTCAACGCTTCGCCGCAGGAGCGCGCTTGGCTGCCGCGGCTCCGCATGTCGGCAGCGTCACCCACTGGCGCGGATTCACTGGAACGCCGTTCACATTAATCAACCAGTGAAGATGCGGGCCATTCGCGCGGCCTGTTGCGCCGACGTAACCGATAACATCGCCCTTATTCACGCGCGCGCCGGGCTGAACGGCTATTTTAGACATGTGCAGATACATTGTTTCCAGTCCCTGGCCGTGATCGATTGCTACCGTGCCGCCGAGAACCGTGAAGGGCTGCGCGATTTTTACTTCGCCGGCTGCTGCGGCGTGAATCGGCTTGCCTGCGGCGGAGCGCTGATCAATTCCAGCGTGAGATTCGCCGGTTGGTTTCCCGTTATGGAGGCGCTTCACGCCGAAAGGAGACAGCACACACCCGGAAACCGGCGCGACGAGCGAATCATCCCAGAATTTTTTATCCGACACTGTGTTGCGAAATGTTGCGAGCGTTTGAATTTCTTCGGGCGAGGATTTTAGTTCCTCGATTTGCGGCGCTAGATTTACATTTTGCGTTGGGAAAACCGTTGGGCGAATTGTGAGTTTCGCGGCGTCAATTGTTTCTCCGTCTGCGGCGAGAAATTCCACTGAGTAGACGCCGGGAATATCTGCGACGGCGACTGGCATCAGGCCCTGCCAGCTTCCGTCTGGCTGCTTGAACATTTTTATCGTGCGGTCTTTCAGCCGCGCGGTTGCGATATTGTTGTTCGCCGCTCCTTCGCATTGAAGACGAACTGTTTCGCCGAGTGATATCGCGGCCGGCTTGACGGAGCATTGCTGCGCGCCGACTGTAGAGGCAGTTGCTGCGACAAAGATGACTGCCGCGAGAATTTTCGCCGCTCGATTCCTTGGCCCTTTCGCCATTCTGTAACGATAACATGGCACGGTGAGACCATTGAAATTCGGTCGTTTGGGATCCAGCGCCATCGGTGTAACGACCATGTTGGCTTTGCTCCTTCTTTTCTGGGGCGCACCCCCTCCCTCTACTTTTTGCATGAAGATCAAAACAAAGGAGTTAAGTCGGCTCATCTTGCTAAAAATATCAATCTAAAGGACTTATAAGTCCCGCGTTTTTATATTCTTACCGACTGTCTCTAACTCAATGGATTTTTGAGTCCGGCAGGTAGGGCGAGATCCAGTTTTTGGCGATGCTACTTCAATGGATCGTCCAAGTCTGAGAGTCAGGGTAGCGTGGCTAGTATATGTTATTTATTTGACATATGAGTACTAATACAAAATAAATGGCGGGAGAGTTGTGAAAAGGAATTCGCATGGAATTCGAAAAGCCCGAACACCGTGGAGTAGGAGGGCGAGGAAGCAAATAAGTTGGTGGAGGAGCGCACACAAGAGGATTCACGGGAGAGCGCGGAGAGAAACGAGCAGATAATCCTCAAATGGCGTCGCGAGCGTCCTGATTTGAAAATAATTCGAGTTGGAAAGCTGGAAAATTCCTCGATAGGAGCGTTCGTTCCAGTTCAACGTTGCCCTCCGAATCAGGGAGATAGCTAGGCGTTTAGCCAAATCATCGAAAGCGAGTTGTGATGATATTGGGTTGGAACGGCTCTTGCTTCTCTTGTTTACCTTGCAAACGATTTTGAAAGCGAGAATTTGCGACGCAGCCCTGCCCACTGCGAATAGCGAATCAAATTTCGGCAATATGTTCACTACAGCACAGACAACCATTATTGAGTCTTCTAGATTGAGTCTTCCAGCCTTTATCACCTGCGTGGTTACGGTGAGATGTTCAATGGTTTGCGGGCGCCTGGTTTCAGCCGTTTGCGGCACACGTCAATCGAGCCCCAGCGCAACACCTGTCAAGCGAAAACGAGGAGATCCTAATGCGTAAGGCAACGATACGAACAATTTGGATGCTGGGGTTTCTGGCGGCAGGACTTGTGGCCGGATGCGGACGCGAACAAACGGTCAGCCCGCCTGCGCCTCTGGTGATTTCGACTGTGCCTGCGAATGGCGCTACGGGTGTACCGGTCACGCAAATCATCAGCGCAACTTTCAGTGAAGTGATGAATGGATCAACAATCACAAATTCGACGTTCACGTTAACCGGGCCCGGCGCGACATCAGTGGGCGGCACGGTCGGGTTCTCTGGCGTTACGGCTACATTCACGCCAAGCGCACATCTGGCCGGCAGCACGCTTTACACCGCGACGATCACTACCGGAGCGAAAGACCTTATTAATGATGGCCTCGCAACCAACTTCGTTTGGACGTTTACGACCGCCCCGATTCCCATTGTCATCGCCACGAATCCTTTGAATGGCGCCACCGCTGTGCCGCTGAACCAGATGATTACCGCGACGTTTAGTGTGCCCATGAATGCCGGTACGGTGACTGCAGCGGGGACATTTATTTTGGCTCTCGGAGGAGTCGGCGGAGCTGGCGTACCCGGTGCGGTGGTCTATGACGCCTCAAGCAATACGGCGATTTTTTCGCCGACGGCCGCGCTTACAGCAAATACCCAATATACGGCGACCATAACGGCAGCGGCGCAAAGCGCTCAGGGAAATAATCTGGCCGCGAACTTTAATTGGAGCTTTACGACAGGCGCGGCGGCAAACGCAGTTCCGCCAACGGTGACTTCCACAAATCCCGCCTCTGGGGCAGTCAATGTGCCGCTGAATCAAAAAATCGCGGCAACGTTTAGCACTCCCATGAATCCCGCGACGATTTCAGCGGCGGGAACTTTCACGGTGGCGGTCGCGGGCGTCGGCGGAGCTGCTGTGCTCGGAACGGTCACATACTCGGGCACCAGTGCGTTGTTTAGTCCAGCGGCGAATCTGACAGCGAACACGCAGTACACAGCGACCATTACGAGCGCCGCAAAAGACCTTACCGGTCTTGGGCTCGCGGCAAATTATGTGTGGAGCTTTACGACCGGGTTGACCGCGAATGCCGGGGCTCCGACTGTGATCGCGACAATTCCAGCTTCTGGGGCGACCAATGTGCCGCTCAATCAGAGGATTTCGGCGACGTTCAGCACTCCGATGAATCCCGCTACGATTCTAGCGGCCGGAACTTTCACGGTTGCAGTAGCGGGCGTTGGTGGAGCAGCGGTGCCGGGAACTGTGGCCTACTCGGGCAGCACCGCCGTATTTACTCCGGCGGCCAATCTGAATGCGAGCACTCAGTACACAGCGACGATTACAACCACGGCGCAAAACCTGACTGGCATTGCGATGGCGGCAAATTTTGTGTGGAGTTTTACCACCGGATTGACGGCGAATGCTGCGGCCCCAACGATCACCGCTACGAATCCTGTGAGCGCGGCAATTAATGTGCCGCTCGACACGACCGTGAATGCGACTTTCAGCACGGCGATGGATCCAACGACGATCAACAACGTCACATTCACACTGGCAATCGCCGGAGTTGGCGGAGCGGCAGTGAACGGAACCGTTTCCTACAATCCGGTCAGTCTGATTGCTACCTTCACGCCTTCAGCGAACCTCGTCTCCGGCACGCAATATACCGCCACCGTTTCAAATCAAGTGAAGAGCCTAGGTGGCGTTGCGCTTGCTGCCGGCGTTGTTCCGAATCCGTGGAGTTTCACTGTGGGCGGTTCCATCGGGCCAATAGGTCCGCCACTGGGAGCGGCCGCGACGTTTGGAGCTTTTGGAGGCGGCGCCGGAATAACAAATCAAGGCCTTAACACGGTGATCAATGGAGATATCGGGACCACCGCCGTTTCAACTGCCGTCACGGGATTCCATGACGGCGGAGTGGGGTGCACCTACACAGAGACGCCACTCAACGTCGGTACAGTGAACGGAAAGATTTATACTGCTCCGCCACCGCCAACCACTGTATGTACTTCGGAAGGCACCGCGGCGACGTTTGCGATTGCGACGCAAGCGGCATCCGATGCGCTGACCGCATTTAACAATCTTTCTCCTGCTAATCGGCCCGGCGGCACGGATCCGGGCGCGGGCCAGCTTGGCGGACTTGTGCTCGCTCCTGGAACTTACAAAGCCGCGGGCGGCACGTTCTTGATCACCGGATCGGATCTGACTCTGGATGCGCAGAACAATCCAAACGCGATCTGGGTATTCCAGATGGCGACGTCCCTAACCGTCGGGGCCGCTGGCGCGCCCCGCAGCGTCATCCTGGTGAACGGAGCACAGGCCAAAAACGTGTTTTGGCAGGTGGGCAGCGCGGCGACGATCAACGGGGCCGGCGGTGGAACGATGGTCGGCACGATCATCGCATCCGCCGGAGTCACGTTCTCAACTGCCGGAAACGTGGCGATCACCACGCTGAATGGAAGAGCGCTGGGGCTGAACGCATCAGTGACCATGGTGAACACGGTTATCAATGTACCGGCGCCATAAGAAACAAAATTGAATTAGCAGAGCGACATTCTCTGAACAAGGCGAAGTCGTCGGAACAAGACGAAGTCGTCGGAGCAAAATGAATTTGTCTTAAGAACACGAAGTCGCGCCGGCTTCGGCGTAGTACAGCGCAATTCAGGAGGCAACAATGAAACGAGCAGCGCGATGTATCGCCATGATGGCGGTTGCTTTCGTACTAGCGCCGGGACTTTACGCCGGCCAATCGACCCGAACGAACGCATCATCGGGTATGGATGACCAGTCCACTTCCACGGCCGCACAAAAGATAACAGCCGCTGTGCCGCCGCTCGGGGAATCTTCTTCGCAGCCGGCCGCGGCGCCGAACAGGTATGGCGGATCGGATCGCCACACGCCCAAGGTCGAATGGTCGTTTGACTATTCCTTCTTGCGAGCGATGCCGACTTCGCGTAACAACCGCATTGGGTACATGCACGGAGGAAGCACTTCGATTGCATACAACTTCAATAGGTATCTGGGTCTGGTCGCAGATTTCGGCGGCTTTGACAACAATCACCTAACGCTTTTCGGGCCAACGAGCAGCCAAACATTGAACGCGAACGGCAGCGCGTTCACATATCTTTTTGGGCCGCGCCTGTCGTATCGCAGACATGAACGGATTACCCCATACGCGCAGGCACTTTTCGGAGGAGTATACGCGAGTGCAGTGGCGGTCTCAGGATGCACCGGAAATCCGGTATGCACGCCACTTGGCTCGCAGAACGCGTTCGCCGCAGCTTTTGGCGTGGGACTCGATATCAAGCTAACGCACCACATCGCGTGGCGATTGTTTGAAGGCGATTTTATGCTGACCCGTTTTCGCGATCCTTTTTCAGCGGGAGGGCTGGCGCCCGGTTGGCAGAAAGATGTGAGATTCTCTTCGGGACTCGTGTTTCGCTTTGGTGGAAACGCTCCTCCGCCGCCGCCGCCCACACCAATGTCGGCTTCTTGCTCAGCTGACAAAGACACTGTGTATGCAGGATCAGGTGATTTCATTTCTGTACATGCGCGAGCCGACAACGCGGGCAGCAATCCCGTAAACTATTCCTGGTCGGCAAGTGAAGGCACGGTGGACGGTAGCGGACCCGATGTGCGCTGGAACTCTTCGGACAAACGACCGGGCACGTACAGGATCACCGCGCGTGTGGATGACGGACATGGCGGATCGGCTTCCTGCTCCGCGGATGTGCGGGTTGTAACACCGCCACCGCCGCCAGCGCCGAATCCGCCGGTGATGAGCTGCTCGGTTGACCGTGGCACAGTGATGGCAGGCGAGCGCGTGAGTGTGACGGCGACTGCTTCCAGTCCGCAAAACTTCACTTTGACCTACGCATGGCGCGCGAATGCGGGTCAGGTTGTGGGCACCGGAACCACCGTTCAGTTCGACACGACGGGCCTGGGGCCGGGGTCATACGTAATCACCGGACGAGCGGACGATGGACACGGACAAGCAGCGGACTGCACGGTGAATGTGGCCGTGCAACAGCCGCCTCCGCCGCCGCAAGCAAGCAAGATCAACGAGTGCGCGTTCAAGCCGGCGATTAGCGCGCGTGTGGACAACGTCTGCAAGCGCGTGCTGGATGACGTAGCGCTGCGTTTGCAGAACGAGCCTAAGGGCACGGTAGTTATTGTTGGATTTGCCGACCCGAAGGACAGGCGTGCGACGAAGCTGAGCACGGATCGCGCGAATAACGCGTCAACGTATCTGGTAGGCAAAGGCATCGACAAGAGCCGGATTGTGGTGCGAGCGGGCAGCGGCCAGGAAGGTGCTGGCCCGGCGAATCACCGCATCGACATCATTTGGGTACCGGACGGCGCCAGCTACTAGGGCACAACTCTAACGAAGTCACTTGCAGGGCCCGGCGCGGCAATCGCTTCGCCGGGCTCTTGTATTTTGGGAAGCAAGTTGCAACGACCATTGAACCGTTCGTTGCTCGGGACGTGCGACACGATTAGAATTGAATTGGCATCTGGGACACATGGCATCACGCGCAAAATTCGCATCGATTATTTTCTTGCTGCTTGCGCCTTTCGCGAGAGCGCAAGACTGGAAGCCCATGGGGCCGCCTGGAGGAGACGTGCGTTCGCTGGCGTCCGATCCTGCTGACGCCAAACATTTATTGCTGGGCACATCTGACGGGCACATTTTCGGTTCAAGCGACGCCGGCGAGCACTGGATGCTGTTGGGGCGCGCGGGAACGCGGCTGGATAGCGTGATTACGTCGATCGTGTTTGATCCACGCGATTCGCAGTCGGTGTGGGCCTCGGCATGGACGCAGGATTCGGCGGAAGGCGGCGGCGTATATCACAGCGAGGACGGCGGACACACCTGGAAATCTTCCGGCCTCGCAGGGCACGCGGTGCGCGCCTTGACGGCGGCCGCTTCGCAACCGGGATTGTTGGTAGCAGGAGCGGTTGACGGAATGTTCCAGTCGCTGGATGCGGGACATACCTGGAAGCGGTTAACACCAGAGCAACACGAGGAGCTGAGGAATTTCGATTCGGTGGCGGTGGATCCGGGGAATCCGCAAATCATTTACGCGGGAACGTACCACCTACCGTGGAAAAGCACTGACGGAGGAGCGAACTGGAAACCGGTCCACGAAGGAATGATTGATGATTCCGATGTGATGAGTATTTTAGTGGATCGAGCGCATCCGCGGCGCGTGTATGCCAGCGCGTGCTCGGGAATTTATTTGAGCGAAGACGGCGCGTCGTTGTGGCACAAGATTCAGGGGATTCCGTATTCCGCGCGGCGGACGCAGGTGATTTTGCAGGATCCGGACAAACCCGCAACCGTGTATGCGGCTACCACCGAGGGGCTGTGGATCACAGCGAACGCGGGCACAGTGTGGCGGCGGCTGACTCCGGCAGACTGGGTGATCAATGCGGTTGTGGCGCTGCCCGGGCGAATTGTGATTGGCACCGAGCGGCTAGGAATTCTGGTGAGCGATGATGGCGGCGCGCATTTTCGCGCGGCGAATAACGGCTTTTATCACCGCGAAATTGTGGCGCTGGCACTGGATCGCGAACGGCCGGGCCGAGTGCTGGCGGTTTTGACGAATGCGCCGGAACCGTTGCTGGCAACCGAAGACGGAGGCGCGACGTGGACTGGGCTTGGCGCCGGACTAAAAATGCAAAGCCTGCGGCGCATTTATGCGGCTCCGGGCGGCTGGTGGGCGGCGATGGAGCACGGCGGCTTGATGCGTTACGATTCGGCAAAGCGCGCGTGGACGCAGGCCGGACGGTTGACGCCGGAAACTGCGGCAACGCTCGCGAGTTTAGTTGAACGCAAGCCGGGCCAGCGAGCAGCGAGTACGCGCGTTAGAGGATTGCCGCTGAGCGAGCCGGTGAATGATATGGGATTTTCAAATGCGGCGTGGTTCATAGCGACGGATCACGGACTATTGCGTTCTCAAGACCAGGGAGAGACCTGGAGTCTGATGCCGCTGGGGCCGCTGCCGACTTTGCCGGTGCGCAGCGTGCGCGTAGCAGCGGACGGCCAGAGTTTATGGATTGTTTCTCTGCGGGGAATGGTTTTTTCGCACGACGGTGGAAAAACGTGGAGCTGGCATGATTTGCCCGAGGCAGCAGGCGCCGCGTTGTGGCTTGATTCCGCGCCGGATGCCGCTGCGAACCTCGAAGAGACGCTGGTAGCATCGGCTGAGAATGGATTGTACATTTCGCGCGACGGGGGACCGACGTGGAACCGTGTTGGATCGGGGTTGCCGCAGGCGCCGATTCAAGATCTGGCCATCGCGGGACCGACGTTTCTGGCGTCGATGCGGACGGGCGGATTATATCTTTCGCGCGACGCCGGCCGCACATGGACGCGAGTATCCGGAGCGCTGGCGGAAGGATTTTTTCCCGTGGTGACGACGGAGGAGCAAGCGGCGACTCTGTTTGCGGCTTCGGCGACAGAAGGCTTATATGCCGTACAGTTTGCTGCCGGAGCTTCAGTTGCTGACGCGGGCGCGGGCGCAGGGAAGCCGCCACGCACACCTCATTAACGATCTGCGATGTGTGCCGCTGCAGTACGCTAGAAAGCGGCGCGAATTCCCATTTTGAAACTCCAGTGATTCCCGTTTCTGCAAACCGCTGAAAATTATGACCTTGCGCATGGAATATGGAAAAGTGGATTTGACATAGTTCATTATATGGTATTAACCTAGTTGCAATTAAAGCGAGTCGATCCCGCTAAAGCATTACGTTTCAATCACTAACAGTGCGTTCGGATTTGGCACCGGCCTTGCTACCTGTTTTGGAATTAGGAGAAAACCACTGAATAGCCTAACGGCGCAGGCGCGAGCGATGCTTTGCGGTTGGACTCCGCAGGTAATTCTTTTGGACGGCTCGTGCATGGAGGACGACGCTTCGGGCGAGACATTGGAACCAGCCGTCGCTTGGTTGACCGAACACGCTCCCGTTGTGGTGGTTGCTTCCGCCCTGCACCAAGACTCTCTGGCGTTCCTGATCGGGGCGGGCGCGGTGGACCTGGTGGCGCGACTGGGAAATTTCGTTCCGGTGACGGCTGGTCTGATCGTGCGGCGCGCCCAGATGGGCGCTCAGGCGTCGACGGCGGGTCCGAGCGAACGGGAACGCTCCAGAGATTTTGGCGAGATACTGCGCCACGAAGTAAATAATCCACTTACTGGAATTCTGGAGAATGCGGAAATGTTGCTGAGGTTGCGCGCCGAGCTGCCGCCGCATGCGGTCGCGCGGCTGGAGACGATTGCTGAACTTGCGGCGCGTTTGCGGGAGACGATTCGCCGGTTGAGCGATTGCTGGGAAGCACAACACGATTCCGCAGGAGTCACCTGACACCGGCGTTTCACAATTGCCCAGAAATGCACGCGAATCAAGCTCAATCCATTCATGCTTTATTTGGGGACTGAACACGTCGTGCGCGCCGCTGCGAAAAATGACAGGACACCGCGCGAGTATTCTTCCGGAGCGACTCCCATTGCGCCTGCATGAGTGGCTCCGGGCACAATCCAGAGTTCTTTTGGTCCGGCGGCTGCCGCGAGAATAATTTGCTGGTGGCGAAGTGGAAGAACAGGATCGTCGGCATCGCCGATCAAGAGAATTGGAAACGAGCGGCGGGCAACGGACTTTTCCGGTAAAACATCGGAAGCGCGAAATCCGGCGATTTTTTGTGTGGCGAGAAATCCTGCTTCAACGACGGGGCGGAAAAGAATGCGTCCGAGCCAGGGACTGCGGTGAAATCCAGCATAGTCATAGCTGGCTTCGCGAAAGCTGCTGAATGGAGCCTCGGCCGCCACTGCCGATAGGCGCGGCTCAACGGCGGCGGACTGCAGCGCGATGCCTCCGCCCATTGATACTCCGAACGCGAAGATGCATTGCGGGTGAACGCTGACTTCGAGGGCAGATACGATCGCCGTGACATCGTCGCGTTCTTTCCATCCGTATGTGGCACGCTCGCCCCCGCTTTCGCCATGCGCGCGCGAATCCATCATTACAATTCCGTAGCCGGCGCGCAAAAGAAAATCAGCCACGCCTAAGACGCCGACTCGATTGTCCGAAACGCCGTGGAATAAGAGGACCCAATTCAGAGTGTCGCGTTCTTTCGCTCCGGCAAATGGCGACTTCGTGGACCATTGCTCATTTGGCCGCACCAATCAGTCCCGTAGAAGAATTCCATCTGCGACGCGGACATCGAATGGCGCGCGCTGAGCACCGTCGCGTTGAAATACTTCGTCGGCCTGCGAGATGAGTTCGGCGGTGAGGAGGCGCCGTGCAGGGTGTAATGACATCGACGCTGCCCAGTATCCGGCGAAGGCCGAAAACACTGCGACGAAAGCGATGACCGCGACAGCCCATTTCATTGGCCGGTTCAAGAGAGCCTCTATTATCAGTTACGAGATTGCGTAGAAAGATGTTTCGCGATTTCGCGGATCGCGGGACGCGGATGAGCCTGGGGCGACGCCGAAATATTTCTTAGGAGCCGGTGGAAGAGTAGTGGCGTACGCCAAAGTTCCAGGAAAAGACAGCGAGAGCGGCGCAGGCTACGCTTACCAACGGTACGAGGATTCCGAGGTGATGGAAATCTCCGCGAGCGAGAAGGCGAGCGCCAGGATAAAACGTGGCAAATCCGAAGGGCACGACCCAACTGAGAAAAAACTTGATGTAGCCGGAATAAATGGAAAGTGGGTAGCGGCCGAACATCAGCAGGTTCCAGAACGGCGGGTGAACGCCAACGCGGTCTTCAAACCAAAATGAAAACGTGCTGAGGAGAAGGAAAAATGATACGTAAATAATTCCACCGCAAACGCTGAAGAAAATCAGCAAGAGTGCGTCCTCCACTTTCCAATGAAGATGCAAACGCCAGGCCATCCATAGAACGATTCCGAGGCCGGTAAAAGCTTCCAAGAAAGATTCCAGGCGGAAACTTTCAAACAGCACTTGAAATAATGAATTCACCGGACGCAGCAGCACGCGGTCAAATTTGCCTTCCATGATGTAGGTGTTGCCAAATTCGTAGATGTTCATGCTCAGGATGTTGAACAGGCCGAAGGGAATCAGCGCGAAGCCATAGAGAAAAACGATTTCTTCAAAGCTCCAGCCGGGAAGATTTGTGTTGCGAAACAGAATGAATACGAAGGCAAACGCAAACGCGGTGGCGGCCGTGCTGGTAGCCACGCTAATCAGGAAATCGCCGCGATAACTAAGGCGAATTTTCAAATACTGGACGAAATAATCTCCGAGCAATCCCAGGTGAACGCGAATTTTGGCGAGTGTTTGATTCATTGTTTTACCCGCCGTGAATCGTGATCTTGCGCGTGGCCGTGCGCCACCACAGGTCACCCAGCCACAGGAGCGCCGCAATCCAAAGCCATTGCATGGCGAGCGCGCGTAGGGCGTTTACGCCGCTCAACTTGCCCAGATAGATTTGCAGCGGAGTGAAGGCGATGTGTTGGAAGGGAAGCCATGCCGCGATTTTTTGAATTGCCGATGGAAAATAGGTCATCGGAACGAGCAAGCCGCTGAGCAATTCGATCAGCCAGTATTTGGCGCGAATCAACGCGAGGATGGACGTTAGCGGAATGGCGCACGTGCCAATCATGAAGTTGATAGCCGCCATCAGCAGGATGCTGCCGGCAACGGCGAGGACAAATAGTTCGAATTGCGTCCATGACGCCGCCGGGCGCACGTGAAATAAGAATGCGATTACGATGCAACTGGGCGCGGTGAGCATCACCAGACGAAAAGCTGTTTCGCCGAGGGCGCGGCAAATCCACATCCACTGGATGGAGACGGGCTTGATGAAATCCATGGCGATTTTTCCGTCGATGACTTCGTAGGCCATTTCCTGATCGATGGTGTTCCAGTACAAGGAGCGGATGACCCATCCCACGGCGACGTAGGTGAGAATTTGCGGAAGATCGTAGCCGCCGATCGTGGAAGTAGCGGCCTGCGCGGCGCTTGAAATGCCTCTTGCGCGGTACACAGCGGACCAGATGAAATAATAAACGGTAACGTTGATGAGGTAAGTGAAGATTCCAGCGTAGTAGCGCAGGCGAAAAGCCAGAATATTCACGAAGCCGATGCGTGTGAACTCGGCGTAGGGGGCCAGAACTGAAGCGCGCGTGCTCATCTCAGGCTTACCGTTGGCTCAGGACGCACGCGGCCCCGCGGTGGAAACTTCCATCACCGATTCTCCAGCATAAATGCGTTTGATAATTTCCTCGATGGGCTCGTCTTCGATGAGCAGATCGCGGATATCGCCTGCTGCTAGAATTTTGCGAATTAGTTCAGACGTGGAGACGCGCGTGCGATCGAAACGCACGCGATAGGTCACTTCATCCACGGCTTCCGCATCCAAGCCTTCGGCGGAAAGCGCGCGGCGCAGCGCTCCCGCGGCTTCGCTATCGCGCAGAGCGAATTTGATTTGTTTTGTGCGCAGCAATTTCTGCTTCAGTTCGGGCAGAGGGCCGTCGTAGAGGAGTTTGCCGTGATCGATGATCATGATGCGTCGGCAGAGTTCTTCGATATCGTCAAGGTCGTGAGTGGTCAGCAGCACCGTCGTGCGATAGCGTTCGTTGATGGCGCGCAGAAATTTGCGAATGTGATCCTTGGCGACGACGTCCAAGCCGATGGTTGGCTCATCCAGAAACAAAATTGGGGGATTGTGCAGCAGCGCAGCGGCCAGATCGCAGCGCATCCGCTCGCCGAGTGAAAGTTTTCTTACCGGAGTATTCAGGTAATCGCTGATACCCAGCACCTGATGGAATAATTCCATGCGCTCGTCGAAATCGCGCTGCGAGACGCCGTAAATTCGCCGCAATAACTTGAAAGATTCGACGACAGCGATGTCCCACCAGAGTTGTGTGCGCTGGCCGAACACCACACCGATGGTTTTCACGTAGTCGGTGCGCTGGCGCCAGGGCACGAAGCCGTTCGAGACTATTTCGCCAGTACTGGGCACCAAAATCCCGGTGAGCATCTTGATGGTCGTGGATTTTCCGGCGCCATTCGGGCCGATGTAGCCGACCATTTCGCCGGGCTCAATTTCAAAGGAGATTTGATCCACGGCGCGAACGGTTTGGTATTCGCGTACAAAAAGATTCTGAATGCCGCCCCACAGGCCTTCGCGCCGCTTGAACGCGCGGAAGTGTTTGCAAAGATCGTGAACTGAAATTAACGGTCGACCGGGCATGGAAGCAAGAATTCTAGCACGGTAGGAAAGAAGGGAAACACACGGCGTCGCGCGAAGAGAATTGCGCGACCGGCCTCACGAATTTAACTCAGCTGCTTACGTGCGGAACAGGACGTCTTCGCGCTTGAACAGACTGACGGCAACAAACAGCGCCGCGGAGGCGTACACGCAACTCGATGCGAAAATTATGCCAATATAATTCCAATGATATGTGCCGGCGACGATTTCCTTGCACACTAAGCTGGTGCTGAGAACGGGGATCAACGCCATGCGCGCATTAAATTCAACTCCCGGCAACACAGCCGCCACTGCGGGAAGCACGACTAATATGGTCAACGGCGCGATATAACTCTGCGCTTCCTTGTAACTTTTGGCCATTAATGCAATCGCAATCAGTCCGGAGGCGAACAACACGGCCAGCGGCAGTACCATTAAAAAAACAGCCCCGATCGCTTTCATTCCGATGGTGAGATTAAATGGATTATCCCCGCCACCGACTCCAGCCATCAGCATTTTCGCGACGCGGAAAGAGGTACCCATCGAGATGATTGCGAGTACCGCTGTACAGAGCGCCGCGGTCAAAACCATCAGAAACTTGCCGAGCACTATTTCTGTGCGGGGAACCGGGCTGCAGAGAATGGTCTCAATTGTGCCCCGTTCTTTTTCCCCGGCGGTAAGATCAATTGCAGGATACGTGGCGCCCATCAGACAGAGGATGATAATGAAATAAGGCAGGAACCCGCCAATCGTGGCACCGCTGACTTTCTCCGGCGGCGCGACGTTTTCTTCTTTAACTTTAAACGGCTCCACAAGGGTTGCAGGCAAATGGCGCGCTTCAAGGCGCTTTCGCACCGTTTCGGTTCCCAAATCTGTGAAATACTTTTCGATCTTCTCGGCGGCAAATCCCGATTTCAGGTCTCCGCTGTAATCGTAAACCTTCACCGTGGCCTGGTCGCCGCGTTCCACAGCCGCGTCAAAGCCTGGGGGAATATCGACTGCGGCGCGGATTTTCTTCTCGGAGATCTGCTGTTTATAGTCGGGCTCAGTCGCGACGACTTGTACGTCTTTTAGCGCGGTTATGTCCTGAACGGCGTGGGGCGAATCCTGGCCATTCACAATCATTACCTTCGGAACTTCTGCTTTTGCATTGACGATCATTTTCCCGACGAACGTGCCCATACCAATCGTCATGATCGGAAAAATGAGGAGCGGCACGACGATCATCGAAATCAGCGTGCGCCGATCGCGCAACGAATCCGTCAATTCCTTGCGATAGACGACCAGAATGTTGCGCAGACTCATCGGGCCACCATTTCTTTCGGCATGTGCGGTTCCACAACCTGCACGAAAATATCTTCAAGATCATGCAGTCCGGAGCGCTGGCGCAAATCGGCAAGCGTTCCTTCGGCTAGTAGGCGGCCGCCGTGAATGATGCCAATGTGGTCACATAACTTTTCCACTTCGCTCATCACGTGCGTGGAAAATATTACGGTCTTGCCCTGATCGCGGCATTCGCGAATGAATTGCACAATCGTGCGCGCGGCCATCACGTCCAGCCCAACAGTAGGCTCGTCGAAAATCATTACCGGCGGATTGTGAATCAGCGTGCGGGCAATGGAAGTCTTCTGCTTCATGCCGGTGGAAAGCTTGTCACAGCGGCGATCGCGGAACTCGTTCATTTCCAGTCGGGCGAACAGAGTGTTGATGCGCTGATCGATCACGTCGTCTTCCAGTTCGTGGAGGCGCCCAAAATATTGGACCATTTCATATGACGAAAGTCTGCCGTAGAGCGCTGTTGCCGTCGAAAGGAATCCGATGTTCGCGCGAACTTTCTGCGCGTCTTTCATAATGTCGAATCCGGCGACGCGTGCGGTTCCGTCGGTCGGTTCAAGGATGGTGGATAGCATTCGGAGAGTAGTCGTTTTTCCCGCGCCGTTGGCGCCCAACAGGCCGTAAATCTGCCCCGGCTTGCAGACGAAACTGATCTCGTCCACTGCGTGAACCGTCCCGCGCTTCTTATCCTGGAAAACTTTGCACAAACGCTCGGCTTCAATCATGCCGCGGATGCCTCCATAAGCTGCTCATTATGAAATCGAAAGGACGGACCTGTTCACCCGATACTACGCGCTTGGCTGCCAAAAAATATCAGTGTCACGTCAAAAAGGATGTATCTTAGCCGTTGAATGCCGGCGCCGGGAAAGTCAGCCCTTGTGGCAGTTCGGGCACTGTTTCGCGTCAAAGTGATTCGGAGTGACGCAAAACATATTATTGCACTGGATGCAGACGCGATGAAGCAGTGGCTGCGCAGGATTTCCTAGCTTGTTTTCCGCCGCTTCCGGGTGCGCAGGCGAAGTCGAGTGCGCCGGCGCAGGAGTTTCGATAGTCATAATTGAATTTTAACACGGCCCGGGGGAAGTACGCACTACCTGCCTCATGACCGCCGCCACCTTTCGGCTGCATTTCGGCATCTAAGAATATTGGGTGCGGAGCTGGTCGGTTTGCTAAGATACGAATATCTTCTTTCATTTTCGGAGACAGCAGACAGTATGAGGCGTGAATGAAATCGAAACGCTTGAGGCTTGCTTGGCTCTATGTCGTATTGGCCCTCGGAGCTATCGTCGCGCTGGTGCTGCTGAGCGGACGAAAGCCTGTCCCGTCGGTTACCACACAAACGGTGGCCCGTGCGAATCTGAGTTCCGCGATTTCGACAAATGGAAAAGTTGAGCCGGTAACGCCGTACGAAATGCGCGCGCTCGTTCAGAGCCACGTGACCAAAATTAATGCGACGGAAGGGCAACCGGTGAAAAAAGGGCAGCTTCTGGTCGAGCTGGACGATGGCCAGTTGCGCGCTGAGGTCGCTCACGCGCGGGAAGAACTCCTCAACAATCAGGAAAATTTGCGGATAGCGCAGACCGGTGGACAGGCTACTCAACTGGCTCAACTGGATAGCGATATTCGAAAGACGGAAGTTGAACGCACGCGCTTGCAATCCTTGGTAGGCGCGCTGGAAAAGCTAGTGGCGCAGCAAGCGGCCACGCCGCACGATTTAAATGAAGCGCGCTCAAGCCTGGCTCGCACAGAATCAGATCGCGAGCGGCTTATTGCTTCGCGAGCTGATTTTGTCAGGCAGACCAAGCTGGATGGCGACCGGCAGATGCTTCTGGTTTCGCAATCCCAGGAGAATTTGCATAACTTACAACAGAAATTGAGCTCAACGCATATCACCGCGCCCGTGGACGGCACGCTGTATTCGCTGCCTGTGCACCTGAACGAATCCGTCAAAGAAGGCGATTTACTCGCTGCGGTAGCGGACTTAAAGCAGGTCCGCGTGCGTGCTTTTGTTGATGAGCCGGAATTGGGCGCGCTTGTGTCCGGACAAACCGTCCTGGTTACTTGGGATGCTTTGCCGGGCCGCACGTGGACGGGGCGCACTTCGCAGATTCCGCGCCAGGTCGTGCAGCACCTCACGCGAACGGTGGGAGAGTTGCTGTGCCCGATCAACAATGACGATCAGCGTTTGATTCCCAACACAAATGTAAACGTGCGCATCGAGTTGGCTTTGCGGTCGAACGTTGTCGTCGTGCCGCGCGGCGCGATATTTTTTGAGCAATCGCACCGCTCGGTTTTCGTCGTCGAAGCCGGCACCCCCAATAGCATTCTGCACAAACGTGAAATGCGCCTGGGAATTTCCGATTCCACCACGTATGAAGTCCTCAGCGGTTTAAAAGAAGGCGACGTCATCGCCATACTGGGAAATATCAGCGAGCCAAGGGACGGCATGAAAGTGCGCGTCGAACAGCCGGAATGAAAAGATCGCTGGCCAACTGGATTATTCTGACGGCATGTTTCTTACTTCTGTGCGCGGGAATTCGCGCGCAGTCGGCGGTGGATTCAGCCAAACAACTATTTGACGCCGGACAATTTAAGGACGCCGAAACGCTGCTTCGCGCAGAAATTGCCAAAAATTCCAGCGATCCGGCGCTCCAGTACTGGTTGGGCAAATGCGCGTTTGAGCTTTACGACGACGATTTGGCGTTCACCAGCGCCGGACGCGCCGTTGAACTCGATCCCAAAAACGCCGAATATCATTACTTCCTCGGTACTACGTCCGGTTATAAAGCCGAACACTCCAACTGGTTTTCCGGACTTTCGCTGGCCCGGAAAGCTCAGCATGAATTTCTGGCGGCGGTTCAATTGAATCCCGATAGGCTGGACGTTCAACGCGATCTGATTTCCTATTACATTGCAGCGCCGGGAATCGCGGGCGGCGGCGATGACAAAGCCGAGGCGCAAATCACTCAGCTGGACGCCGTTCATCCAGTACAGGCTCGACTGGCTCGGATGGAATTGTTTGAGAACAGAAAGAAATGGACCGAAGCTGCGAACGAAGCAAAGGCCGTTCTGGCGGCGCGGCCGAGACTTGTCAGACCATATCTGGAAGTGGCGGAATATTTTCAGAATCGCGAAGATGTTACGGGAATGCGAAACGCGCTTGCCGCCGTTCCTCGGGACGCCTCCTCCGACCCGCACGTGGACTATTACCGCGCAGTCGCCAACGTGTTAGCTGGCGAGAATCTCCAGGACGCGCAAAAGGCGTTCGACGCCTATCTGGAAAGGAAGCCGCCGCCGCGCCGCGAGGACCAGGTTAGTTTGGGCGATGCCCATAGTTGGCTGGGAAGGTTGTACGATAAGCTTGGCCAGCATAGCGCTGGAATTGCTGAATGCCGAATCGCGCTGAAACTCGAACCGAAAAACAGGCCGGCGCGCGACTGTCTTCGGCGGCTCGGTTTTCAATAATCCGCCCCTGATTGTGAGAACCGCCAGAGTGGGAATAGAGTAGTCGGATAAGCGGAACGCAATGCTAAGACGTGAAACAGTTTTTGTTGCGATTGACGCGCTTCGAGCGAACAAACTTCGCGCGTTCCTGACCATGTTGGGTGTGGTCATCGGCAGCGCATGTATCGTCCTCGTCGTTACAGTCTCGCTTACTGGACGTCAATTCATTATTGGACAAATTGAAAGCATCGGCTCGAACATTATCAACGCCACCGCCGTTCACGCCCCCGGGAAAGCCACCGCGTTGAGTTACGAAATCTCGCTCGCCGATATGGCCACCATTCAGAATACGATTCCGGGCGTAGTGGAAGTTGCGGGAACCCGCAACGTGGATGCCACGGTTGTAGTTGATGGGGTAGAGCATCCCGTAACCCTTGTCGGCGTAACGCAGGGCTACCAAAATATTCGGCACCTGGTCATCGTGGACGGAAGATATTTTGATCCCGATGACATGGAGAAGCACAATAAGGTTTGCCTGATTACTGAGAAGCTCGCCAATCGTGTTTTTGGAAATCAAACGGCAGTCGGCCGATCCATCCATTTAGGTGAGCTGTCGTTTACGGTTATCGCGGTGTTTCGCGAACGCGTTGATACCTTCGGTCTTTCTGAAATCCAGCGTTATTCCGTCGTGATTCCGTTTCCGCTGATGTCGTATTACACCGGCGAAGATTTTGCCAGCAATCTGTACGTACAAATGGCCACCCTGGAAGAAGTTGCGCCGGCCACGACGCGAGTGGAACAAGTGCTCGTCGGACGGCATCCATCCGGATCGTCGTTCGATGTGTATAATCTGAACGCAATTCTTGGGCTTGCGAAGAATATCTCAACGGCTTTGACCTACTCGTTGCTGATCATTGCCGTGATCGCACTCGTCATCAGCGGAATCGGCATCATGAACATCATGTTGGTGACGGTTACAGAGCGAACGCGTGAAATCGGAATTCGACGCGCCATTGGCGCGCGGAAGAACGAAATTCTACAACAGTTCCTGCTAGAGTCATCTCTAATCAGTGGAGTCGGCGCCATTCTGGGCGTTTTGGCGGGTGTCAGTATTCCGGTGCTGGTGCAGCCGCTGCTGCCCGGTAATCTGCGGGTTCCCGTGCCGTGGGAAGCTGTAGTCGCCGCGTTGGCGGTGTCGTGTCTTACCGGAACATTTTTCGGATACCTTCCCGCGAACAAGGCCGCCGCCTTGCAGCCCACGGAATCTTTGCGTTACGAATAGTCAGAAGGCGCGGGAATTGGATCGGCGTAGGGACGGGTCTGCGACCCGCCGGCCTCCAATTCTGCAATGCGCGTAAGTGTCCCAGGGGGTGCCGCTTGCTGCGCCCTGCTCGTAATCGGCCAAAATTTTCATCACAACATTTTCACGAAAGAGCGCCAATCACATGCAAACAATTCGCCGCGGTCTGCTAGCATTCGTCGCGCTGATCTTACTCGCCTCAACATGCAACGCCCAACAAACTCCCCCCGTTGCCCGTCTCACGCTGAGGAGCGCCATCGATCAGGCCATCCGCAACAGTCGTGAAGTGACGCTGGCGAAACTGGAAGCCACGCTCGCCGATAAGACGGCTGCCGTTGATCGCTCCTACTTCGGACCTAATTTGTATTCCGGGTCGGGCTTCGCTTACTCCAGCGGATTTCCGTTAGCACCGGGGGGCGGCGTTCCCGCGATTTTTGAACTTTCCTATTTGCAGCATATCTTCAACCCATTGGAGAAAGGAACTCAGCGCGCCGACGAGGCCCGCGCCAGAGCGCAAAAAGGAAATATAGATAATGTACGCGACGCCGTAACGATGCGCACCGCGACCATTTATCTCGAGTTAACAAAGGTACGGCATTCACTGGAAGTGCTGCATCAGGAACATGAGAATACAAAGGAGCAAAGTGAGCTGATCCGTGATCGCATCGCCGCGGGATATGAGTTGCCCATTGAACAGACCAGAGCCGATCTGAAAGGCGCGCGCGTCGACCAATTCATCACCGATGACGAAGCCCGGCAGGATGCCCTGGAAAATGATCTCAGGGACTTGCTCGGATTGCTTCCGGATCAGCCGCTCGAACTTGCCGTCGAGGATTTGCCACCGTCCGCCGAGCGTCCCGTTACGGAACTTGTAGCGCAGGCGATTGCCAGCAGCTCCGATATTCGACAGGCGGAATCCGAACAGCAGGCAAAAATGGATATCCTTAAGGGAACTAGAAGCAGTCGGTGGCCCACCATAGATTTGGTCGGGAGTTACAGCGTCTTGAGCAACACCAATCATTACACGGAATTCTTCAACAAGTTTGAGCGCAACAATGTGAACTTTGGCATTCAGGTGACTGTGCCGGTTTACGCCTCGCTCGCGTCCGCCACAATTGCGAAAGCTCGGGCCGACGTTAGCGTCGCGGAGGTCGAAGCTAAAGCCAAACGCAGCGAAGTCGAACGCAAGGTTCGCGGACAGGCGTATCTGGTGCACAGGTGGGAACAGGCCCGCACTGTTGCGCGGCTTGACCTGGATCTCGCCCAGCAGAATTTGAAGGTGCTTCAGGCGCAGTTCGAGCAGGGACGCGTTGCGCGGAGCGAGCTGGAGCAGGCGCACCTGGATGAAAGTGACAAATTTAGGGCCTTCTTTGACGCCGATTTTCAGCGTCAGGTCGCCGAGCTGGCGTTGCTTCAGCTGACAGGCCAGATTGGCAGTGTCCTGCGGTAAAGTGTCGTAAAAGAAACCGTCGCAACAAGTATCCTTCTTCTGCTATTCTTGCATCTAAGTTTACAGGTACAATTAATTTCAATTTGAATGTACATCGTTTCTCGGCCGGGGGCCTTCCCGTTTGGGAAGTAGTTTACACCCGCAGAAAGAGAACTTAATTTACGACTATGCCCGACGTGATGAAAACTCTGTTACTGAATCCGCCAAGCTTTGAAAAGTTTGATGGTGGGGCAAGCTCGCGCTGGCCGGTTACGCGCGAAATTGAATCCTATTGGTATCCGGTCTGGCTCACTTTTGCCACTGGAATGATTCCCGGTGCTCGCCTGTTGGATGCGTCTCCCGCGAAAGTTACCAAAGCCCAGACGGTTGAAATTGCGCGCGACTACGAATTCCTCGTGCTGTTCACTTCCACCGTTGGATTTGAAAGCGACCTCGAACTTCTTCGCCGAATCAAAGAAAAGAATCCCAGTCTGAAAGTGGCGTTCGTGGGGCCGCACGTGCAGAACCGCCCTGATGAAAGTCTGAAAGCCAGCGAGGATATTGATTTCATCGTGCGCGGCGAATTTGATTACGCCGTTGTGGAGTTTGCTCAGGGCAAACCGCTCGAGCAGATTCTGGGAGTCAGCTACCGCAAGGATGGCAAGATTTTGGCGACTGGAACGCGCCCTCAGCTACACACCGAGGAATTGGACGCGCTGCCGTTCGCGATGGATGTTTATAAGCAGAATTTGAAGATCGAGAATTACAGCGTGCCCTTCCTGCTGCATCCATTCGCTTCGATTTATACGACGCGCGGATGCCCGGCGCTGTGCACCTTCTGCCAGTGGCCTCAGACGATTTCCGGTCACGCCTGGCGCGTGCGCTCCACTGAAAATGTAGCGCGGGAAATAAAAGCCGGTTTGGAACATTTCCCCCAGTTGAAAGAATTTTTCTTTGACGACGACACGTTTAATATTCGCAAAGACCGCGTGCTGGACATTTGCCAGAAATTCAAGCCGCTGAAATTCCAGTGGTCATGCAATGCCCGCGTTCACAGCGATTATGAAACGCTGAAGGCAATGGCGGACGCAGGCGCTAGACTTTTCATCGTCGGATTTGAATCCGGCGACGATCAGATTTTGAAGAATATTAAGAAGGGCGCGACCGTTGAGATGGCCCGCACCTTCATGAAGAATTGTAAGAAAGTGGGAATCAAAGTTCACGGCGATTTCATTATCGGACTGCCCGGCGAAACGAAGGAAACAATCCAGAAGACGATCGATTTCGCCAAAGAGCTGGATTGCGACACCATCCAGGCTTCACTGGCGCACGCTTTCCCCGGCACGGAGCTTTACACTTATCTTTCAACGAATAATTTCCTGTCCGCCGAAGCCCTCACAACTTCCGGCGGCCACCAGCTTCCTCACATCGAATATCCGCACCTTTCGCAACAGGAAATGATGGCGGGCGTCAGCCGTTTTTACGACGAATATTATTTCCGCCCAAAGGTTGCATGGCGAATCATGCGGAACGCACTGTGGGATTCCAACGAGCGCAAGCGGCTATATCACGAATCCGTGGCCTTCTTGAAATTGCGTAAAGAACGAAAGAAGTGGGCCCGCCGCGCGCCTGAAGAGAGAATTATTGTCAGCGTCCCGGATGTGGATGGCGGCCCGACTCCTTTGGAGCAAGTTTAGGCTGCCTGCTAAGCGCCTTCGGAGATGAGCCTCCGCCGCAAAACGTACGTCCTTCTAACCGCCCGCGTTTGCTTTAACGCCTTCGGTGATGTCGCGCTCAGCCGTGGCATGAAGAATCTCGGTGCCGTCAGCTTGTCGTCACGCGGTGTAATCTGGCTGACTTTCCTGCACATCATTTCAAGCGGCATGATCTGGCTGGGCATCGGATTTATGCTGGCATTTTTCTTCTGCCATCTTCTGCTATTCTCTTGGGCCGACTACAGTTACGTTATGCCCACCACCGCCGCGAACTACATTGTTGTGCCGCTTCTTGGGCTTCTGGTCCTTCAGGAAACTGTGAGCTTCACGCGGTGGGTGGGCATCGCGATCATTTCCGTCGGCGTAATTCTGGTGGGCTGGACGGAGCCACACGCGCGAGAGACGACTTAACTCGTGCGCACCTCGATTTTTCTCGCCATCGTGATTCTTTCCGGGACCGCCGGAGACATTCTTGTTTCTCGAACGATGAAGCGCATCGGCGAGGTAAAGGACTTTTCGCCGCGCGCGCTCGTACGCCTCGGATTTCAGGTTGCGCGCTGTCCTCTTTTTTGGTGCGGCATCCTGCTGGCCGCCTGCGCATTCTTCTCATTTCTCGCACTTCTATCGTGGGCGCCTGTCAGCTTTATTGTGCCAGCTACGGCGTTGGGTTACGTTGCCGGCACTGTGGCGGCCCGGATTTTCTTGCGCGAGACCGTGGACCTCGCCCGCTGGATCGGGGTGGTCTTACTTTGTGTCGGAGTGGCGGTGGCTTCATTCAGTGAGGTCGGCAGGGAATTGTCTCCGCATTCGGTGTTTGAAACTTTACGATGGGTCGTGCTAGCGATAGCGTGCGCGCCGTTCTTCTATTACCTACTCGGAATTTATTCCGCGCGTAATTTCTTCCTTGCCCAGCGCCGCAGAGGCCCGTACCCGGCCGACTTTACGCCGCCGGTCAGCATCCTGAAGCCGGTGCGCGGAACGGATCGCGGAGCCTACGAGAACTATGCCAGCTTCTGCCGGCTAGATTATCCCGAATACGAAATTGTTTTTGTAGTGCAGGACGATGAAGACCCTGCGATTTCCGTCATTCAGAAAATCATCGCGGATTTTCCGCAGCGCAGCATTCGTATGCTCGTGGGCGCGGAAGATCTTGGCTACAGCAACAAAGTTTGCAAGATGGTACGTCTGGTGCGTGAAGCGCGCTATGAGCTTTTTGCGATTAGTGACAGCGATGTGCGCGTCGAGCCCGACTATCTGCGAATGATTGTCGAGAACTTTCGTGATCCAGCGGTCGGCGCGGTCACTGTTGTGTTCAAGGGTATTGAGGACGGCAATCTCGGTTCCCAGCTCGACTGCCTGGGCGCATCCATTGAGTTTTGCGGAGGCGCGCTCGTCGCCAACCAATTGGAAGGAGTGCAATTCGCCCACGGCGCCACCATGGCCGCTCGCAAAGAAACGCTCCAGAGGATTGGCGGATTTGAAGCGCTCGTGGATCGCCACTCAGACGATTTCGAGTTCGGTAATCGAATCGCGAAGTTGGGTTATCGCGTGGAAATCGCGCGCAAACCGCTTTGCATGGTTTTTGGCCCGGAAACTTTGGGCGACTATCTGCGCCACGAGCTGCGCTGGGCAATCGGACTGCGCCACATTCGTCCGGGTGGTCATGCAGGACTGTTGTTCACTCAGGGCTTGCCGTTCGCATTGTTAGCGGCTGCAATCGCTCCGAATCGCGCCATCGCAGCAGCTTACATCCTTGCTTACTTAGTCTTTCGTTTCCTGCACACTTGGACCGTCGGTGTTTGGGGCCTGAAAGATCCTGTAGTGCGGCGAAAATTTTGGTTGATGCCGGTGCGCGATTTCTTCGCGTTTCCCGTGTGGGTGTGCAGCTTCTTTACCAACCGCATTCAATGGCGCGGCGCGCAGTTCACCATCCGCAAAGGCATATTGATTCCCGTTCCACCTCGTCCCGCGCGCGGTTGACTGATTTGCAGTTCATGAATAAAGTAGAGATGTCCGCTGGCGAGGCATGAAGTCGTGCCTGAAATACGGCGGTTTTTTTGTCTCCCTCGGCTGGGAGGTCGTACAATCGGCAGTACATCAGATTCTGGATCTGATTATCCTGGTTCGAGTCCAGGCCTCCCAGCCAAATTAGCCATCCTTTCGGTAACCTCTAATCGGCAGTACGCTCTTATCGGCCAGAACTTTCGATCATCCCGCTGTAAATCTTTTGCAGAGTGTAAAACGCTTTTTTTCGCTGCCCGCGATCGGAGATCAGGCCTTTTCGGTTCATGTAATCCTGAATTCCGGGAAGCAGACGCCGCGGCGAATGAAAATCCATCAGCACCCACGGTGACATTCCCGCGAACGAAGGAATTTGCGTCAACATATTGATCTGATGCTCATACATGCTGGCTTGATATTCCTCCGTCCAAATCGCATCTGATTCACCGTGATTGCCGAACGGAGTTTCCGCTCCGAATTCGCTCACAATCAATGGCTTGTCATACGGAATCGTCCAGTGCGTGCGGTCAATATCCTCGAAACTATCCTTGGTATACCACGCCATATATTCATTCAAACCAATTACGTCCAAGAATTCGGCAAGCGGATCCGTCAACGTCTTCGTATTCGGCGCTGGAGTCTCGACGTGATTCATGGCGGCGGTAATCAAACGAGTTGAATCGAGTCTTCTAGCGTCGCTCACCAACACTTTCAGGAAGGTAAGTCTGGCTGGAGCTACGGGAGTCTCATTTGCCACGGACCAAAATGCCACGGATGCGCGATTGTGATCGCGGGTAATCATGTCCCGCAGCTGATCTTCAGCATTTTGAAGGGTAGAAGGATTTTCCCACGCGGTTTCCCAATAAACGGGAATTTCAGACCACACCAGCAACCCGAGGCGGTCAGCCAGGCGGGTCATTGATTCGTTATGAGGATAGTGAGCTAGGCGGACAAAGTTGCAGTGGAGTTCCTTCACCCAGCCCAAAAGAACCTGATCGTCTTCAACAGAAAAAGCTCGTCCGCCACGAAAAGCAGCTTCCTCGTGCATAGAAACGCCGCGCAGCAAAATAGGTTTGCCATTAAGAATCAGTTTCGTTCCGCGAACTTCGATGCTGCGGAAGCCGATTTCGTCGGTGATGGTATTGCCGCCCGTTGAAAGTGAAACTTTATAAAGTTTCGGTTTATCTGGAGACCAAAGCTCGACACTCGAGGGAATACTAAATTCTCCGTATCCCGCGCTGTTTGTCGAGATGACTTTCTTGATCCCGGCTTCCGGTATTTCCAGGGTGACCTGCAATGACTCGGAGGCGCCATTCAGCCTGACCCAACCGGAAATTTCGTTCAGCGAACCCTTCGTCAACTGCACAGCGTAATCTTGAATAAAAGTTTCCGGTACTTCGACGAGCGAGACATCCCGGGTCAAGCCGCCATAATTCCAAAAATCAGTGTTCGTGCTCGGGACGGCGTCCTTGAATCGTTGATTATTGATTTCGACGATTAGAAAGTTTTCGCCGTCTTGAATTTTGTCGGTGACCTCGAAATTGAATGGCGTGAAGCCGCCCTGATGCTCGCCGATTTTCTTGCCGTTCAGGTAAGCGGTTGCTTTGTAATTGGCCGCCCCAAAATAGACAAACACACGCGCGTGCTCGCGTCTCCGGTACGAAAAAGATTTCTTGTACCAGACGGGACCTTCGTAGAAGAACAAATCCGCCCGTTGTGAATTCCAATCGCCGGGCACATTCAAAACCGGCGATGCGTCAAAGTCATACTCAATTCGGTCGCGCTTGTCTTTGGGTTTGGCGTTCTCGTAAAAACGGCCGCCTATCCCGGTCTCGTACGGGTCAACGATCGCCCGCCACGCTCCATTCAGGCTGATGGTCGTCCTGCCAGAAACGTTCGCGATCAGGGTTGAAGGCATCTGCTCGCCGAACAGTGGCGCCGCCAAAATGCAAAGAACAATCAAAACGCGCTTCATGGTCTTCGTCTCCTGAATTCTTTCCCAAACTTATACCATTAAACTTCTTGCTAGAATAACGATTTTCTGTAAGAGTCGGCAGGTCTTTGGGTGGCAACACTGCGTAAAACGCATTTGGGCCCAACGTGCGTAATTTTTGTGGGGTGTTTATGAAAGTAAAATTTCGCCAGCCAGCGTTACTCTGGATCCTATTATTTCTACTCGCGCCTTCCGCCAACCGTGCGGACGACATTCCCAAAGCAGCGTGGAAACGTCCCATAGGACTCCCACTCGCCAACGCCGGCACGAAGAAGGCGGCGTTACCCGCGGATCATATCGACGACGGATTCTGGCAAGGCGCGCCGGTGGGCGGCTTTGGCGCTGGAACTTTTTCGCGCACGTACCGCGGAGATTTCGCCCGCTGGCACATCAAGGCCGGTGTGCACAAGTATCAGACTATTTATGCCAATCAGTTCGCGATGTTTCAGAAATCTGAAGGCGAATCCGAAGGCGTAGCGCGCGTTCTTTTCACCGATCATCCGTCAAACGGAGAATTGAGCAGTTGGGCCTGGGATTATCCCGTCGGTGCCGGCGATTATTCCGCGCTGTATCCCAAATCCTGGTTTGACTATCAATGGGACAAATTTCCAGCGCACGTGACGATCGAGCAATTCTCTCCGATTCTTCCCGACAATTATAAGGAAACAAGTTATCCGGTCGCCGTCTATCGTGTGCATGCCGAAAACCCCACGAATAAAAACATTACTGTGTCCGTTCTCCTTTCGTGGGCGAACATGCTCGGCTGGTTCCGCTCCTATTCGCACGATTTCAGCGGCGCACTGAACGAGGGCAACCACAATCACTTCGTGAGCAAGGCAATGGGCGCGGCCGGAGTCATGAAAGGAATTGTTTTCGATCGCGATCGTGCCGGCACGGCGCAAAATGATTGGGACGGTCAATTCATGATCGCCGCGCTCGAAGCGCAGGGCGTCGAAGTTAGATACCAAACCACATTCCTTCCAAACGGAGACGGCAGCGAAGTCTGGAAGCCATTTGCAAAAGACGGCTTTCTCACCAATGACGACCGGAATTGGGTAAGCAGCGGTGAACGCCAGGCCGGCGCCATCACGGTTCGCTTCACTCTTCATCCGGGCGAAAAACGAATCGTTCCGCTCGTGATCGCATGGGATTTGCCCGTAGCGCAGTTCGGCGCGGGACGCAAGTGGTATCGCCGCTACACCGATTTTTACGGCACGTCCGGAAGTAACGTGATGACGATTGCCAGTGACGGTCTGCTGAATTCCACAAAATGGAGCGAAGCCATCGATCGTTGGCAATCATCGACAGTGAATGACGAAAGCAAGCCTCTCTGGTATCGCGGCATGTTATTCAATGAACTATATGATTTGGCGGACGGCGGAACTTTCTGGGGGCGCCCAGTCGGCTCCGACGCAAAAGCTCCTCCCACATTCGGCTACATGGAGTGTTTCGATTATCCCTATTACGCTACGCTCGACGTTTTGTTTTACGGTTCCATGCCGCTCGTGAAACTCTGGCCGGATATTGACAAGCAGGTCTTGCGCCAGTTCGGTGAAACCGTTCCGCGAGAAATTCCCCAAAAGAATATTTGGCTCTGGAAAACTCAGCAAACAAATGAACTGACGCTGCGCGTGCGCAAAAATAAGGGCGCAGTCCCGCATGACCTGGGCGTTCCGAATGAAGATCCATTTTTTCTGGTGAATCATTTCAATTGGCAGGACACCAACGGATGGAAAGATCTGAATTCCAAGTTTGTGTTGATGGTCTATCGGGATTTCGTTTTGACGGGCCGCAAAGATCTAGCCTTTCTCCGCGAGGAATGGCCCGCGGTGAAGCAGGCCATCACCTATTTGCGGCAATTCGATCATGGCAGCGGCATGCCGGAAGGCGGCGGATATCCCGATCAAACCTATGATACCTGGTTGGTGCGCGGCGACAGCGCGTATTCCGGTGGATTGTGGCTCAGCGCTCTGCGCGCCTCGGAAGAAATGGCGCGCATTGCGGGCGAAAACGCCGCCGTCTCCCAATACCATCAAATGTTTTTGAAGGCTCAGAAAAGCTACATCGGCAAATTGTGGAATGGAGAATATTTTCTTTACGATACGGGAAGTGAGTATCGTGAAAATATTCAAGCCGATCAACTGGCCGGGCAATGGTACGCCGACCTCATCGGCCTCGGCGATCTCGTTCCAAAGGAAATGCGGCAAAGCGCCCTTCGAAAAATCTATGCCTTTAACGTCATGAAGTTCGCCAATGGAGAAATGGGCGCCGTGAATGGCATTGCACCCGACGGCTCACTCGTTCAAACGAACGAACAAGTCCAGGAAGTTTGGACGGGCACCACTTTCGGCTTGGCAGGATTAATGCTTGCCGAAGGAATGAAGGACGAAGCCTATCGCACCGCCTGGGGCATCTATCACGTCGTTTATGAAACCAAGGGCTATTGGTTCCGCACACCCGAATCGTGGGATCTCACTGGAAACTATCGCGCATCAATGTATATGCGTCCCGGAGCAATCTGGGCGCTCGAACTCACTCATGCCGCGGAAAATAAGTCTGAACCAAAATCAAAACCACGAATTCCCTAGTCAACTACAGGTTCGACTCGCGCCGCCTTCGTAGGGGCAGGTCTGCGACCCGCCGGCCGGTCGTCTAATCAGCAGCAGGTTCGCGAAGCTGCGTCGAAAGACTCAGCATCGCCACGCACGCGACAAATGGCACAAGTAATCCAGCGCGTAAGCTGCCAGTGTGTGTCGAAGTGAATCCGACCAACGCCGGCAAAATCGCTCCGCCCACGCTTGCGAGCGCAAACATTATGCTGCCCGTATGCTTCGCTTGCTTGCCGTAGTGCCCGACCATCCACGAAATGACCAGCGGATAAATACAAGACAGTCCCAGGCCGCTCGCAGTCACACAAATGGCTACGCCGCGGAATGAGCTGGCCCACAAAAGTGCTCCATTGAAACTGCCGGCCAGAATCAGACCAGCGGTAAACAGAGTTCTTTCAGTCACCCGGCGAAGAATTGCGGGAGCCATCGCGCGGCCTGCCAGCAGTCCTGCCCAAAAAAACATCGGAGCGAGTTCCCATAAATTCCCAGACGTTGTTCCCATGCGCTTTGCAAGCGATGCGGTCCATCCGCCGACGCAACCTTCCGTGCCGACGTACAGAAAAAAAAGGCCGCCTAACGCGAATGTAAATCGTTTACCCTTTTCTTGCCGAACCTCCGGCGTTTCCGCTTCGCTGCTTTCATGCGGGCGAGGCTCGATATTCATCGTCGCAATCGCAACCGCAACAATCGCTGAAAGTCCTGCAATTCCAAAAAGCAAAAGCGATAGCCTGTGAGCTTGATGAGCGAGCAGTACCAGTGCTGGGCACGCGATTGCTCCGACGCCCCACGCCAGATTCAACACACTCAGCGCTGCCGTCCTTCGCGGCCCCGCAACTTCAGCCGCCCACAAGTTCGTGCCGGAAAGTATCAACCCGAGTCCGTAGCCAAAAACAGCGGTGCAAAACAAGCACGCGAATTCATTTCCTAAATTTAGCCCCGCAACTCCCGCAGCGATGGAAGCGAATCCAATGACAAACGTGCGGCCATAGCCGCGCCGCGAAATCAAAGCTCCCAGCGACGCGATTCCCGCCAAGTTTCCGAAGAATTGAAATGTAAAGAACAGGCCGGCTCGTTCATCGCTCATCGCCCAGCGCGCGATCAGCAACGGCAAAATCGGCCCCAACAAGGTTGTGACGATTCCTGCCAAAATGAAACTGGAATAGATCAGCGTATTCGTCTTGTTCATTCCGAATGTTTCAGCAGCGGGGAATTTGTCGGGACCCATGAGTGCAGCGAATCACTTTGGATTCGGGATCGTCAAGTAATACGCGATTCCGCAGTGTGCCGCAATCACTATCGCGCCTGCGCCCTTTTCCAGCGCGCGAAGCGCGGGCAATGATTCATTGTCAATTGTTTGAAGCCAGAAGGACTTCGCCTGTATTCGCTTGTAGCCCGTGGGCGCGTGGCGGCCCGGTCGATTTGCGTATCACAAATTCGGGTTCGATGGCGATTTCAGGAACATACGTGTTGCGGTTTTCGATTCGGTCCAGCAGCGTGCGGGCGGCGATCTCACCCATCTTTTCCAGAGGCTGGCGCACGGTCGTCAGAGCCGGGTTGCAGTACGCCGCGCTCACAATGTCATCGAAGCCCACTACAGAGATGTCCTCTGGAACGCGCAGGCCGGCTTCGTGAATAGCGCGGATCGCGCCAATTGCCAGACTGTCGTTGTAAGCAAACAATGCGGTGAAAGGCGTATTTCGAGAAAGCAACTGCTTCGCATACGGATATCCCAGCTCTGGCGAGGCCGTGTCTCCTTCGAGCCTCAATGTTAGTTCCGGCCTGACCTGTATGTTCAGCAGGCGGCACACCTTCACGATAGACTTCCAGCGATCCTCGCTATCCGAACTGCTTGCCGGCCCTTTCATAAACGCGATTTCCTTATGGCCCAGTTCCTTCAGGTGCTTCAGCGCCATCAGCGCCGCGGTGCGGTGATCCAGAACAATATTCGTCACTTCTTTCAGACGCCGGTGTCCGGCAACTGCCACCGTTGGAAGGGGTGGCGTCTGGGCAATGGAAGTGTCCACGGTGATGAACCCTTCCACACCTCGTTCCAGCAGCAAATGCGAATAGGATTCCAAAAGCTTTGGATCGTGCCGGTGAGCCACGGTCAAAAAGAAGAAGCCATGCTGTCGGAGGAAACTTTCTATGCCGCTGATCACCATCGAACCGTACGCGTCTCCGATTTCCTCGGTAATCACGCCGATCGTAAAAGTTCGCTTCACGCGCAGGGTTCGCGCAAAGAAATTCGGACGATAATTCAACTCGCGAGCGGCCGCCAGAATGCGGTCCTTGGTGCGTTGTGGAAAGGAATGCGAAGCAGCGGAATTATTCAGAACAGCGGAAACGGTTCCGGCCGTAAAGCCCACACGATCGGCGACAGCTTTCAGCGTTACCGCTGGATTTTTCTTGGTATTCTTCACCCGGCGAGAGGGCATTCCGCAATCTCCTCTACATTCACGTGATAAACAGCGGCTGTAATCATAGTTCCGCTCCGGGCGATTGGCGCCCAATTCAAAGGCCGCGCTCGAACGGCGTATTCTAACGCACTTGTCGTTTGCGCGTACCAGCCTATGTCAATGAGCCCTCAAAAATATAATACAATATCGTTATTTTTTGCTTGACAAGCCGATGCCACTTGGCGCTAAATCTCGCCAAGCGAAATAGGGGTGTAAAAAATCGTTATTCTATTGCCACAGTTTGATCGAATGCCTGGAGGAGACGTTTTGAACGGAAGGCAGTGACGCACGGACGTCAATATCGGGCGCGTAACACGAGGAGCCGGTGAATCAGCTTCAGGATCAGAACGGTGCAAAAACTATCGTCTTGGGGAGGCGACCGTGCGAGTTCATTTGATTTTAAGCAGGACGTTGGCAGTCGTGTTCGGATTATTGCTCTCGACTCTTGCCGTTCAGCAAGCGCGTCCACAGGACATCTTCGGCACTATCAATGGCACCGTGACGGATAAGACCGGCGGCGTCGTGGCCAATGCCAAAGTCACGGTTACCAACGAAGACACGGGAATCTCGCAGACGATCAAGGCCAACGACAGAGGTTACTATGTCGCGGAAAGTCTTCCCGTCGGAACCTACACCGTCACCGTGGACCAGGACAAGTTTAAGACCGCCAAGAAAACGGGAAATGTCCTTGTAGCGGGCGGCCACCTGACCGTCAACGCCACGCTCGAAGTCGGCGCGGCCACCGAAGTCATCGAAATCAGCGCCACCGGTGTGGCCATCAACACCACCTCCGCCGAAATCTCGCGAACCGTGGACGCCAAAGAGATAGCCACCCGATCTCTCAACGAACGCAACTACGTCGAACTTATCACACTGGTTCCTGGCGCGGTGCTCACGTCTTTTGACCAGACCGCCTTTACCACCGGCATGTCCATCGCTCCTGCAAACATCAACGGCGTTCGTACCGACGCCAACCTGCTGACCGTGGACGGCGGCTTCAACATGGATTCCGGATCAAACGGCACTCAACTCAACAACGTTGGCCTTGATTTCATTCAAGAGGTAAACGTCCAAACATCGAACTATTCGGCGGAATATGGACGCAGCTTCGGTTCCTCGGTCAACGTGGTAACGAAGAGCGGCGGCAACAAGTTTCACGGCACACTGTTTGAATACGGACGCAATAATGATTTCGACGCAAAGCCCGCTTTCTCCCCCAAGCTCGAACTTCGTTATAACGATTTTGGCGGAAGCGTTGGGGGTTACATCATCAAGAAGAAATTGTTTTTCTTCGGCGGTGTCGAAGCCAAGCGACTTGTCTTGCCCGGTGACGGCCCGGCAAAGCCGCTCACTCTTCCCACGTCTGCTGAACTGATCGGCAACTTTGCCGACGCTGGTCTACCTCACCCGCTAACGGCCCAAGGAACCGTCACAGCTGCTTCCGGCTGCATTGGCAGTTATACCGGCGGCGCTTCGGATGTGAATCCGGCGGACTTTGTTCCCAACACCGCCACCGGAACAGGCACCGCTATAAACCCCAACTGCATTTCGTCCGGCGGCAAGGCGATCGCGAACATCTATAAGTTGTTGGAAACTCCCGGAGCAAGCCCGGAATCAGCCGCGTCTTTCTCCAATTTGGCTACTGCGAATAATGCGCAATTCGCGCCTGTCACGCCGCAGAACTGGTCAGAATACATCGGCCGACTCGATTACCACCCGAACGACCACCACACCGATTACTTCCGAGCCCTTTATGACCACCTCATACTGGTGGATCCGTTCGGTCCTTTCTCCCCGGGCGGAGCGCTGCCGACTTCACCGCAACTTCGCGTTCGTCCCGGATATAGCTTTCAGGTTGGTGACGTCTGGACGGTTTCTTCTCATCTCGTGAACGAAGCGAAGTTCAACGTTTCCTGGAACAAACAGCGGATTCCGCCTACCGGCAACTTGTGGCAACAATCCACCTACGGATTCACCGCTACCAATTACGTCGAACCATTCCCGGGCGTCGGCCCATTCCCCACCGGAATTCCTTCAGGCACCTACTCAGGAACCTGTCCGACAACTGCCTGTCCCGCGGAATTTCTTGGCCCGTACGAATTCCTGCTCGCGCCAACCGTGGACATCTCTCCTTCCGACAACGTTTCCTGGCAGGTCAGGAATCACACGATCAAGTTCGGCGTCCTTTACGCGCGCAATCGCAAGGATCAAAACTCCCGCACAGACGCCACGCAGGGCCAGTTGAACTTTAGCTCTTCCAACCCGAACACCACAGGCGATCAGTTTGCCGATTCTCTACTCGGGAATTACAACAGTCTCTCTCAGTTTTCGGCCGATCCCATCGGGCATTTCCGATTCAACGATTGGGGTTCTTACATTCAGGATAGCTGGAAAGTCACGCGAAGACTGAGTCTTGAATTCGGCCTCCGTGTTGACTACACCGTGCCAATCTACACGCAAGCCAACAACGCCGTGAACTTTGATCCGAGCCTGTACGTGCCAATTCGGGGCTTGACGATTAGCGGCGGCAGCACTGCTCCCAACATTCCATCCGCGCCGGTCGGTGACGGCCTGGTGTTCGATTGTCCTCCAACATCGACAACCCCCGGCGCATGCAACCCCGGCGTAGCCGGTGGCGGGTACGTCATTGACGGCCTCGTGCGCCCCGGCGGCGTTCCCGCTAGCCAGCTTGGTCGAGTGCCCAGCGGCAACAGTCCTTTTGTGCTGGACGTTCCTGCCGGCGCGCAGCGCGGGTTCTACAAGCCTGAAGTCACACCGGCGCCGCGAGTAGGCGTTGCTTTCACGCCGTTTGGCGATAACACTGTGATCCGCGCTGGCGCGGGTTGGTACTTTGACAGGCCCGAAGGCAACATCATCTTCGGCCAGACAGGTATCGTACCGTTCCTACAGCAGGTGAATTTCCTCTCGGGCAATATCGCGGCGCTTCCTGCTTCCGGTACGGCTCCTACCGTCTTCGGAGTCAGCGCTATCAATCCAAATCTGGTCGTAGCCCGGGTCGTCTCGTACAGTCTCAGCATTCAACACGAATTTCGCGGCGGTATCATGGTCCAGGCCGCGTATGTCGGTAACGAAGCCCGGCATCTGTTACGCGAGCCGAACATCAATGTCCCAACATTTGCAACGGCCGCGGCTTCGGCTTCCGGCACCACCATCAATCAGGTTCGTCCATTTCTGGGCTACACGGACATCTCCCAGTTCCTGAGCGACGGCACCTCCAACTACAACAGCTTCCAACTTTCAGCCAGCAAGACGAAAGGCCTCGCCACAATTCAAGTCAGTTATACCTACGCGAATGCGCTCGGCAACGCCAACGGCCTGAACGATAATCCCGAGCCGGAATGCGCCTTTACCTGCAAGAATGCCTCTGGCCAGACCGTATCCTGGAAGCAGTACGACTATGGCCCGTTGTCGTTCGATATCAGGAACGCTTTCGTTGCGTCCTACACATTGAACGAGCCGTGGTTTAAGGATCGCAAAGGCGTGACCGGCGCGTTCGTTTCGGGGTGGCAACTTTCAGGTATCACTCGGGCACAATCCGGCTTTCCGCTTACGGTTACCGGCTCTGAGCCTCTTGCCGCTTCAAGTGGCAATATAGCCAATGAGAGTTTCACTGACCGCGCGAACATCATCACCGGCATGCCCCTGAATATCGGTATCACTCCGTGCGCCCCCCCGAACGCCACGAAGCTCTGCTATTTCAATAATACGACAGCTTTCACGGCGACTGGCATGACCACCGGCGTCGGGAACGCTCCCATTGGGAATATCATTGGCCCCGGATACTTCTCGTGGGATCTCTCACTTCGTAAGAATTTCAAGCTCCCCATCGAGAGCATGGGATTCATGATCGAACTCGATGCGTTTAACGCCTTCAACCGAGTCAATTACACCAATCCATCAACGACGGTCACCAGCGGTAGCTTCGGGCAAGTCTCGGGCAGCCAGCCACCGCGACAGTTGCAGCTGGGAGCAAAATTTACGTTTTAGTTTCAGAATTATCCCAGCGCACCACGGCGCAGCCGGCACTAGCCCCAGTGCCGGCTGCTCCATTTTCGTGCCGACTCCCACAACAATTGGTCACAAAGCAGTCGCTCGAGGCACGCTAGTATTTGGCCGCCACCACAGTTATAAAAATGCCCCAAACTGGGGCAATCCTGTAAGAATATCAATCTAAAGGACTTATAACTTCTTTGTTTTTATATTCTTAGCACCATCGCCCCTCCTAAGTCCTTTGTTTTGATATTGATGCCAAAAGTAGGTGGGTACCCCAAGATCGATTTATCGAGCAGGCGTGATCCGTAGTATGTCAAACCCAACTTCCACTTTGCGATCCGGAAAATCCATTTCAATTTGTCTGGTCACTTCTTCAATTGTTAATGCGCCATTTTTTCCATTCAATCCGTGCGAATCATCCATCAAAATCACATGTCCATTTATTCCATGCCGCAGAATCGCATCCAGTTCCACTCCAAGTCTTTGCTTATCTCCCTGCATTCCAGACCATCCGTAGTAACCAGCGTCAAGCCAAAACAGCGTGGGTTTATCCAGCGATTTGAGCAAGTCCGGAAGTGCAGCTTGGCTGTCTCCCCGAATAATTCGGATGTGAGGATATTTTGAAAATTTTCGCGTCGCCCGCGCAGCAAGTTCAGGATCTTGTTCGATAGAATAAATTACATCGAATCGGGAGTGCATCGCGGAAACCATTTCGCCGTAATACGTTCCGGTCTCAACCAGAATTCCAAGTCCGAATTGTTTTCCGTACTCCTGGACTGTTCGTTGTTTCAGCAGGTGCGGAGAACGCAGCGGTTTTCCGCGCAGAATCCAATACCAATAGTCGGGGTAGTGTCCCAGCGCCTTCACGGTGGAATAAAATGGCGCTCGCCGCAGCAGTTTGCGAAATGCTTTCAATTGTCCTCGCTCTTGAGGATTGTAAACCGTAAGCTCATCTCCCGCACCACCGTAAGAATTTTCGCCGGAGTTTTCAATGACGACCGACTTGCTCTGTACCGCAGTCACGCGTAATTTGTAACATGCCAATCGCGCGAGACGAACACCTGAAGCACTTTGCGAAATTGTCAGGGGGCTGTTCCTGATGCGGCTTTCAGTTTGCATCATTACACACAACGAAGAGGCGAACATTGGCCGCACGCTGGAAAGTGTGCGCACAATCGCCGATGAAATTATTGTTGTGGATTCGCACAGCACGGACAGCACCGTCGCACTCTCACAATCCAGAGGCGCGATCGTGTTTGCGGAAGACTGGAAAGGATTTGCGGGGCAAAAAAATGACGCCATCACGAAATCCACTGGCGATTGGATACTTTCTCTTGATGCCGATGAGGAAGTGAGTTCTGAATTAGCCAGCAGCATACTGGCGTTGAAGTCCGCGCCGGCTGCTCCGAGATTTGACGGATATTTCATGGCGCGAAGAAATCTTTATTTGAATAAATGGATCAAGCGTGCCGGTTACTATCCCGATCGCAAGCTAAGATTAGTGAAGCGCGAGTTTGCAAAGTTTGAACTCCGCGCCGTTCACGAAGATATGAAGGTGGCGAGCAACACGGATGTGCTGCAAGGCGATTTAATCCATTATGCCTACGCGGATTTAGAACACTTCATCGATCACGCCAACCGATATTCTTCACTGGGAGCAGGAATGGTGGTTGACGAGCGGCGCGTTGGATTCAGCGTCATGAATATCGTGCTCCGGCCGGCGATAAACTTTCTCTACAGATATATTTTTCGCGGAGGATTTCTGGATGGCCGGGAAGGCCTGCTCGTGCATCTAACACACGCGTCCTATGTAAGTTGGAAATTCAGCAAGGCCTGGGAACTCTCGAAAAACAAAACCGGGAAGTAATCGCCTGCACCTATTTCAAAACGGGACTGACTTAATTCCATGACAGCAGAAAACCGAAGGCTCGAAGATTCTCATTTGCACAAAGCACACTGGAAGCGCTGGGGACCGTACCTGAGCGCGCGCGAGTGGGGAACCGTTCGCGAAGACTACAGTCCGTATGGTACGGCGTGGGAATATTTTCCGCACGATCACGCGCGTTCTCGCGCGTATCGATGGGGCGAAGACGGCATCGGAGGGATCTGCGACGTATTGCAACGGATTTGTTTTGCCGTGACATTCTGGAATGGACGCGATCCTATTTTGAAGGAGCGGCTTTTTGGGTTGACGGGCGAGGAGGGAAACCACGGCGAGGATGTTAAAGAATATTATTTTCATTTGGATTCCACGCCTACGCATTCGTACATGAAATTCTTGTACAAGTATCCGCAGGCCGTATTCCCGTATACCCAACTTGTGGAAGAAAATCGCAAGCGTGGAAAGTCCGCGCCAGAATACGAGCTGTGTGACACCGGAGTGTTTGCGGAGAATCGGTACTTCGATGTCTTTGTTGAGTATGCAAAGGGCGCGGAAGACGACATTCTGATTCGCATCACGGCGGAGAATCGCGGGCCCGATGCGGCGCCTCTCTGGTTGATGCCGACAATCTGGTTTCGCAATCGATGGTCGTGGGGGCGCGGGCCGCTGCGGCCGCAACTCGCCGCTGTGAATGGCGGCGCACAAGTTTCCACGAACGCCGGCGTTGTCTTCGAGCTTGACGAAAAAATGTACGGAAAACGGTGGCTGGTGGCCGAAGGCGCGCCGACACCGCTTTTCACGGAAAACGAAACCAACTTCAAACGATTGTTTGGCGCCGAGAATCGCACTCCGTATGTAAAGGATGCGTTCGACAATTACATCGTGCACGGCGCGAAGGACGCGGTGAATCCGGCGCAAACAGGAACGAAAGCTGCAGCCATGTACCGGCAGGACATTGCCGCAGGAGCGAGCTTCAGCATTCGCTTACGCTTGACGGATAAATCGCCGCTCGCGAAGGAATCAGCGGGAACCAATTTCGGGTCCGACTTTGAAAGCGTATTCGCCTTGCGAATCAAGGAAGCGGACGAGTTCTACGCGGCACACACGCCTGAGACTTTGAGCGCGGATGCGACAAATGTTTACCGGCAGGCGTTCGCGGGGCTGATGTGGTCGAAACAATTTTATTATTACGACGTGGCTATGTGGCTGGATGGCGATCCCGCCGGCCCTCCGCCTTCTCCAGAGCGCCTGAGAGGGCGGAACCGCGACTGGAGACATCTGAACAACGAAGATGTTCTTTCAATGCCGGACAATTGGGAATTTCCGTGGTATGCCTCGTGGGATCTGGCATTTCACACGATACCGCTGGCGATGGTGGATCCGGATTACGCGAAGGCGCAGCTTATTTTGTTGTTGCGTGAGTGGTACATGCATCCGAACGGCCAGTTGCCGGCGTACGAATGGCAGTTCGGCGATGTGAATCCACCGGTTCATGCGTGGGCGGCATGGCGTATATATAAGATTGAGCGGCGTATGCGCAAAAAAGGGGACCGGAATTTTCTCGAGAGAGTTTTTCAGAAGCTGCTGATCAATTTCACGTGGTGGGTTAACCGCAAGGACCCTGATGGAATGAATGTTTTCCAAGGCGGGTTTCTGGGATTGGACAACATTGGGGTATTTGACCGCTCGCAGCCTTTGCCCACGGGCGGCCACCTGGGGCAGTCCGACGGAACGAGCTGGATGGGAATCTACTGCCTGAATATGCTGTCGATGGCGCTGGAATTGGCCCAGGAAAATCCCGCGTACGAGGATGTTGCGACAAAGTTTTTCGAGCATTTTGTTTACATCGCCGACGCGATGAACAATCGTGGAGGGCAGGGAATCGAACTGTGGGACGAGCAGGATGGCTTTTACTACGATGTGCTACATTTTCCGAACGGCATGCATCGTTACTTGCAAGTGCGTTCGATGGTCGGATTGATCCCAGCGTTTGCGGTGACAACCCTTGAACCGGAAATGCTCGACCGTTTGCCGGATTTCCGGAAGCGGATGCAATGGTTCATTGATAATCGTCCGGAGTTCCGCGGACATCTCGATATGTCCATGAATACTCCGAAGGGAGTGAGGCGTTTGCTTTCTCTCGTGAATCGCGAGCGTCTACCACGACTGCTTTCCTACATGCTGGACGAGAAGGAATTTCTTTCGCCGCATGGAATCCGTTCCGTATCGAAAATTCACCAGACCGAGCCCTTCGTTATGAATGTGGATGGACGCGAATATCGAGTGGACTACGAGCCGGCGGAATCGCGCACCACTCTGTTTGGCGGAAATTCCAACTGGCGGGGGCCAGTATGGTTTCCGCTGAACTTCCTACTGGTGGAATCACTGCAAAAGTTCCATCACTATTATGGTGATTCCATACGAGTGGAGTGCCCGAAGGGATCCGGGCGCCAGTTAACACTTTGGGAAGTGGCCGTCGAGCTGTCGCACCGGCTCGGCCGGCTATTTTTAAAAGGAGAAGACGGCAAGAGACCTGCGCTTGTGGGCATGGAACAATTCGCGAACGATCCGCACTGGAAGGACTTGCTGCTTTTTCACGAGTATTTTAACGGTGACACGGGCGCGGGACTGGGCGCCAGTCATCAAACAGGATGGACGGCGGTGGTAGCAAAATTGCTTGAGCAGAACGGCGAGTAGATCGGACGGAATTGAAACATGGAAAATAAATCCAGAACGGTCGTTGTTGCCGGCGGGACGGGCGCGCTTGGGGCGTCTGTCTCGCGCGCATTTCTGGCGGCTGGAGCGCGCGTGATTGTGACCTACCGCAAACAGGAAGAATATGACGCTCTGGCGAAGCAGGCTGG